>Ga0224555_1005666_pt1 | contig 10244 bp, 9 predicted proteins | sample 714S23034metaG_FD_180687 | JGI IMG/M metagenome (GOLD analysis project Ga0224555, IMG submission 180687) | Peat soil microbial communities from Stordalen Mire, Sweden - 717 S2 30-34 | ecosystem: Environmental > Terrestrial > Soil > Wetlands > Peat | place: Sweden: Norrbotten County, Stordalen...
TACCGGGGTGTTGGAGTCCCCGGCGGAGCAGTCGGCGGCGGCGATCACCACGGTGCTGCCGTTAGCGCTCAACAGATCCACGGCCCGCCGCGTCAGCGGGCCGTCGGGAATCAGGGTGGCGCCGCGGACGGCGACGACGCCCAGGATTTGGTCGACGACGGCACCGGCCGCGGTGGTGGCGCTCGCGCTGAGCGCGGTGTCGCCGACACGTTGCACGGCATCGAGGTCGGCTTGGGCGTACGGAAGTGGTGCGACGCACGTTCGGTGAACCAGGGCGCGCAGCCGGTTCAACCAGCTCACCGCCGCGGCCTGCCCGGTCCCCGGGTGCGTCGGGGTGCCCGGCTGTTGCGCGGGGCCGTCGGGGGAGTCGGAGACGACGTAGCCACCGGTCATCGCGTTGACGGTGACCAGCAGGTCCGGGTCGACGGCCAGGCACACCGAGCGGCTGACGGCGCCGTCGGGGTCGACGTCGCGGCTGGTCGCGAACTCGGTGGCGCCCAGCAGGATGTCCAACCGCCCGCCGGTGGCCAGCGACGTCGCCAGCTCGTCGTCCATCAACCGAATCGGAATCGTGCCGCCCGGAACGCCGGGCGCCAGCCTGGGCTGGTCGGCCAGCGGCCAGAGCATGGTGACCGGCACAGGTTTGGAGATGTCGGGTGGGACGACTGCGCCCATCGCGTCGCCGGAGGTGTCCAGGGGATCCGGTGGCACCCCCACCACCGGCAGCAGGAACCGGGCGTTGTCCAGCCGCGCCGGTTCGCCGTAGTCGGGCGTTCCGTTGACGTTGACCAGCAACGGGTAGACGCCGGGCGCACCGATATCGAGCGAATGCTTCGTCGCCGAGCGCATCGGGGCGGACAACGTGAAGCGCGCTTTCTGGCCGCGCTGCAGCTCCGGGGCCACCGTCAGGAAGTCGGCGACGGCCTCGTATTGGTCGGTGTCGCCGTCGAGGTTGGTGCGCAGCCCCGCCGACGTGGTCACCGCCGCGGCGTGTTCGAGGCGGATCATCACGTCGCGGACCGGCCGGTCACCGATGTTGGTCACGGTTCCGGCGACGGTGACGACCGGCTCGCTGGTCGTGGTGGCAACCTGCGGGGTGACCTGATCGATTCGGACCTGGACGAAGGGTGTCGCGCCGGGCTCGCCTGCGGCGGCGGTGGGAAGTGTGAGCCCCGTCGCCAGACCGGTCAGGACGCCGACCACCACGACGAGGCGCAACAAGGCGGCCCGTCGGAGCCGCGGGCCACTCGCGCCCGCACGCGGGTCGTGCCCCCACCTCATAGTTGTGCTCTGCATTGTCGTCGGCGGCTACGGCCCGGGCCCGCGACCGTTCTTCCGGCCTCGAACGGACTCGTCAGGCCGTCGGCTCCGGGTGCGCGAGTGGGTTTGCGGACGTCGTCGCGGCGAGCTGGGCGGCAGAGGTGGCAGCGCCGCCGGGCCGTCGGTCTGTAACTTGTCGATCAGCTCGTCGGCCACCTCGGCCAGTCGGCGCTCGTCGGCGTAGGCCAGCCGGGACGGCAGCTCGGGGATCGGCACCCACGCCACCTCGGCGACCTCGACGTCCTCGTCGGACAGCTCTCCGCCCGAGCAGCGCATCAGATAGTGGTGGACGGTTTTGTGCACCCGCCGCCCGTCGGTGACGAACCAGTAGTCGATGCGGCCCAGCTCCGCGAGAACGCTGCCCTGAATGCCGGTCTCTTCGGCGACCTCCCGGATCGCGGTTTGCTCGGCGGTCTCACCAAGCTCGATATGGCCTTTGGGCAGCGACCACAGCATTCGGCCGCGCCGGTCGACGCGACCGATGAGTGCAGCGACCTGTTCTTCACGCGGTCGATCGATGCCGTCGATGACCAGACCGCCGGCCGACGTTTCGTGCACGGTGCGCAGTCGCTCCGGCCCGCGGCGCGCAGGGCGTGGTGGGCCGGACTCGGCCGCACCGGCTGTCGTGCCGCCGTCGGACGTCTCGTTGCCGGTTTGGTTCTCACCTGACCCCGCCGAGCGCCGACCACGGCGCCTCCCCCGGCGCCGACGTGGTTGCGGTTTTTCGCCGTCGGACACCCAAGCGATAGTAGCTGGCGTGCTCAGACGCTCCGGCCGCACTCGCCGGTAGTGAGCTGCCCGGTCGCAGATCGGCCCACGCACGTCCGGCTCCGCAACGGCCGTCTACGGCCGTATCGTCGCCGGACTACTACGCTCTCTGGGTGCCCGAAACTGCCCAGGACGCCGAGCTGCTGACCGCTGCCGCGGTCGCGTTGCACAGGCACGCCGACGTCCTGCGCGAACTGGGTGCGCTGTTCGCTGCGGCCGGCCACGAGCTGTATCTGGTCGGCGGCTCGGTGCGCGACGCCGTGTTGCAGCGGCTGAGCTCGGATCTGGACTTCGCCACCGACGCGCGCCCCGATCAGCTGCAGAAGTTGCTGCGGCCGTGGGCGGACGCGTTGTGGGACACCGGTATCGAGTTCGGCACCGTCGGTGCGGAAAAGAACCACCAGCGGCTGGAGATCACCACGTTCCGGGCCGACCGCTACGACCGGGTGTCACGCAACCCTCAGGTGGCCTTCGGCAACTCCATCGACGACGATCTGGTGCGCCGCGATTTCACCGTCAATGCGATGGCGGTGCGCGTGGCGGCCGCCGGGGCCGCCGAATTCGTCGATCCGCTAGGCGGTTTGGCCGCAGTGCGCGCCGGCGTGCTGGATACGCCGGCGAAGCCGTCGGACTCCTTCGGCGACGACCCGCTGCGGATGCTGCGCGCCGCGCGGTTCGTCTCGCAACTCGGCTTCGCGGTCGCCCCGCGGGTGCGCGCAGCGATCGACGACATGGCCCCGGAGCTGGGCCGGATCACCGCCGAGCGGGTGGCGGCCGAGTTGGACAAGCTGCTCTTGGGTGACGACCCGGTCGCCGGCATCGACCTGATGGTGCAGACCGGAATGGGCGATGTGGTGCTGCCCGACGTCGGTGGCATGCGGATGGCCATCGACGAGCACCACCAGCACAAAGACGTGTACCAGCATTCGCTGACGGTGCTGCGCCAGGCCATAGCCCTGGAGGACGGGGGCCCCGATCTGGTTTTGCGCTGGGCGGCGCTGCTGCACGACATTGGCAAGCCCGCCACCCGAAAGCATGAAGCCGACGGCGGAGTCAGCTTCCACCACCACGAGGTGGTAGGCGCCAACATGACTCGAAAACGGTTGCGGGCGTTGAAGTATTCGAAGCAGATCGTCGACGACGTTTCGCAGTTGGTGTATCTGCATCTGCGATTCCACGGCTACGGCGACGGCAAGTGGACCGACTCGGCGGTGCGCCGTTACGTCACCGACGCGGGACCATTGCTGCCGCAGCTGCACAAGTTGGTGCGCGCCGACTGCACCACCCGCAACAAGCGACGAGCGGCCCGGCTGCAGGCCAATTACGGCGATCTGGAGGCGCGTATCGCGGAATTGGCCGCCAAGGAGGACCTGCAGCGGGTGCGTCCGGATTTGGACGGCAACGAGATCATGGAACTGCTCGGCATCCCGGCGGGTCCGCAGGTGGGGGAGGCGTGGCGCCACCTCAAGGAGTTGCGGTTGGACCGCGGGCCGCTGACGCGCGAGGAGGCGACGGCCGAATTGGTGTCCTGGTGGAGCGCCCGCGGGAACCAGTAGCGGCCGGGCCGCGTCCCATTGGCATGGAGTACTGCCTCAGCGCCGGTGACGGCGCAGCGACGATGTGGGACCGCGGACCGGATCTCGACCTCAACGGGGACGGCCGGTTCGACGCGGTCAGCCTGGACTTCGACGGCGACGGCCTGGCCGACGACGCCCTGGCCGATCTGGATGGCGACGGCATCGCCGACCACGCCGTGCTCGACATCCACAACGACGGCACCGCGGAACGCTACTTCACCGACGACGGATCGGGCACGTGGGCGGTGGCCACAGATCCGCCCGCCCGTCCGCCGCGCGTCGGCCAACCCGGGCCCGGACTGCGCTGGTTCGGCCTCGACGGCGTCGAGCACACCGGCGGGTCGCTGGCGGACTTCGGCGCCGACGCCAGGGCCCAGGTGCGACTGCTCGACAGCGACGGCGACGGGCTGGCTGACCGCGCAATCACGTCCGGCGACAACAGCGTGACGGGCTACGTCGACACGGACGGCGATGGACGGTGGGATGTGAAGCTCATCGACACCGACGGCGACGGCGCCGCCGATGCGGCCAGCGCGCTGGCGCCCAAGACGTAGGTCCCCGTTCGCGGCGGGGTCCCGGTACTGTGACGGCCCATGAACGTGGAGCAGTCACGCCCTGCCTCGGTGAGCGCTGCCCTGACCGAGATCCTGCGCGATGACCTCAACGTCGACATCAGCCGGGTGACCCGGGAATCTCGGCTGGTAGACGATGTCGGACTGGACTCGGTGGCTTTCGCGGTGGGCATGGTGGCGATCGAGGACAAGCTCGGGGTGGCGGTGTCCGAACAGGAGCTGCTTGGCTGCGACACCGTAGGCGACCTCGAGCAAGTCATCCGGGCAAAGGTCCCGGTCGGCCAGTGAGCGTGCTGGCCACCGCCCTGTCCGGGGCGATGCGCACATCAGCCAACGATCTGGTGGTCTTCGACAAGGAAGCCGATCACTGGACGCGGCACCCCTGGTCGCAGGTCCACGCGCGCGCCGAGAGCGTCGCCGCGCGCATCCTCGACCAGCCGAAGCTCGGTGCGGTCGGCCTGGTCGGCGAGCCGACCGCGGACTTCGTCGCGGCCATCCAGGGTGTCTGGCTGGCCGGGCAGAGCGTGTCGATCCTGCCCGGGCCGGTCCGCGGCGCCGACCCGCAGAAGTGGGCGCAGGCGACGCTGACGCGATTCGCCGGTCTCGGCGTGCGCACCGTCTTCAGCCACGGAGCGGAACTCGACCTGCTGGCCGGCCAGGACGTCGCGAACGGGCCGAAGGCGGTGCTCAACCTCGGTGAGGCCGCGCGGCGAGAACCGTCGACCGGCTTTACGCCGGTAGAGGCAGCCGGCACGCGCGCCGTACTGCAGGGCACGGCGGGCTCGACCGGAAATCCCCGCACCGCACAGCTGTCCGCCGAGGCGGTACTGAACAACGTGAACGGCCTGATCACCAGCTTCGGTGTCGACCCCGCGGCTGATGTCGGGTGCACCTGGCTGCCGCTTTACCACGATATGGGTCTGACCTTTCTGCTCAGCGGTGCCCTGACCGGGGCACCGCTCTGGCTGGCCCCCACCGCGGCGTTCGCCGCGTCGCCGTTCCGCTGGTTGCGCTGGCTCAGCGAAAGCGGGGCAACCCTGACCGCCGCGCCGAACATGGCTTACAACATGATCGGCAAGTACGCCCGGCTGGTGTCCGATGTCGACTTGGGACGGGTGCGGGTGACGATCAGCGGCGGCGAACCGGTCGACTGCGCGGCAATGGAACGCTTCGCAACCGCCCTGAGCGGGTTCGGTTTCGACGCCCTCGCGATGTCGCCGTCCTATGGGCTGGCCGAATCCACCTGCGCGGTCACGATTCCCGTCCCGGGCACTGGTCTGCTTTACGACGAAGTCCGTTCTGCCACAGCCGATTCTGGCGCGGCCGGGCCGCGCCGCCATGCGATCCTGGGCGCGCCGATCGCCGGGATGGAAATACGCATCGGCCAGGTGGCCGAGCGTTCGGCCGAGCTGCCCGACCGCGACGTCGGCGAGATCGAGATCCGCGGCACGTCGATGATGTCGGGATACGTCGGTGACGCCCCGCTGGGATCCGACGCCTGGTTCCCGACAGGGGATTTGGGCTACCTCACCGACGACGGTCTGGTCGTGTGCGGACGGGCCAAAGAAATCATCACCATCGCGGGCCGCAACATTTTTCCCGCCGAGATCGAGCGGGTCGCCGCGCAAATCCGCGGCGTGCGCGAAGGTGCGGTGGTGGCGGTGGGTACCGACGGCGACACGACGCGGCCGGGTCTGGTGATCACCGCCGAATTCCGCGGCCCCGACGAAGCCGGCGCCCGCAGCGAAGTGGTCGCCCGCGTGGCGTCCGAGTGCGGCATCGTGCCCGCCAGCGTGGTGTTCGTCAGGCCCGGCTCGCTGCCGCGCACCTCGTCGGGCAAGCTGCGGCGGCTGGAAGTCAAACGCAACCTGACAGCGGTGACCAGATGACCGAAACCGCAGAGCTGAGCATCGACGAATACGGGGCACTGCTCGACGAAGTGTTCCCTGGGGCGGCTCGGCTCGGCGGGCATCGGTGTCGGTGTCAGCCTGCACGACTCCGCGATCGCCATCCTGCGCCGCTTCGGCCGGTCGGAGTATCTCAAGAACGTCTGCGAACAAGCCATCCGCGGCGAGGCGGTGTTGTGCATCGGCGCATCCGAGGAGTCCGGCGGTTCGGACTTGCAAATCGTGCAGATCGAAGGCCGTTCTGTGCGGCACGGATTCGAGGTCCGCGGCGTCAAAAAGTTTGTGTCGTTGTCTCCGGTGGCCGACCACATCATGGTGGTGGCCCGCGGTGTGGACCACGACGAGAGCAGCCGCCACGGCAATGTGCTGCTGATCGCCGTTCCGACGTCACAGACGGACGTGCAGCTGCCCTACCGCAAAGTCGGCGCCGGACCGCTGGACACCGCGGCGGTGCATATTGACACGTGGGTACCCGCGGATGCGCTGATCGCCCGCCCCGGAACGGGTTTGGCCGCGATCTCCTGGGGACTGGCCCACGAGCGGATGTCGATCGCAGGGCAGGTCGCCGCGGGGTGCCAGCGAGCGCTCGGCATCACCCACGCCAGGATGGTGGACCGCAGGCAGTTCGGTTCGACGCTGTTCGAACACCAGGCCCTGCGGCTGCGCATCGCCGACCTGCAGGCGCGCGTCGACCTACTTCGGCACGGGCTCAACGGAATCGCCGCCGACGGGCGGCTCGATCTGGCCGCGGCGATGAAGCCCGATTACGACGGCTACCATGAACTGATCGGCGGCGCGCTGGGCTAGCGGCCCTCGGGGACGTCGGCGGGAGTGCGGGGCAACGCATACAACGCCATCCGCCGATTGCTCATGTCGTGCTCGCCGAGGAATGCGCACCCGGCGTATTCACACAATCGTCGCGCCGTGGTGTTGCGGTGGTCGGGATCGAACATGATTCGGCGGCAACGTCGTTCGACGTCGAAGACGCTTGCGACGATACGCGGCAGCAGGAACGGGCCGAGCCCCTTATTGACGACCGTCAGCTCGGCGATGGCCGCGTGCAGCCCGATGTCGTAGGGATCGGCGTGATAACGGGTGGCGATGGAATCCTTTGCCGCGCGGTAAATTTCGACATACCCGCCGTCCTCGCCGTGCATCCTGCCGACGAACGGGCGGGAATAGTTGCCGTCGAGTTGAGCGCGTAGATACTCGCGCCACCGCGACACCGGCCAGGCCGATTCCCACGCTTCGACGAGATGCGGCATGTTCATCCACCGCGAGATCATCTCCGCGTCGGCGTCGGGGTCGACCAGGCGTAACGCGTAGGGCTCGGCCAGCACCGGGGTAGGTGGCGCTGGAGCGTCGCGGACGTCGTCACTGAGTCCCTCGGTCAGCTCCCGCGGCAGGATCGAGCGGCTCTCTTCGCGCTGCACGCTCATCGACCGCTGCTGGGGTAGTGGGCGCGGCTCTCTTCGCGCTGCGCGCTCATCGACCGCTGCTGGGGTAGTGGGCGCGGCTCTCTTCGCGCTGCGCGCTCATCGACCGCTGCCCGGTGGACCGGCGAAGGCCTGAGCAATCGGTAGCCACCGCAGCGCGTCGGCGCCGTCGGCGGTGATGTCCAGCTCGCGCAGCGGGCGGCGCTGGGTGACCAGAAAGCAGAAGTCCTCCGCGGCTCCGGTGACGTGTTGCGACGCGTCGGCCGGGCCCCATGTCCAGGTGCTGCCGTCGGGTGCGCGCAGCTCCACCCGAAACGGGTCGGCCGGGGGCTGTTGACCGTTGATGGTGAACGCGAAATCGCGGGTGCGGACTCCGATGTGCGCGATGGATCGCAGCCGTGCCGTGGCAGGCCGCCGCACACCGAGGGCGTCGGCGACGTCGAGTCCGTGCGCCCAGGTCTCCATCAGCCGCGCCGTCGCCATCGAGGAGGCACTCATCGGCGGTCCGAACCACGGCAATTTGCGACCGTCGGGAACTGTCAGCAGCGCGTCGTGCAGCCGCGTGCGGGTGAGCCGCCAGTCGGCGAGCAACTCGGTGGGCGCGACGGCAGCGAGTTCATCGGCCGCGGTGTTGACGAAGCCGATCGGGTCGGCCGCCGCGGTGTTCACCACGTCGGCGAAGGCCGCCTCGTCGGTGACCGCGATGAGTGCGCCGCGGTCGGTCCACAGCAGGTGCCCGATCTGGTGGGCGACGGTCCAACCCTCGGCGGGCGTCGATGCGGTCCAGCGATCGTCGGCGAGCGGCGCGACCAGCGCATCGAGCTCGTCACTTTCGGCGCGCAGATCGTCCACGATCTGCTGCAGATCGGTCATCTGTGTACCTTAACGATTCGCGGCCGGCTGGCTGCGGCGCCCGACGACACTGTGCACGGCGAGCCCGCACAGGTAGACCACGGCGCCGGCCACGACCAGAGCGGGCGAGTGGCCATCGGCGGGAATGACGGTCGCCGCCACGGTGATCGCTCCGATGAACGCCACCCAGAACAGTGAATCCTGGACCGCGAACACGTGTCCGCGCAAAGCATCGTCCACATCGATCTGAATGGCGGTGTCGGCGCACAGCTTCACCACTTGGCCGACCCCGCCTAGTAAGAAGCCGCACGTCACCAACACGGACAGCCGTAGTCCGAGTCCGGCGATCTCGATGGCCGCCGCGATCGCCAATGCCCCGTTGGCCGTGGCGTAACGGCCCCAGCGGCGCACGGCCAGCGGTGTGACCGCATTGGCCAGAAACGATCCGGCGCCGGCAGCCGCGACGAACAGCATCGCGCTGCCCAACCCCGAGACCGCGGCGCCGTCGCCGCCGGTGCGCACCAGCAGCAGCACCAGCAGGGAATTGATGCCGAACGCCATCCGGTGTGCGGCCAACCCGGACAGGGTGGCGGAGACGGTGGGACGGTCCAGCACGGTGCGCAGGCCATGCAACCAACCGGTGATCACGGCGTAGACGACCGATCCGTGGATCGCCCGCCGGGTGTCGTCGGGACCCAGCACGTGGGCCGCGAATCGCAGCGATAGCAGCAGCGCGATCAGCAGCGGGATGGTGGCCAGGAAGATGATCGACGCTGCCCCGCGGTCGCCGGATCCGACGAACGCGCGCGGCACGAGCATGAAGTTGGCGCCGCCGAACGCCGCGACCGCGCCGGTCGCCGACGCGATCGAATTCATCGTGACGACCTGCTCGCGGGGCACCACGTGGGGCAGGGCGGCGGACAGCCCCGATGACACGAACCGGGCGAGGCCGTTGACCACCAGCGCGCCGCACAACACCAGAAAGTCGCGGGCACCGACCGCCAGACAGATTCCCACCACGGCGACCGACACCACGCGGCCCACATTGGCGGCGATCAGCACTAGGCGACGGTCCCAGCGGTCCATCAACGCGCCGGCAAACGGCCCCAGCAGCGAGTACGGCAGAAACAACACCGCAAACGCGCCGGCGATCGCCATCGGGCGGGTGGCCCGCTCCGGGTTGAACAGCAGCGCGCCGGCCAGACCCGCCTGGAAAAGACCGTCGCCGAACTGGCTTGCCATCCTCAACTCCAGCAGCCGCCAAAAGTCGGGCAAGCCGCGCACCGAGCGCCAGACAGCGACGGGCGCGCGCAGATGAGTCACTGAACCTACTTCCCGTGGGGGCCCGGCAATCGCGGGCTGGGCATCGGGCCCCTGTTAACAACAGTACAAATTCTTGCCGAGCGGCCTTCGTGTTCACCACAGTCGTCCGGCCTGGATGCCATGATGGAGTAGTGGCGCAGCACGAAGACCCGGAGGACTATGTTGCCCCCGCCGCACATCGAGTGCGAGCGGGCACTTTGCTTCTGGCGAACACGGATCTGCACGAGCCGACATTCCGTCGCACCGTGATTTACATCGTCGAGCACAACGATGGGGGCACGCTGGGCGTGGTGCTCAATCGCCCCAGCGAGACCGCGGTCTACAACGTGTTGCCACAGTGGGCCAAGCTGGCGGCGAAACCCAAGACGATGTTCATCGGCGGGCCGGTCAAGCGCGACGCGGCGTTGTGCCTGACGGTGCTGAGGGTGGGTGCGGTTCCCGACGACGTGTCGGGCCTGCGCCATGTGGCCGGCCGGATGGCGATGGTCG
>Ga0224555_1005667_pt1 | contig 10242 bp, 9 predicted proteins | sample 714S23034metaG_FD_180687 | JGI IMG/M metagenome (GOLD analysis project Ga0224555, IMG submission 180687) | Peat soil microbial communities from Stordalen Mire, Sweden - 717 S2 30-34 | ecosystem: Environmental > Terrestrial > Soil > Wetlands > Peat | place: Sweden: Norrbotten County, Stordalen...
AAGAGGAAAAAGATAGCATACATCATTCAAACAATGAGGTAAATGAGCCGTTAATAACCTACAATATTAAAGGAGACAGATTGCAAACCCTGTTTGAAATAAAAAAGAAATTAAAGGCTTTAAAATCAAATTTAGCGAAGGATTTTTCGGTTGAGCGAATTGGTATATTTGGTTCGTTTGCACGTAACGAGCAGAACGAAAACAGTGATATTGATATTTTGGTAGAATTTAACCGGCCTGTTGGGTATGAGTTTTTCAGGTTACAACGTTTTCTTGAAAATCAGTTGGGAAGAAAAATAGATTTGGCCACCAAAGCCATGTTAAAACCCAGGATTAAAGATTCCATATTAAACGAAACCACCTTTGTTTAATGTCTAAAAAGAACCGCGATTATATTTTCTATCTCGAGGACATGGCAGTGAATCTTCAACACGCTATTGAGTATATTGAGGGGATGAGTTTTGAATCGTTTTGCAAAGATTCAAAAACCCAGGATGCAACAGTAAGATGTTTGGAAATTACAGGGGAAGCGGCACACACTATCCCAAACGAAATAAAACTTCGTTATCCTGGTGTGGAATGGGATGACTTATACGCTTTCCGTATAAAAGTGGCGCACCATTATTTTGATATTGACCAAAGCCTGGTATGGCAAATTTTAAAACAGCATGTCCCTTCTACATTAAAGGAGTTGAAAAAGATAATCGCTGCAGAAAACGGAAAGGAATCTTAATATCCCGATCCCGGCAAAAGCGTTTATAAACTATTTCAGCGCTTTCCATTACCCGGCAGCCGATATTACTTTCCAGGCGGGGGTTAAGTGGAGGTTTTTTGAGTAGTGAAAGTCAATTTCTACTCAATCCAATCAAATAAATACTTCTCGTCATAATCAACCTGAAATTTCTTCAAAAAACCAGGATACTCCTGCTTAAAAGTTCTGGTTCGATGATGTTCCTCCTGCTTTAAAATATACTGATAAACATCATCCAATTGAGAATGCGAATACGAGAAAGCCCCATATCCTTCCTTCCATGAAAATTTCTGCTTTACCAATTTTCTATCATTAATAAAGTTGCTGGAGTTGTTTTTAAGGTCGCGCACTAAATCACAAATTGCCATAGATGGCCGTAACCCAATGAAGGCATGAATATGGTCAGGCATTCCATTTACGATGATTGATTTTTGTTGTTTCTTTTGGATAATGCCAGCCATGTACTTGTGTAATTCATCTTTCCAGGCTTTGCCTATTAGGTTTTCTCTACCCTTTACCGCAAAAACTACTTGGATGTATGTTTATGAGAATGTGCTTGCCATATAATTACTTTGTAGGCTAAGGTTACAAAATAATTGCAAATCGCGGAAGAATTATAGGTATGCATATTGGTAGCGGAGGCTCGATCATGTCACCCCTCCGGGGTTTAAGAAATGTTCTGCCCGTTTGCTATAATAATGTCAACCCTTCGGGTTTAATACAAAATACAATAAATGAACATTCTTCATTTTAAAGAAAAATGTTCTGCTAAATTTAAATCCGGCAAATAATACTAACGCACTGCTTCGAACCCCGAAGGGGTGATATTATTATAGCAACAACCAACAAAATGGTATAAACCCCGAAGGGGTGACATGATTGAGAATTTAGCAATAGAAAGAAAGAGAATACGCCTTACCACCACATTAAACTTCGTTCAACAATCACCCCGATATTACCTGACAACAAAATAAAAATCCCACTCCTTTCGGTAGCGGGATTTTCAATTTGTAAAAGAAACGGGAAAAACTATTCCTCTCTTTTTCTTCTGTAGGTTTTGCTTTAGCTTCAGCAGGTTATTTTATGGCGATTACCAAATCCTTTCCGAGTTCAAGTTTTAGCGTAAGTTTTGCATTGAGCGCATCAAAAATTTTCATAACAGTGGCAAAGGTGACGTTTTTAGCACTTTGCTCAAGCTTAGAGATTTGTGCCTTTTGAACGCCAACCATATAACCCAACTGCGCCTGGGTTAACCCTCTTTTAATTCTTGTTTCTTTAATCATGTTGCCAAGCACTTCCATCTGAAGGTTGGCCTCGTATTTATCCCTTTTAGGCGTACCAGATTTACCAACAAACTCATCTTTAATTTCTTCGTGGCTATAGACTTTTAAACCGTTAACTACTTTCATATTTTACCTAAATATTGATTTCTAATCCTTTTTGTTTTTTCAATCTCGAAACGGTCAACCTTACTTTTCTTTTTTATAACTCCATGAGTTGTAATAACCAAAGTTTGACTTTTATCCCTGTTATCCCAAAATGCAAACAATCGGATTTTTTGATTTTGATAATTCGTTCTAAACTCCCAAATAGTATCATCCAGTTTCTTAAAAAGTTCAGGGTCGTTTAGCAAAGTGGCTTTGTCAATATTATAAATGACTTTGTTCCTTGCTCCAAGAGATAACCCAGCTAAAAAATCCCTTACTTCCTCCAGGTAAACTACTTTGAATTTTTCAATCATAGTTTAAAAATTGCACATTCGTTTCCTTCATAAAATTTGCTTTAATGTGAAATAAATAATTATTGCGAATATAGCAAAAGTTTCCAAAAATGGAAACTTTTAAAAACAATTTTATTTCGTTAAAATAAAAAATCCCGCTCCTTTCGGAAGCGGGATTTTCAATTTGTAAAAGAAAACCGGAAAACTATTCTTCCGTTTTGTCTTCTGTAGGCTCGGCTGATTCAGCGGCTTTGTTAGATTTTGCTTCGGCTTCAGCGGCTTCATCGGCAGCTTGCTTGTTCTCCATCTTCTCCTTTAACTGGCTTAATACACCAAGGTCGCCGAGGGTTGTTTTCTCAACGTTCTTTTGAAGTGTTTTAACTGTTTTAGCAGTTTTTTCGCGTTCAACTTTCTTATCTTTTCTTTCGCCTTCCTCAGCATCGCGTTTCAGGTCTTCCCAGATGCGTGCATGCGAAACCAGTATTCTCTTATCGTTTCTGTTAAACTCTAATACTTTGAATTCTGCTTTTTCGTCAGCGTTTAAGAAACCACCATTTTCTTTAGCCAAATGCTTTTTAGGGGCAAATGCCTCTAAGCCGTAAGGTAAAAGAACTACAGCACCCTTGTCGTCTGCGCTTAACACAGTTGCTTCGTGTACTGAGCCAATTGGGAACACAGTTTCAAAAGTATCCCATGGATCTTCTTCAATCTGCTTGTGGCCTAAAGTAAGTTTGCGGTTTTCGTTATCAATATCCAATACCACTACATCCAGGTCGTTACCAATTTTGGTAAATTCAGTAGGGTGGTTGTAACGTTTAATCCACGAAAGGTCGCTGATGTGGACCATGCCACCAATGCCGTCAGCTAATTCAACAAATACACCGTAAGGGGTAATGTTTTTAACAACGCCTTTGGTTTTGGTTCCCACAGGGAATTTATCGGCAATCTTAACCCAAGGGTCTTCAGTCAGTCTCTTTAACGATAATGACATTTTTCTTTCCTCACGGTCAAGGGTCATAACAATAGCTTCATGTATATCCTGTAAGTGGAAATATTCGCGGCTATTGATTGGCGTATTGCTCCATGAAACTTCCGATACGTGAATCAAACCTTCAACACCCGGAGTGATTTCAAGGAATGCACCGTAATCTTCAATGTTTACAATCTTACCTTTCACCTTGCTGCCTACTTCAATTTCTTTATCCAAAGTATCCCAGGGGTGAGGCTGTAATTGTTTCAAGCCTAAAGAGATTCTCTTCTTGTTATCATCGTAATCCAATACAACCACGTTCAGTTTCTGGTTAAGTTCCAGTACTTCTTTCGGATGGCTTATGCGGCCCCACGAAATGTCTGTGATGTACAATAATCCGTCAACACCACCCAAGTCAATAAACGCACCGAAGTCGGTGATGTTTTTGATGGTTCCTTCCAGCACCTGGCCTTTTTCAAGTTTGCCGATGATAGCTTCGCGTTGAGATTCAATATCTGATTCGATAAGCGCTTTGTGAGATACTACCGCATTTTTAATTGCTTCGTTAATCTTCACAACTTTCAATTCCATTGTTTTACCAACGTAAACATCGTAATCCGTAATTGGCTTAACATCAATCTGAGAACCCGGAAGAAATGTTTCAAGGCCAAATACATTGGCGATAAGACCACCTTTGGTTTTAGAAGATATTTTACCCGATACCACAGTACCGTTTTTGTTAGCCTCAACAATCTGCTCCCATGCTTTAAGCATACGGGCATTTTTGCGGCTTAATTGCAGGATACCTTTTTTGTCTTCTTTGTTTACAACATAAACATCAAACTCATCGCCCACTTTCAGGTCTTCCACATCGCGGAATTCGGTAAGTGGCACCAGGCCGTCTGATTTAAATCCAATGTTCAATACCACATCGGCTGAAGTGATAGCAACAACAGTTCCTTTAACGATTTCATCGTTTTCGATGGTCTTTAAGGTCGATGAGTATTCTTCATCGTACTTTTTGCTTTCAGCATCGCTGTAACGTACTACATTGCGTTTGTCTACCGTCCAATCGAAATCATCGAAAGCACCAACTGCTGCGTTGGGTCCGAAGTTCTTGGCCGGAGTAGCTAAAACCTGTTCTTCTGATACTTGTTCTTCTGGCATAAATAACTAGCCGGTTATTGTTTATTCTCATCCCGGAACATGAGTTTAGTTGATTTGTTAAAAATGGGCTGCAAAAATAGTAAAAAAGTGCCAATAAATTGAAGTTTTTTTAAAGTTAAATAGGCCCGCCTTTTATGTAGCTGCAGGCAAAGACCTAAAAACATGATAATCAATAGAATAACGGGGTAACGATATATTTCACGGGACAAGCCACAATGAAAAACACTGCAAATTATCGCTCAATTGATGTATTAAAGTAGTTATTTGGGAGCCTGTCCCGTTTTGTCCCCTATGATGATTTGTAAAATAGGACTAAATCAGGCGGTTTTAAGTGCCTGCTTTTTAGGTTTAAAGTTTACAGCCATCCGCACCAGTTCAATAAATGATTTGTCGGTTTTTACCTTTTCGGCGTACTTTTTAGGACGTTCCTTTTTGGCCGATTCATACCCAAAATACTAAAAATCCCACTTCAAAATACGGCTTTCCATAACTAACTATAAATAAAAAAAGTTGCAAAAAGGCTGCAATTGCGTTATATTGAGGAAAGTTATTTAATCTTACAAGAACAATAACACAATTATGTCAGAAACAGAAAGCAAACCGAGCCCATTTTTAGACAAACCAAGATTCTACGCAAATGGGTTTAATGTGAACAATACTCTTGTTGATTTTCAACTTTATTTATACGAAAACGGAATAGCTGTTGGTACTGTTAATCTTTCGCCTATAACCGCAAAAAATGTTGCAAAGAGTTTATTAGATTTAGTAGACAGATACGAAAAAGGACTAGATACAAAAGTGGAAGATTTTAATGATATGTGGGAAAGAATGGAAAAGCTTTTGAAAAATAACGAAGGTGGTAGCTGAAAATATACAAATGGGGTTTAAGAACGAAGGCAAGTCAATTTATTGGATTTCCCCTTCCCAAAATCCATTGCTGGATGAAACGGCCTTAAAAATAGAGGGGTTTTCGCAAATAGCAGAAAATGAATTTTATGGGAATAGCCCTAAGATTTCGCGCACTGCCATTGACGTTGCTATTCAATTAAACTTTGAAGCCTCACGCGGCACTGGTATAAAAAAAGACGCTTTGCCTACTTTAGTTGGCGGCATTGAGTTTATTCTTTACAATGACACATTTAGGTATGAATTTGGTGTAAAAAAAGATGGCTCTATAAATTTGGTTATTGAAGAGGACGACGAAATTGTTAGCGAATTTATTAATATTGATATTCACCAAGCGAGAGAATACATAGTAAATGCTATAAAAGTTAAAGAATGCTTTTCGTCAGAATCATATATCGCAAGCACTGGGCAAAGGAAGAGGGCAGATTTGCAACAACAGCATTTTCCGTTAGCAGCGATGGCGGAATTTCCGTCCTATGTGTTGAATGTATCAGTGAAAGTAAATCCACAATTTGCCAGCACATTGAAAAATACTATAAACACGAAAAACCCATATTTTGGGTATTTTCAAAAGAAGAGCTTCTCGCAGAATGTTCAGGGTGTAGAATAGCCCCAGAAACAAGTAATGGCGACCCTTGCCATTGGAATATATATGATATTACTGACGGCACAAGAAAAAAGTTCTTTAAGAAAAGAATAACTAAAGAAACGCTGACTGCTGCATTAAATACATGTAACCCCGAAAACAAAGAATTTTCATTAAATGATTTAACTTAACATTGTCCGCTATTTAGCTATCAAATCCTGATACCTTAAACGCGTACCTCCGTTGGTTAGCGTTGAGTGAAATCTCTCATTATCGGTTACTTTACGGCTGTTATAACGGTAACTAAGTTCAGTGCAGTATCTGTCTAAGTGCTTGTTACTTACATTGTACAAATTGTTGCTAAATGGAACCGGGTATTTATATTTAAGAAAACCGTTACCTGCGAGGTTATAAAGGAAAAGGTATGAGCAGGACCAAATCATATAATATAGCATCGGCAAATTACCTTGATCACTATCGATTGCAAATCACCTATCAGGATGGTTACTCTATTGTTGTTGATTTCAACAAAGCCATTCAAAAATATGCACAGGGGGACTATGAGAAATGGAAAAAACCAGTCAACTTTAAAAGATTTAAAATTGACAACGGGCATCTTGTTTGGGGCCGTAATTGGGATTTGATTTTCCCTCCTGAATCCATCAGGAATAAAACAATCGAATCTAAACCATAATAAAGCCCCTCAACAGTTGTATTGGTTAGGCTCTTCATCCATTTGTCGCATCAGGGCATTCAGCTATATCTACTAAAGCAACCCTTTTGAATTTGCAAACGTTTATAGCTTGCAAGTCAATTGTGCATTAAAACTGCATATGCGTTTTCAACTAAACAACCAATATGAAAAAACTAATCCCTGCTTTACTTCTCCTCACTTTCGCCTGCAAGAAACCCGCCGATACCATACCCGCAATGCAAATGAGCGAAATGCCTTTAAAAGGTGGCGATAGCTGGTGTTATGCCGTAACTAATTACCCGCCAACACAAACCGACACGGCAGTGTTTCAAATAGCAAACGCCATGTCGGTGTTTGGTGCAACCATCACTTACTACACCACTACTTCCATTAAAGGTGTAGTTGTTGATTCAGGTGCTATTAATTCAGGCACACCATCTATTTCTTATACAGGCGATAATGGCGTACAAACCTTTGCCGGCAGCGGGTTATTTGATGAATGGACATTGACTTTTCCTATATCGTCACAGTCATCCTGGTCATCTTCGGGCGGAACTGTTAAGGTTATCGCTTCATCCGCAAGCCAAACGGTGGCTGGCAATAGTTATAATAATGTTTACACGCTGCTGCGCACTGTAATTACACCCGGTGGCCCCGTAAACGACACCATGCTTATTGCACCTAACGTGGGTATTATAAAGTACAATGGGTTTCCGCTGGTAAGTTATCACCTTCAATAAACTATTGCGCCTTAACAAACCGGCTGCGGTATTCCAAACCTGCCGACCGCACATTCAACAAATACACCCCATCGGTTAGTTCTGGAATATTCATCATCGATTGATGAGCGCCATCGAGGTATTGATGCAGCACCTGTTTGCCGGTTATGTCCAGAATTTCAATTTCATCCATGGCAATTTCGTTGCTTTCAATAAATAATTGGCCGGTAGCTGGGTTGGGAAATATTATTATTGACGAAGAGGAGGTTTGAAGAATACCGATGGAAAAAGAAGAAACGATAGTGTCGTAGACGTAACAGCCAATGGAATCCTGGATTGTTACCTGGTTTAAGGTAGCGGTAGTATATAAGTGCCCTCCTGTACTACTGGTCTGGGTTATACCTCCATCGCCCCAAAATACGGTATAAGGGGGGCTTCCACCGGTTATTGAAAGGGTTACACTATCGGTGTTCGGCCCCTGTTGTTCTCCGGTTTTTTGATATGTTATAGCAGGATTTTGAAGCACAATAATATCTGAAATAACGGTTGAGCAATTATTAGCATCTGTTACCGTAAGTTTGTAATTACCTGCTGCCATATTATAGGGGCAAGCTCCCGATATTGCCGGGTCGCTCCATACATAACTGAATGGCTGCGTTCCGCCTGCGATATTAACACAACCTGAGGAACTTGAATCGCCATAGCAACTGGGAGTTAATGAATTACCAGTATAATTAGGTGGCAAGGGTGCAAAGAGAGTTATGTCATAAAGCGCAGTACAAAATGAATCACTTATAACCAAAGGGTATGTGCCCGCCACAAGAGATGTAAAATTAATTGCTCCGCTATCTGCCACCACTCCTGAATCTAAAACTGCGGTAGAATTAAAGTCAAGTAGTTTAAAAATAATAGAGTCACCGTGTGCGTAAAGTATTGCGTTTATTACCCCGTTATTAAGAAAGGGGCAGGTAGGATCAGTACTGTCTATGACATAAGATAATGTGCCGGACTTATTATCCGGAATACCAAATGTTGTATCCAGGTAAAAACAACCATTCAAAACTAAATGATACAATCCCGGATAAAGAGAGTTTAGTTTAATGGTATCATCATTATATCCATTACCTGTTGTAACTGAAACTCCTGCCGAATCAGTTATTTGATAGGTGGTTATGCCCATTCCAAATACAATGGCCCGCACTTTTCCGTTATTCAGACCACAAGTTGCGGCCGTAACCGTTATAATAACCGTGGGTGGTATGGTATCATCATTATCGATATAAAAAGTATAGTCCGCACTACCGCAATGCCCATCATTAAGAAACAAATGATGTATGCCTGCCTGAAGCAAAGGGAAATAAAGCGAATCATTACCCAAAGCGGTGCCCGACCATATATTACCATTAATTGAATCCCATACGATATAATTTATCATTGAATCCGGGCTGGATATAATAGCACTAATTGCCCCATCTTGCGGCAACGACGAACAGGAAGCATTGGTGACAGTAATAACAGCATGAATTGAATCAGACCTCACGTCAATTTGTATTGAATCCGAATTAGTACAACCGTTATTATCAGTTACAGTTAAATAATAAATACATGAGGACTCTGCAAGAATATAAGTGTTTTGATTTAGCGGAAAAAAAACACTGTCAGCCCCAATAGCAGCTTGCCAGCTATACAATCCCGGGCCAGATTGAGCCGTTGGAGAACAATAGCCTAAGTGCATATTGGGCCTTATGTTAGAAACTGATGGTATGGCGTTGACATCACACTGATTATTGCTACCAGCAGAAAATATGTAACTGGCAGATGGAGTAATAGTACATGCTGCTTTATTTAACTGATTACCATACAATCCAGGATTATTAAAGCATATCTCCACTACCAAATTTGAACTTCCATCCCAATAAAATGAAGAATTTAAAGCGAAATCATTCCAGTTTCCACCTGGTTGAACGGTTGTTGAATTAAGGACTGTAATTGTCACATCGTCCCAATCTGTAAGACTGTCAAGAGAAGTGCAACCCATTTTTATTGTGAAATTATTGAGTAAGGCGTTAGTATTCCATTGCTCTACAAAAAAACCAATGGTACTAATAGTTTTCGGTCCACCTAATACCTGTAAAAGTTCATCTCCTTTATACAGTAATTGCTGTCGGCAGCTTTGTGCATAGTTTCCAAATATAGAGGGATATGTGATTACATCACCGGGCTGAAGTGTTGTGCCATTTCCTATTTGTAACGAGGGACTGGTATTTGCGCAGGGAAGTGCAGCTCCGCAGGCAAAAATATTGGCATTGCCTTGTAAATAAACCTGCTGTCCCCTACAAACTGCTGTGTCAGGGCCGGTTATACTTACCTGCGGCAAACGATTGACTGCAATGCCAATTGTATCTGATATTGTATCACCTATCGCATCAACTACCATCAAAACATAGTTAGAATTGGCATTGGCAGTTGCAACCGGATTAGCGCATGTATCACAACTCAATCCCACATTAGGCGACCAGTAATAGGAATAAGGCGCTGTCCCTCCATTAACGGTTGGTGCGCCCCCCAAAACAACCGGGCTACCGGCACAAACTGTTGTATCATTGCCGGCGTTCACGGTTAGTTGCGCATGCAAAACACAAGAGGTCAGCACCGCGCAAAACGTCATTATTTTTTTGAAAAACTGTATCATATAATTACTGGTGAATTTATGTAATTTCTTCAACATC
>Ga0224555_1005668_pt1 | contig 10241 bp, 9 predicted proteins | sample 714S23034metaG_FD_180687 | JGI IMG/M metagenome (GOLD analysis project Ga0224555, IMG submission 180687) | Peat soil microbial communities from Stordalen Mire, Sweden - 717 S2 30-34 | ecosystem: Environmental > Terrestrial > Soil > Wetlands > Peat | place: Sweden: Norrbotten County, Stordalen...
ACTTAAAAAAGTGCTCGAGAAACCCGCCATCGCCTTCCGAGCCAGCGTAGCGTGAAACAAAGCCAATAACGTGTCCCTGGTCTTCGACGCTGACCTGCACAAATTCGCCATCGCGCAAGAAGCTATACATGCCGGAGTAATCCGCGCCGGGCGTTGCTGGACTCGGGGCCTTGCTCTGCTCATCCTTGCCCAAACGATTCAGGTTCGCCTGGGCGCCAGCAAGCATCCAAGCAAGAAGAACGAAACACGCAACTTGCAGGGCGTAGAAGCGGGTTGTGCGGATCGGCATGCGCACCTTGGAAGTCAGTATAGCGGTCATGACCAGAGGCGGGCAAAGCGTATTGCTGCCCGGCAACCCTTCGAGGTCAGTTATAATCTCTCTACTAAGTAGCCATCCGTGGCGAGCCAGCGAAAACGCCTCGGATCCCGCCTTTTGGGGGCACCGTCGTGGGAGTTGGCTAGATCGCAATTGGAGCCAGAGATGGAATCCCCGGGCAATAACCTGTTGAGACTTTTGGTGGAACGCGATCCCGCGAGCCCGGAATTCCGGAGCGGAGTTCGCGAAGCTCTGCGTTCGCGGGAACTGTCAGCGGAGTTGCCCGGTGGCGACGAATTCGACTTGTGGCGGGATGTCTTCGTCCAGCAAAAGCTGCCGTGGGGGCGCTTCCTGCAATCCGCGCTGTTGCACGCGGCGGCAGCTGCTCTCATATATACGATTACGGTTTCGTGGATCAGACAGCAAAAAATTCTGGTTTCTGCCACATTTGACCGGTCGTCGCTGGTAACTTATTCGCCGGAAGAATATCTGCCGTCACTCAACACGGGTACCTCCGAACCGCCCAAGACGCAAACAGGAGATCCTGTCTACGCGAAGCAGCCGATCCTTTCCGTTCCGCCGGAAGCGGACAATCGGTCCCAAACCATCGTCGTACCGCCCGATCTCAAGCTCGATCGCGACGTCGCCTTGCCCAACATTGTCGCCACGGGAGCCATCGTTCCGGCGGTTCCGCTGGATGCGACACGAGCTCCCCTGACCCGCATCGTTGCGCCCGAGACGCAAATTGTGGCACCCGCGCCAGACGTGGAGTTTGCGCCCGACCGTGTGGTCCGAGCGGCGATGAAATCGGATGTGATTGCGCCGCCTCCGGAATTGACTCAATCGTTATCTCGAACGGCGAAAGGACACGTCGGGCCCATAAACATTGGCCCGAGTGAAGTGGTGGGGCCGGCTCCCCAGCTCACGCTGGAGCAACAACATTCGCTGGCGGCGCGCGGCAGCGGACGTCTGCCGGGCGGCGTACAACCGGTGGGCCCTCCGCCGAGCGTGGCAGCGGGCAATGCCAGCGCGGGCGGACGACTGATCGCATTAGGAATTCATCCCGTCGCGCCCACCGGGCCGGTCGCTGTTCCCGGAGGCAATCGCCGGGGAAGATTCGCCGCCAATCCACAGGGAAAACCAGGCGCTTCGGAAACACCGGATCTGGCGGGAGCGAAGGGCGGCTTTAGCGGGCGCAATGACGGCTCTCTACCGCCTGGCCTGCATGTGGGCGGCGCGGAAGACGCACGCGAGATGGCTAGCCTTTCGTCAGCCTCGTCGTCATCGCGAGCGGCTCCGGGCGCGCGTACGGCGTCTCCGGTTTCCGACGATAAAATCACCGACACCGACCGCAAGATTTTTGGCGGCAAGCGCGTCTATGGCAGAACGCTGAACATGCCGAATCTGAATTCCTCGACGGGCAGCTGGGTGATAAAGTTTGCGGAACTCGACGGGGGGCGGAAAGAAGGGGAACTGCTGGAGCCGGTGGCCACGGAGAAATCGGACCCCGGCTATCCGCTGGAATTGATTCGCGCCAACGTGCACGGCATGGTCACACTCTATGCGGTCATTCACGCTGATGGCAAGGTGGGCGAAATCCGCGTCCTCAACAGCCCGGACGAACGTCTGGATTCCTATGCGGCGAAAGCCCTGGCCCACTGGAAATTCGTGCCCGCAGAAAGAGCGGGGAAACCGGTAGCCCTCGAAGCCGTGGTGGAAATTCCATTTCGGGTTCGGCGGAGTTTCTGAAGGGGCGTTACTGCTTGCTGGTGGAGTGCCGGGCGTCCTCGCCCGGCGGGACCCTTCGACTGTCGCTCAGGGCAGGCTCGCGCCCGTCGCTCCATTACTAACTCTGAGTAGCCGCGCACTGTTCACCCTGCAGGGCGGCGTACACTGCGGGATTGGCACAGACTTCGTAATAGTAGCGGCCGGTCCAGCGCAAGATGGATAGATCGCGGACATCAACCTGGGCGATGCGGTTCTTGCGGATGGCAATCTTCCGAAATACTCCATTGGCAATGGGAACAGTGCCGGCGAAGAACTCACACTCGTCGTCGATCCAGGGGCCCCTGAACCCGGATTCGCTCGGATCTGCCGCCCAGGGGGAAAGCGAGATTTCCTGCTGCAGTTTGCGGAAGGCCGCCTCACTCAGACAGATTCCACCCACATTGTAGTTGAGTCGCATTTCTTCCGCTCCGGCTTCGGCGCTCGCGCTGTCATTGTTGTTGTTATTGCCTCCGCCTCCGATCTGAACTGAGTACACTTGAAAGACTCCGGCATCGGGTGCGATTTTCTTGCGGACGCGCTTGCTGCAGGAAGAGAGACGGTCGCTTTCATTGATGGCGTCGGAAATCATGATGCGGTGCTCGCCATCCATCAGGTAGAGCGGAGGCGAATCCTGGTAGGCGACACCCAGGCCGACTTCCATCGGGGGCAGACCGGAGCGCTCGAGGAGTTCGTTGTACTCGTGCAGCAGGCTCACAATCTCCCACGCCAGGACGCAGGTGCGGCCGACGCTGAGCATGGTTTCGCCCTCGCGCTCGAGCAGCGCCACGATGATGGCATCGCCCTCGAGAAAGACTTTGGTGGCGCCGTATTTCGCCAGCAACTTGTTGACCGGATCATAGAAATTAAGGCTGAAATAGGAGGCGGCGTTCATGCCTTTTTCCATCAGCGAGCGGGTAAGGCGCGAAGAGTCGCGCACGTCGGCCTTCAGGATCACGTGGTGAACCACACGATCCTCGGCCGGCTTCTGGTCTTCGGGAGGCAGGAACTCATAGAGCATGCCGTTGAGGGTGGAGAGTTCGCGGACCTTGTGGTCGCTGACCAGATTGATACTGTCAAAGCCGGCGGTGAGGGCTTCGAGACCGCGCAGATCGCGGTGATAGCAGAAGAGGTCGTGCAGAAGACGCGCGGCAAAACGGCTGCGCTCCGAACTGCGGCAGGAGGCGACGCGTCCGACGGCGGCAAAGAGTCGGTCGGAATGGAGCCGGCTTTCGGCAATGATTTTTTCGACGCGGGCTGCTTCTTCGCGGAAGATCAACGCGTTCTTGATCTGCTGCGGATTCACCCGCGGCGCATATTCGGCGAGCAGCGGAACGGCTTCATAAGAAGCGACGACATGCGCCAGAACGCCTTCGCGCTGCAGCAAACGGGTCCAGATGTCGAGGCGGTCTTTTCGGTTGCGATCTTCCGGCGTCGAGTCTTCGCCGCTGCCGGTCCCCACCAGGGTGGCGGCGTTTTCGGGAACATTGAGCGCCTGCTCCAGATGCGCATCGTCAACGGCTTCCCCGTATCCGAGTTCGCGCAGAAAATTTAGCGCGAACTGCCGGAGACTGGGGAAACGGTCGGGATCTTTGTCGAAGTTACCGAACATGTAATAGTGCTCGGCGCAGAGATAATCGTCGCGTCCATCTTCGGTAAGAATCAGCGGATTGAGGAACAGGCGATAGCAGTCGGCGGCCAATTCTCCAAGCAGCGAGCGGCGAGTGCGGACCAGCGTTTCTTTTTCGATTTCGCGAAGCAGACGAAACATCTCCTGCCCGGCGCGGCGCAGGATGATCTTCTTGCCCACCTGAAAAGAGGAGACCACTTCCTGCGTCTGCATCATCTTCTCTTGCCGCACGCCCTCGAGCGACTTCGACTTCATGCGGCACTGCTCGAGAATCCTGGCAAACTGCGTTTGCAGTTCGGTGCGTATGAACTTGAGCACGGCCACGCGACCGAGCACATCGACCGATGGATTGCCTTCTGCCTTGGCGCGATTCAGGATTGCGAGATGAATCGACACCAGCAGAGTTCTCAGGTCCGCCGGGCCGGGCTTGCGCAGTTTGGTAGTACCCTCGGCGGCGCGTATGAATTTAGTTTGGGTCGCGGACGGAACATCCATTTCGAACAGCGATTCCACCCCACCGAAACGGCAGATGTAACGCGCCAGATGAAAACTTAAATCCGCCGTGATGCGCGGGCTGGGAAAAACGTCGTAGCGGAGATTGTCGACGCCCAGTTGCAAATCGCTGAATGCGAGTGTTGGCCCGTAGTATTGCAGATCGGGCCGGCTGGGCGGTTCGGAACTACGCAACCGGAAAATCGGGAGCTTGGGCATCGTCTCTTGCGCTGCTTGCAAATTGCTGAAACTGCAACACTAAGCAGCAGGCTAGCACGTCGCCGGGCGGCGTCGAAAGTTACGCTAGTGTAAGCGCAGAAGCATCGCGGTAACGGTTATTGACTGGCGCGGCGCGCTTTTTCGAATTCCTCGCCTTTTTTCCAGCCGACGAGGCGCGCCTGGTTGGCCGCCTCCCAGCCGAGCGCGAAACCGAAGCGCGCCATGGCGGCATCCGAGGTCCAGTCCATGCCGGGATGATACTCGTCGCTCGGCTGGTGGTAGTGATGGGCAGTGTAGTCGGCATCCTGTGCGAGGCCCCAGGCTTCATCGTGGCCCTTGAACTTCATTCCCTCACTGATGGAAAACGCTGGAATGCCGACGCGCGCCAGGCTGAAGTGATCGGAGCGGTAGTAGTGTCCGGCTTCGGGGCGCGCGTCGGGACGAATCTTGAAGCGGAAATCCTGAGCGATCGCCTGCACCGTGGGATAAAACGTGGTTCGCTCGGCACCGGAAACCTGCACTTCTTCGGGCGCGCCGAGCGGCATCAAGTCGTCATAGTTGAGATCGAGCGAAATCTTGCCCACCGGAATCGGGGGATGTTTGCTTAGGTATTCGGAGCCCAGCAAGCCTTGTTCTTCGGCCGTGACCGAGACGAAATAGATGGAGCGGCGCGGCCTCTGCGCGGCGCCCGCGTAGGCGCGAGCGATTTCCATCAGGATGCCGCAGCCGGTGGCGTTGTCCATGGCGCCGTTATAGATGTTGTCGCCGGGCATGTCGGGCCGGATGCCGAGATGATCATAGTGCGCCGTGTACATCACGCCTTCATTTTTCAGAACTGCGCCGGATCCCGGAAGCACGGCGATCACATTGTTCGATTCGAAAGGACGTACTTTGCTGGTCATGTGCGCCGAGAGGCGGACATGCAGCGGCGTCGGCTTGAAGTCGCGCGAGGTCGCGTCGGCCATCATCTTGTCGAGATCCATGCCGGCGGCAGAGGCAAGTTTGCGCGCGATATCGAGATGAATCCAGGCGGCCGCTTTCAGCTTGGGAGTGCCGTCAAGTTTGAGATAAGACTTCTCGCCGGAGTTGGAATTGCGCACGACTTCCCAGGGATAGCTGGCCATGTCGGTCTTGTGAATGAGAATGGCGCCGACGGCCCCTTTGCGCGCGGCTTCTTCGTATTTGTAAACCCAGCGGCCGTAGTAAGTGAGCGCCTTTCCGGCGAAAAACTTCGGATCGTCCGAGGGCGGCTCGTTGACCAGCATGAGCAGAACCTTCCCTTTGACATCCACACCTTTGTAATCGTCCCAGTTGTATTCGGGCGCTTCGATGCCGTAGCCGACGTAGACAATCTCGGCGTCAACATTGGATTCGGGCTGCTGGGTTTGATCGTAGGCAACGTATTCGTCGAGTGGTTTGAGGTCGAGCGGATGAAAGGACGACGAACCCTTCGCCGGAACGAGCGCGAAACGCGTGTCGGCGCCGGGCGTAATGCCAACCATCGGAACTTTTTGCAGATAAGACCCGTTGTCGCCGGCCGGTTTCAGCCCATAGAGCGCAAACTGCGTCGCGATATATTCGGCGGCAATGTCGCCCCCACGCTGGCCGGTGCCGCGTCCTTCGAGAAGATCGTGGGAGAGGAAGCGAACATGGGTTTCGATGTTATCCGGACGAATGCCCTGCATGGCGGCGATGGCCGACGGGGGAAGGTGCGAGCCGAAGCGGGATTCGGGGCGCGGTCTTACTGGCTTGTCTTGCGCCGACACTTCTTGTATTGAGACTACGGCAATCTGGAACAGAACGGCGGCGAGCACGGCAATGGTGCGAATGTTCACGCAGGACCTCGAAACTTTACTTATAAGAGATACTCCCGAATTGTAAACGCAAACGGGAGTGCGGATGGCACCATGCGAACATCGTACTGGGGTAATTTCGGTTCACTTTCGGCTACCACACTGGGTTTTGTCCCGCGACCGCGGGATCAGTTTTTCGAGCCTCAACCAGCGCGGAAATCGCGGACGTCTTCTCCGGGCTGAAAAATCGGAGGAAGCGGAGCTTGCTGCGCGGCGGCGAGCTTGCGGCTGATGTCCTCCAGTTCCTGCTTGACCCAGCCGACGCTGGTGATTTCGATCTGGCCGTCTTGTCCGATCAAAAATAGAGTGGGGACATTTGTCAGGCCGTAGGCATTCGAGACCGCGTAGCCGTTCGGATCGTCGAGCAGCGTGCGGAACGTAACGCCATACTCTTTCAGAAAAGCGACGGTGTCGCGCTGGTTGTCCTGCGAGATGCCGACGATCGTGATTTTCTTGTCGCCGTGCGCTTTGTGCAGCCGCTCGAGGTAGGGGAACGTGTATTGGCAGACCGGGCAGGAAACCTTGAAGAAGGCAGCGAGTACCGGCCCTTGTTTGAGAGCGGCTTGCAATGAAAATTTGCCGCCATCTTTGCCGCTAAAGAGGGCGGGCAAGGAAAAGTCAGGCGCTTTGGTTCCGGCCGGTAATGCAGCCATATCTTTCGGACCTCCGAACAAACGATCGAGCCACTTCATAAGAAATGCCTCACAACATTAGATGATGCCGCCCGCCTTCAGGATTTTCCGCGTCAACCCGGTGATGGGGATTTGCGGAATGCGATCAATTGCGATCCACTTGCCTTTTGCGGCGGGCAGCGTATCTGGCAACGACGTATTCCGTAACGCCACATTCCGTAAAACATGAACCGTGTAGTCGGTGACGGTAATGGAATGGCGAAACGTGCGCCAGTGCGCTGCAGCCGGCAAGGGGCGCGGAGGCTCGGACCATTGCGGCAGTTCCCACATGCACGGCATGAGCGAAGCTTCTTTCGGGCGCTGCACCAGCCGGACTTCGCCACTGTCGCTGCCATTGCCGTTGCCAGCGCGCCATTCCAGGGCACACCAGATCTGTTTCTTTTTCTGGCGCGACGGCGGCTCGGCGCGCAGGCCTTCTCCGCGCGTGATGCACCATTTCCGAACCGGGCAGACTGCGCATCGGGGCGCGCGGGGCACGCACACGGTGGCGCCGAGTTCCATCATGGCCTGATTGAAATCCCCGGGCCGGGAGTTGGCGAGAAGCGCTTGCGCGTGTGCCCAGGTTTGCGCCGTGGCCAGATTGAGGCCGGTCATTTTCCTGCCGAGCAGTCTTTGCAACACACGCTCGACATTGCCATCGACAACGGCTACGGGCTCGGCAAACGCGATGCTGGCGATGGCGGCGGCGGTGTAGCGTCCGATGCCGGGCAGGGCGAGCAAGGCTTCGGCGTTCTGCGGGAAGCAGCCGCCGTGTTGTTCCGCGATCTGCCGCGCGCACCGATGCAACATGCGCGCTCGCCGATAGTAGCCCAGGCCGCTCCAGGCGCCCAGCACCGCCTCTTCAGAAGCCGCGGCGAGCGCTTGGACATTCGGGAAAAGTTCGAGGAAAATCCGGTAGTGTTCAAGCACGGCGGCCACCCGCGTCTGTTGCAGCATGATTTCGCTAACCCAGATGCGGTAGGGATCGCGAGTTTCGCGCCAGGGAAGGTCGCGACGATGCTGGTCGTACCAGCGCAGCAGCGCGCGCCGGAAAGCGCCCAGATCCTTGCCGGTCGATAGCAGTGGAAGTGGAGACGCGGGAAGACGCGTCTCTCCGGCGATGGAGTTCGATGCGCTCATTGTTGTAGTTGTTGGCTGACGCTGTGCGCGATCGCGACCCATCCCGCTTTTTGCTGCTGCCACACCGTCATCATGTGCTGTGGCGACGAAGGGAGCGGTTGCGAGCCGCCGGTTCCATTCGCGATGGCACCGTTCAGAGTGATGGTATAGGTCACCACGATGGTGTTTCCGTTCAGCTCGCTCTTCAAATCGCCGAGCGCATAGTCTTTTAACTGCCACCCGCGATACTGCTCCAGTGCGGCGGCGCGATCGAACGTTCCGCTGGGGGTTACGCCGGCATAATTCGAGGCGAGAGCGCGCTCCACCTCGACCCAGTTCGCCGCTCGCACGTCTTTCCAGAAGACGCGCTCCAGAGCCTCGCCTCCGGTTGCTTCGGACAAGGCACGCGCCGGATGATCGCCATAAAAGGTACAGGCGGGCGCGAAGGTCAGGATGAACATCAGGACGAAAGTCAGCATCAAAATCAGAGAAAGCGGGGGCGATTCGACAGCTATCCTCGGACGCATTGCGTGATTGTATCGTGACCCGGCTTGTGTGGGGACGGGGCTTTGCCCCTTCCAAGCCGAGCAGAGCCCCGCTTCCACACAATGCCAATTGACCGCCGGGAGCGCGCCCACGATAATGATGAAGCCTGGTAACCGCGACCGACGCGTGAATATTAACCCGAACCGGCAGGATGGGTATGACCGAATTCGACCGCAAGGTGGAAGAGGCTTCCGCGCGCTTCAATCGCTCGGTAGCCAATATCGCCGAGACTCTGGAAAAAGAGACGGCGGAACTGGTAACGTATCTGAACGACGAGGTTGTGCCGGCAGTGCGAACCCATTCTTCGAAGGCGCTGCGAACGGCGGCAGGGAAACTCTCCGAGTTCGCGGACTTTCTGGAAACGCAGCGCAAGAGTTCTTGACCTGCCGCGCTTGCAACTACCCGCCCAAGAACGCGCGACTGCCGGTGCGGTGGCCGGCGGCATGTCTTCTATTTCTTTTGTTGCTGGGCAGCGCGCTTCTCAGCGGCTGTGGGCATAAACACACGCAGGCGCAGGTTCCACCGCCGCCGTCACTTCCGCAGGAAAAACCAGCCGCGACTTCGCCCCCAGCGGAAACGACGGCCGCAGAAGAGAAGATCGACGTTCCCGCCGGCGCGAAGCCCATCTTTGAAGAAATTGGGATAGCAAGCTGGTACGGCGCTCCCTATCACAACCGGCGCGGATCGAACGGCGAGGTCTACGATATGCACGCGATGACGGCGGCACATCTTACTTTGCCGCTGGGCTCGATCGTACGCATCACGAACTTGAAAAGCGGACATTCGGCGTTGGTGCGCATCACCGATCGCGGGCCTTTCGTGGTAGGACGCATCGTCGATCTTTCGCTGGCCGCCGCTAAGGCGCTGGATGTCTACCTGCCCGGCACGGCGAAAGTTCGGCTGGAGGTACTGCAGGCGCCAGCGCCTCTCGATACGGGTGGACGCTGGGCGGTTCAGATCGGCTCTTTCACCGGGGAAAAAGAGGCCGCTGCATTGGCGGAGCACCTGCAGAAGCGTTACGAGATGGCCAAAGTCCTGAAGTTTGTGAGTCCCGTGGGAAACTGGTGGGTGCGGGTACGAGTGCTGGACGACGACCGCCAGCGCGCAACCACTCTAGCGCACGAGACGGAAACGCCAGAGGGATCGGTGTTTCTGGTGCGGCTCGACTGACAATTTTTTAAAACGATGTTAATAGCTGGAGTGGTATTGTTTCTTCCAAAGATATAAAGAACCTAACTCCGTGTTGACTCGTCTGGTGATCGTAATCTCAGGCGAGGGGAGACTACCTTATGGCGGATTGTCTATTCTGCCGGATCATTCGCGGCGAAGTGCCCTCCAGGAAAGTCTATGAAGACGAGCACACTTTCGCCTTTGAAGATCTGAACCCACAAGGCCCAACCCACGTGCTGGTCATCCCGAAAAAACATATTGCTGGCTTGAAGGAAGCTAGGGCGCAAGACGCGGAACTGGTGGGACGCTGTTACCTCGCGGCCGCGCAGATTGCGCGGGAGCGGTCGATTGAAGATGGCTACCGCACGGTGATGAATGTGGGTCCGCGCGCCGGCCAATCGGTTTTTCATCTGCATGTGCACCTGATCGGCGGGCGGTCGCTGCACTGGCCGCCGGGATAG
>Ga0224555_1005670_pt1 | contig 10237 bp, 5 predicted proteins | sample 714S23034metaG_FD_180687 | JGI IMG/M metagenome (GOLD analysis project Ga0224555, IMG submission 180687) | Peat soil microbial communities from Stordalen Mire, Sweden - 717 S2 30-34 | ecosystem: Environmental > Terrestrial > Soil > Wetlands > Peat | place: Sweden: Norrbotten County, Stordalen...
CGGTCACCGTCGCCGTTTGTGGCACTCAAAGCCGCCCGCACTTCGGTGCGGGCGTCCGGGCCCGCCGGCAGCTTCAGATGCCAACCGGCATCGACCCCGCCCGTGCGGCGGCGCAACGTGATCCGTCTGGATGCCAGATCGCGCGCCGCGGTGTCGAAGTACACGGCATCCAGTGCCTGCGTCTCGGCTCGCTCGACCCGGACAATCTCCGCGATACCGGTAAACGACGGTGGCTGCGTGGACTCGTCGACGTCGAACTTGCGCTCCACTTCCAGATAGCGCGATGTGCTCGGGGCGTTGACAGGCATCGTCGCCTCCGGTGTGTCCGTCGCCGCGGACGTCGATCGTGATGGTGAGCCGATGGTTCTCAGCCTGCCACGTCGGGGTGGTGTCTCAACCCGCAACGCCTAGAAGCTGTGCTCGTCGGCGGGGAAGACCCCCGCTGCGACGTCTTGCGCGTACTGCGTTGCCGCGCGGTGCAATTCGCCCCCCACGTCGCCGAACCGCTTGACGAACCGGGCCGTCTTGCCGCTGGTCAGACCGGCCATGTCCTGCCACACCAGCACCTGGGCGTCGCAGTTGGGCCCCGCGCCGATCCCGACGGTGGGAATCGTCAGCTTGCCGGTGATCTGGGTGGCCAACTCGGCCGGCACCATTTCCATCACCACCGAAAATGCACCGGCCTCGGCAACGGCGATCGCGTCGGCGATGGTCTGCTCGGCGGCGTCCCCGCGGCCCTGCACCCGGAAACCGCCCAGGGTGTTGACGCTTTGCGGGGTGAAGCCGATGTGGGCCATTACCGGGATGCCGGCGGCAGTCAAGGTAGCGATCTGCTCGGCGACCCGTTCGCCGCCCTCCAGCTTGACCGCATGTGCGCCGGCTTCCTTCATGAACCGGATCGCGGCGTCAAGCGCCACGGCGGATCCGGCTTCGTAGCTGCCGAACGGCAAGTCGGCGACAACCAGAGCGTGTGGCGCACCGCGCACCACGCCACGCACCAACGGAATCAACTCGTCGATCGAAACGGGCACCGTGGTGTCGTAGCCGTAGACGACGTTGGCGGCCGAATCACCGACCAGCAGCACCGGGATGCCGGCGTCGTCGAAGATTCGGGCAGTGGAGTAGTCGTAGGCCGTCAGCATCGCCCACTTGTGGCCTTCGGCCTTCATCTTCTGCAGGTGATGGACGCGCACCTTGGTCCGGGGCGCGGTCGCGGTGTCATTCGACTGCGAAGAATGAGCCCCATAAACAGGTTGTTCAGACATCATTGTCCCTAGCTGTGGTCGGGTCGATCCTCGTGGCCCAACAGGGTCCCCGGGTTCGTCTGACCCGAACAGTCTGCCATCTGCCGCCGCGCATGTGCATAGCAGGTCCAGTGGACTTCCTCACACCGTTACCCATCGCGACGATTCCGGCGCCGCCCTGCGGTAGCGGACATACCATCGGCGCATGCAGCGCCTCAGCGGACTCGACGCCAGCTTCCTTTACCTGGAAACCCCATCGCAGCCGTTGCATGTCTGTTCGATTTTGGAGCTCGACACGTCGACGATGCCAGGCGGCTACACATTCGATCGGCTCCGCGATGAATTGGCGCTCCGGATCAAGGCAATGCCCCAGTTCCGCGAGAAGCTGGCCGACAGCCCGCTGAATTTGGATCATCCGGTTTGGGTGGAAGACAACAACTTCGACGTGAATCGGCATCTGCACCGCATCGGCTTGCCGCCACCAGGCGGGCGAACGGAGTTGGCGGAGATCTGCGGTCATATCGCCGGGTTGCCGCTGGACCGCACCCGGCCGTTGTGGGAGATGTGGGTCATCGAAGGTGTCGCAGGCACCGATGCCCAGCAAGGTGGTCGGTTGGCCGTGATGACCAAAGTGCATCACGCCTGTGTGGACGGTGTAACCGGGGCCAACCTGATGTCCCAGCTGTGCAGTACCGAGGCGGACGCACCTCCGCCGGACCCGGTCGACGGCGTTGGGGGAGCCAACCAGGTCGAGATCGCGTTGACCGGGGCCGTCAAATTCGCGTCCAGGCCGCTGCGCCTTGCCAATGCGCTGGTCGATACCGCGTCGTCGGTGGTCAAGACGGTGCTGCGGGCGCGTAGCGGCCAAACGATGGCGCCCCCGTTCGCGGCCCCGCGGACCGCCTTCAACGCCAGCGTCACCGCGCACCGCAACATCGCCTACGCGCAGCTGGACCTCGAGGACATCAAGAGGGTCAAGAGTTACTTCGACGTCAAGGTCAACGACGTGGTGATGGCACTGGTTTCCGGTGTGCTGCGCCAATTCCTGCTCGACCGCCGCGAACTGCCTGACTCGTCGTTGGTGGCGATGGTGCCGGTGTCAGTGCACGACAAGTCGGATCGGCCTGGGCGCAACCAAGTTTCGGGGATGTTTTCCAGCCTGCACACACATATCGCCGACCCGGTGGAGCGGATCAAGGCCATCGCCGATGCGAATTCGGTTGCCAAACAGCATAGTTCGGCGATCAGCGCCACGCTCCTGCAGGATTGGTCACAGTTCGCCGCGCCCGCAGTTTTCGGTCTGGCGATGAGAGCTTATGCTCGCACCAGTCTGACCAAGAGCAGGCCGGTGCACAACCTGGTGGTGTCCAACGTGCCGGGGCCACAGGTCCCGCTGTATTTCCTGGGCAGCGAGGTCAAGGCGATGTATCCGCTGGGGCCGGTTTTCCACGGCTCGGGACTGAACATCACCGTGATGTCGCTGACCGGCAAACTCGACGTCGGGATCATCGCCTGCCCGGAGCTGGTGCCCGATCTGTGGGAACTGGCGGACGACTTCTCGGTCGGAATGGAAGAACTGCTGCTCGCGACACGGTAGAGCGCCCCGCCGCCGTGCGGCAAGAACAGCCTCGCGTTGACCCATGGCAGCATAGGTGGACATGGGGACCCCTCGCCGCGGCAGGATCGCGCGCACGACGCTGATCTGGACCGTGATGGTGGTAACCGCGGCGACGGTGGCCGGCTGCACTCAGGTCGTCAAAGGGCGCGCGGTGCTTGCCGAGCCCAAGGTCGGCCAGCCCGTGGAGTGGGGCCCGTGCCGCGTCTCCGGCGGCGGCACAGTGCGGCTCCCGGGTGGCGCGCAATGCGGCAAGCTTGCCGTACCGGTCGACTACCGACACCCCAACGGTGACGCCACGACGCTCGGACTGATTCGTTTTCCGGCAACCGGAGACAAAATCGGGTCGCTGGTCATCAACCCCGGTGGCCCGGGGGAGTCTGGCATCGAGGCTGCGCTGGGCGTCGTGCAGTCGTTGTCGCCGCGGGTCCGGGAACGGTTCGACCTGGTCGGGTTTGACCCACGCGGAGTGGCGGCGTCGCGGCCGGCGATCTGGTGTAACTCCGACGCCGACAACGACCGGCTGCGTACCGAGCCGCAAGTCGACTACAGCCCGGCGGGCGTGGCGCACATTGAGGACGAGACCAAGGCCTACGTCGGTCGCTGTGTCGCCAAGATGGGCAAGAAGTTCCTGGCGAACGTCGGAACCGATAACGTCGCCCGCGATCTGGACACCATTCGGGAAGCATTGGGCGACAGCAAGCTGACGTTCCTGGGCTACTCATACGGCACCCGAATCGGCGCCGCTTATGCCGAGGCTTTCCCGAAGAACGTCCGGGCGATGATCCTCGACGGCGCCATCGACCCCAATGCCGATCCCGTCGAGTCAGACCTGCGGCAGGCCAAAGGCTTTCAGGACGCATTCAACGACTATGCGAAAGACTGCGCCAAGTCGCCCAGCTGTCCGCTGGGCACCGACCCTGCCAAAGCCGTTGACGTCTACCACAATCTGGTCTATCCGCTCGTCGACAAGAACAACCCGTTGATCAGCAAGCCGGCGCGCACCCGAGATCCGCGCGGCCTGAGCTTCAGCGACGCCATCATCGGCACCATCATGGCGCTGTACTCACCGAACTTCTGGCACCACTTGAGTTCCGGGTTAACGGAGCTGGCCGGCCACCGTGGCGACATGCTGCTGGAGTTGGCCGACCTGTATATGCGGCGTGACAAACACGGCCACTACAACAACTCCACGGACGCCCGGGTGGCGGTCAACTGTGTGGACCAGCCGCCGGTCAAGGATCGGGCCAAGGTCATCGACGAGGACCGCCGCTCGCGCCAGGTTGCGCCGTTCATGAACTACGGGAAATTCACCGGCGACGCCCCGCTGGGCACGTGCGCGTTCTGGCCGGTTCCGCCGACGAGTAAACCGCACGCCATCTCTGCGCCCGGCCTGACGCCGACGCTGGTGGTGTCCACCACCCATGACCCGGCTACGCCGTACCAGGCCGGCGTCGACCTCGCGAATCAGCTTCACGGCGGATTGCTCACCTTCGACGGCACGCAGCACACGGTGGTCTTCCAGGGCAACAGCTGCATCGACGACTACGCGACGGCATACCTCCTCAGCGGCACTGTGCCGTCGAAGGGGGCCAAGTGCTAGCACGCCTTGCGGGTCCGCTTCGGAATCAAAACGCAAAGACCACCCGGTAAATAACGAGACCAAGATGTGACCAATGGGATCACGGCCTGTGGCCGACGCATGCCACGATTGACTGCCATGTGGCGCATGAGACAACTGTGCTCTGCGCTGCTTTCTTTGGTGCTGCTGATAGCGGCAGCCGTTGCCTGGACGCCGGTAACCAGTGCTTCGCCGGGATACGACGCGGGCCCAACGCCCAGCCCGGCGGCGCCCCAGCCGTCTTCGGCACCGGGACTGCACTGGGGGACCTGCAGCCAGGTCCTCAGCAGCCCCGGCGATGTTCCCAGCGCGCAATGCGGCACCGTCCCGGTCCCGGTCGACCACGACCAACCCGGTGGCGCGCAAGTGCACCTCGCGGTGATCCGCATTCCGGCGACGGGTCCGCGAATCGGGGCGCTGCTGGTCAATCCGGGTGGGCCCGGGGCATCGGCGGTCGACATGGTCGCCGCGATGGCACCGGAGCTGGCCGGCTCCGAGATCAGCCGCCGGTTCGATCTGGTCGGCTTCGATCCCCGCGGCGTCGGCCACTCCACGCCGTCGCTGCGCTGTCAATCTGACGCCGATTTCGACGCCTACCGGCGCGACCCGATGGTCGACTACAGCCCGCAAGGCGTTGCGCACATCGAGCAGGTGTATCGGCAGTTGGCCCAGCGCTGCCTGGCACGCAATGGTCCGGCGTTCTTGGAGAACGTCGGGACCGCGTCCGTCGCACGTGACATGGATGCGGTACGCCAGGCACTGGGCGACGACCAAATCAACTACCTGGGCTTCAGCTACGGCACTGAGTTGGGGACCGCCTACGTCGAACGGTTCGGCGACCATGTCCGCTCGATGGTGCTCGACGGCGCTATCGACCCCAGCGTCGGCCCGATCGACGAGAACGTCAACCAGGAGGCCGGGTTCCAGACCGCGTTCAACGATTACGCGGCGGACTGCGCCCGCTCGTCGGACTGCCCGCTGGGAACCGACCCGGCTCAGTGGGTCGGCCGCTACCACCAGTTGATCGATCCGCTGGTGACCAAACCCGCACCGACCTCGGATCCACGCGGACTCGGTTACTCAGACGCCACCACCGGCACCATCAACGCGCTGTACGCCCCGCAGTTCTGGAAATTTCTCACCAGCGGCCTGCTCGGCCTGCGGCGCGGCACCGATCCGGGTGATCTGTTGACGTTGGCCGACGAGTACTACGGCCGCGACGCCAAGGGGCACTACAACAACTCGCAGGACGCGTTCAACGCGGTCCGCTGCATCGATGCGCCCTCGCCGACCGATCCGGCCGCATGGGTGGACGCCGACCGGCGCATTCGCCAGGTCGCCCCGTTCGTGTCCTACGGGCAGTTCACCGGGTATGCGCCTCGAGACCTCTGCGCGCTGTGGCCGGAGCCCGCGACGTCGTCGCCGCATCCCGCAGCGCCGGTCGCCCCAGGCAAAGTCGTCGTCGTGTCCACCACCCACGACCCGGCCACCCCATACCAAGCCGGTGTCGACCTGGCCCGCCAACTCGACGCCGCGTTGATCACCTTCGAGGGCACCCAGCACACCGTGGTTTTCAACGGAAACCAGTGCGTTGACGACGCCGTTGTCAGCTATCTGGTCGACGGAGCGGTGCCGGGAAACTTACGGTGTTAAGCCCCGCCGGTAACACGGATTTAACGCTCAATGCATACTGTGCCACGTATGGATCGGCAAAAGGAATTTGTGCTCCGCACGCTGGAGGAACGGGATATCCGGTTCGTCCGGCTGTGGTTCACAGACGTGCTCGGTTTCCTCAAGTCGGTCGCCATCGCGCCGGCCGAGCTTGAGGGCGCCTTCGAGGAAGGCATCGGCTTCGACGGGTCATCCATCGAGGGTTTTGCCCGGGTCTCGGAGTCCGATACCGTCGCGCATCCCGACCCGTCGACCTTCCAGGTGCTGCCCTGGACAACCCGCTCCGGCCACCATCACTCGGCGCGCATGTTCTGCGACATCACGATGCCCGACGGCTCGCCCTCCTGGGCCGACCCACGGCATGTGCTGCGGCGCCAGCTAGGCAAAGCCAACGACCTGGGCTTCTCGTGCTACGTGCATCCCGAGATCGAGTTCTTCCTCCTGGAACCCGGTCCTGAAGACGGATCGGTGCCCATTCCGGCCGATAACGCCGGCTACTTCGACCAGGCCGTGCACACCGCCTCCAACTTTCGCCGTCATGCGATTGACGCCCTCGAATTCATGGGTATCTCGGTGGAATTCAGCCACCATGAAGGCGCGCCGGGCCAGCAGGAGATCGATCTGCGCTTCGCGGATGCGCTGTCGATGGCCGACAACGTGATGACGTTCCGCTACGTCATCAAAGAGGTTGCGCTGGAAGAGGGGATGCGGGCGACATTCATGCCCAAGCCTTTCGGGCAGCACCCCGGCTCGGCCATGCATACCCACATGAGCCTGTTCGAGGGCGAGGTCAACGCGTTCCACAGCCCGGACGACCCATTGCAGCTCTCCGATGTCGCCAAGTCGTTTATTGCCGGGATTCTTGAGCACGCAAGCGAGATCAGCGCGGTCACCAACCAATGGGTCAACTCCTACAAGCGGCTCGTACTCGGTGGCGAGGCGCCCACTGCGGCGTCGTGGGGAGCGGCGAACCGGTCGTCCTTGGTCCGTATCCCGATGTACAGCCCGCACAAGAGATCGTCGCGGCGCATCGAGGTGCGCAGCCCAGACTCCGCCTGCAATCCGTACCTGGCTTTTGCCGTGCTGCTGGCGGCCGGGCTGCGTGGTGTGGAAAAGGGTTACGTGCTGGGCCCCCAGGCCGAAGACAACGTCTGGGACCTCACGCCTGAGGAGCGCCGCGCGATGGGCTACCGCGAGTTGCCGTCCAGCCTCGACGAAGCTTTGCGTGCGATGGAAAGTTCCGAGCTCGTCGCAGAAGCGCTGGGGGAGCACGTCTTCGACTTCTTCCTGCGCAACAAGCGCACCGAGTGGGCGAATTACCGCCGTCACGTCACACCTTTTGAGCTGCAGACGTATCTTTCGCTGTAATCGGCGCCGGTAGCCCTTTCTGCAACTGGTCATCGGGGCGCGTCCAGATCTCGTGAAATCTGCGCTACCGTCGTGGACGTGAACCAACCCGTGACGGAACGGCCGAAGGTACCCGGCCTCGGCCGGCTCGGGTTGGTCGATGACCGCGCGAGCGCCAACTTGGCGCAGCTGGGTTGGAACACCGAAGCACGTATCGAAGTGCTGTGGTCGCTGTCGCGCGCACCGGACGGCGACGCGGCCCTGTGCGCGATGGTCCGGTTGGCCGAGGCGCTGGGCGATGACTGGGACGAGCTCAACGCGGCATTGGCCACCGACCGCGGCCTGCGCGGTCGGCTGTTCGGTGTGCTCGGGTCGTCGCTGGCGTTGGGGGATCACCTGGTCGCCAATCCGCAGGCATGGCACCTGCTGCAGGGCAATGTGAAGCTGCCGTCCGCCGAACAACTGAATGAAGCCTTCGCCGAGGTTGTCGCTGAACCCCCCCGCGCCGCGGGGTCGGTGGTGTTTCGACTACGCGCTCTCTACCGCGACCGGGTGCTGGTGCTGGCTGCGTTGGATCTGGCGCCGACGGTCGAAAACGAGCCCGTGCTGTCGTTCACTGCCGTCGGTGCCCACCTGGCCGACATCGCCGACGCCGCGTTGGCGGCCGCGCTGTCCGTCGCCGAGGCCAGGGTCTGCGGTGACGCCACCCCGCCCAAGCTGGCGGTCATCGCGATGGGCAAATGCGGTGCGCGCGAACTGAACTACGTCAGTGACGTCGACGTGATCTTCGTTGCCGAGTCTGCTGATCAGGTATCCGCCCGGGTAGCCGGCGAGATGATGCGGTTGGCATCGGACGCCTTCTTCCAGGTGGACGCGGCGCTGCGCCCGGAAGGCCGCCACGGCGAGCTGGTCCGCACCCTCGACTCGCATGTCGCCTACTACCAGCAATGGGCGAAGACGTGGGAGTTCCAGGCGCTGCTGAAAGCCCGGCCGGCGGCCGGCGACGCGGAACTGGGCAAGCAGTACATCGCCGCGGTGATGCCGATGGTGTGGACCGCTTGCGAGCGTGAAGATTTCGTGAGCGAAGTCCAGTCGATGCGGCGGCGGGTCGAGCAGCTGGTGCCCGCCGACGTGCGAAGTCGCGAGATCAAACTCGGCAGCGGCGGTCTGCGCGACGTCGAGTTCGCGGTGCAGTTGTTGCAACTCGTGCACGGTCGCACCGACGAGTCGCTGCACGTGGCGTCGACGGTGGACGCGCTGGCCGCCCTGGGCGCCGGCGGCTACGTCGGGCGGGACGACACGGCGAATCTGACCGCGTCCTACGAGTTCCTTCGCCTGCTGGAGCATCGGCTGCAGTTGCAGCGACTCAAACGCACCCACATGTTGCCGGCGTTCGATGACGACGAGGCGCTGCGCTGGCTGGCGCGGTCGGCTCATATCCGACCCGACGGGAGCCACGATGCGCTGGGAGTACTGCGCGAGGAACTGAAACGCCACCACCTGCGGGTGTCGCGGCTGCACGCCAAGTTGTTCTATCAACCGCTGCTGGAATCGCTTGCGCCAGAAGGCCTGGAGTTCTCGCAGGGGATGACGCCTGCGGCCGCGGAGCGCCAGCTGGCCGCACTCGGCTACGAGGCTCCGCAGAGCGCGCTGACCCATCTGGCCGCGTTGATCAACCAGAACGGCCGTCGGGGTCGGGTGCAGGCGGTGCTGCTGCCCAGACTGCTGGACTGGCTTTCCGATACTCCCGATCCGGATGGCGGGCTGCTGGCCTACCGCCGGATCAGTGAGGCGATGGTCGTCCACCGTTGGTATTTGTCCACGCTGCGGGACAAGCCGGCGGTGGCCAAGCGGCTGATGCATGTGCTCGGAACGTCGGCTTATGTGCCGGACCTGTTGATGCGCGCGCCGGAGGTCATTCAGAATTACAGCGACGGGCACTCTGGGCCGAAGCTGCTCGATGTCGGTCCCGAGACGGTGGCCGGTGCGTTGGTGGCCTCGGCGGGCCGGCAAACCGACCCGGTCCGGGCCATCGCCGTCGCGCGCTCGCTGCGCCGGCGCGAGTTGGCCCGCGTCGCCTCGGCCGATCTGCTCGGCATGCTTGAGGTCACCGAAGTCTGCGCCGCACTCACCTCGGTGTGGGTGGCGGTGCTGCAAGCCTCCCTCAACGCGGTGATCCGCGCCAATCTTCCCGATGACGGCAACGCCCCCGCTGCCATCGCGGTCATCGGGATGGGCCGGCTCGGCGGCCGCGAGCTGGGCTACGGGTCCGACGCCGACGTGCTGTTCGTCTGCGAACCGGCCGACGGCGCGCAGGATTCCGCGGCGGTGCGCTGGGCGAACGCGGTGGCCGAGCAGGTCCGCGCGTTGTTGGGAACCGCCAGTGCCGATCCGCCTTTGGAACTCGACGCCAATCTGCGGCCCGAGGGGCGCAGTGGTCCGCTGGTCCGCACGCTCGCCTCATATGCCGCTTACTACGAGCAGTGGGCGCAGTCCTGGGAGGTCCAGGCGCTGCTGCGGGCCGATGCGGTCGCCGGTGACGCGGATCTGGGCCGGCGGTTCCTGCTGATGGCTGACAAGACGCGCTATCCCTCCGGCGGGGTGTCGGCAGAGACGGTCCTCGAAATCCGACGCATGAAGGCGCGCGTCGACGCCGAGCGGCTGCCGCGCGGCGCCGACCCCAAGACTCACACCAAGCTGGGGCGCGGGGGCCTGGCAGACATCGAATGGACCGTGCAG
>Ga0224555_1005671_pt1 | contig 10237 bp, 7 predicted proteins | sample 714S23034metaG_FD_180687 | JGI IMG/M metagenome (GOLD analysis project Ga0224555, IMG submission 180687) | Peat soil microbial communities from Stordalen Mire, Sweden - 717 S2 30-34 | ecosystem: Environmental > Terrestrial > Soil > Wetlands > Peat | place: Sweden: Norrbotten County, Stordalen...
CTGAGCGTCCTGCAATCGCTCACTGAAACCATGTTCCGCCTCACCCGCATCATCATGGTCATGGCGCCTGTAGCCGCCGGTGCAGCCCTCGCCTACACCGTCGGCAGCATGGGAGTGGCGACGCTACTGCCGCTCGGCAAGCTCCTGGTCACTTGCTACGCTACCCTGCTCATCTTCACGGCAGTACTTGCCGTCATTCTTCTCATCGCGCGCATTCCCGTCGGCAAATTCGCCGTCGCCATCGCCGAGCCGGCCGCCCTGGGCTTTGCCACTACATCGTCGGAAGCAGCGCTGCCCCTGGCCATGGAGCGCATGGAAGAGTTCGGCGTCCCTCGCTGGATCGTCTCCTTCGTCATCCCCACCGGCTACAGCTTCAACATGACCGGCTCCAGCATTTATCTCTCCATGGCCGCGCTGTTCGCCGCCCAGGCCGCGGGCCTGCATCTGTCCGTCATGCAGCAGATCGTGCTTCTCGCCACGCTCATGCTCACAAGCAAGGGCATCGCCGGCGTTCCGCGCGCGACACTTGTTATTCTGATGGCCGTAGCCAGCAGCTTCCAGATTCCCGCCGCCGCCGTCCTCATGCTCCTCGGCATCGACACGCTAATGGACATGGGCCGCACCGCCATGAACGTAATCGGCAACTGCATGGCCGCCGCAGTAGTAGCCAAGTGGGAAGGCGAGCTGAAACCTCCAGCGATTTCCGCCTGAGATGCATGGGAACGAGTGCCGAATTGCCGCCTACTCCAACTTGACCGCATGCGTTTTGTACGACTCGTCGATGCGCAGTTTCGTCCTCTTTCTGTCACCCAGGAAGGAAGTCCAACCCCAAAGCGTTCTCTTGATCGCCACCTCCCACGTCAGCGTCGCTCCCTCATCGGCGACAATTTGGTACCCCATGACACATGCGCCAGGTGAGGGTCTGCCGCGAACCAGAGGCCATGCGTAATAGAGAACTAAGGCGGGCACGGCTAGGAGGAATAACAAGAAAAAGAGTAGATCGTCACCGGGAGCCGGGGTTGTTCGCTCGAAATTCCATGCGAAGACACCGGTCCGCCTCCACTCTACAACCATCGGTAGAGTGCCAAGAACCGCGCCCACGGCCGTAACGGCAAGAACGAAATCGATCCAAAAGGCAATTGTTCTTCGCAACCAACCGGAAGGCATCGGTTCATATTCCGCAGGTCGGGCGCACATGAGAGAGAAAAACAGGGAGATGATCAGAATTGCGAAAGTGAGCGCCCACGGCGCTGTTCCACCGGCGATACGATATTTGTCCTGCGAGAACTCGGCGGACAGCCCGATGGTATACGGAGCGTCCCTTGAAAGCATAACCACAACCAAGGCTGCCAACAGCGGAAGGAATAGCCACCTAAAATGCTTTGCTCTCATCTCGTACTCCAGCATACAGCCAGGGCGATTGATCTTTGCTTGAGAACGCGGAAGACGCGCCCCAAAGCTCGCCCAGTAACTCCCGCTCCACCCGCTAAGATGGTTCTTGTACATGCCGCTCCTAGACCCCATCCCGTCCCCGGTGCAACACGCCGACTACGCCGCCCTCGAATGGGAGCCATTACTCGCCCTCGTCGCCGGTTTCGCCTCGTCCCCCGTAGGCCGCCACGTCATCCTCGACTTCAAACCCTCCACAGACGAGGCCTGGATCGCCCACCAGCACCAACTTACCGGCGAACTCCGCCTCATCCTCAGCGAACAAATCTCCATCCCCCTCGGCGGCCTTTTCGACCCAACGCAACACGCCGCCAAAGCGCAAATTCCCGGCGCAGCCCTCGAAGCCGTCGAACTCCAGGCCGTCGCCCGCCTTGCCAACGACGTAGCCTCGTGGCAATCGCTGCTCCAGTCGCCGCCGGCCCGCATCCTCGGCAAGCTTCCCGGCCTCAGCGCTCTTTCGGCCTCGCTCACCACCAGCCTGCGTCCGTTAGCTGAATCCATCGAGCGCACCATCCAGCCCGACGGCTCGCTCGCCGACAGCGCGTCCCCCGAACTCCACCGCATCCGCCGCGAGCAGGAACGCCAGCAACGCCAGATTGAAGAATCCCTCCGCGCCGCCCTGCGCAAGCTCTCGTCGGACGGCGCCACCCAGGAAGACCTCATCACCATCCGCGGCGACCGCTTCGTCATCCCCGTCCGCGCGGAGCTCAAGCGACGCATCAGTGGCGTCGTCCACGGCGCCAGTTCGTCCGGCCAAACCGTCTACGTCGAGCCGCTCGAAACCATCGAGCAGAACAACGAGCTCGTCCGCCTCCTCGAAGAAGAGCAAGCCGAAATCCACCGCATCTTTGTCGCGCTCACCCGCCAGGTCGGCACCTACGCCGTCAGCCTCGTCGATGGTGCGCGCGTTCTCGCGCTCGTCGACAGTCTGCAAGCCCGCGCCCGCTTCGCCCGCGACTTCGAATGCGTAGCACCAGCAATTTCACCTGATCTGCTCCGTCTCGAAAGCGCCCGTCATCCCCTGCTCGAAAAACGCCTCCGCGCCACAAATGGCCGCATCGTTCCACTCACTCTTGAACTAACCTCCGCGCAGCGCCAACTCATCATCAGCGGCCCCAACACCGGCGGCAAAACTGTAACCCTCAAGACCACAGCCCTGCTCGCCATGATGGCCCAGGCCGGCCTTCCCATCCCCGCCACCGCCGCCAGCTTCCCCGTCTTCACCGCGTTCCTCGCCGACATCGGCGACGCGCAATCCATTGAAGCCGCGCTCTCCACCTTCTCCGCGCACATCACCAACCTCGACCGCCTCTCGCGCCTTGCCGGCCCTGCCTCTCTGGTGCTTCTAGATGAACTCGGCTCCTCGACCGATCCTGAAGAAGGCTCAGCGCTCGCCGTCGCCATTGCCAGCCATTTCCTCGCCGCGGGCGCATGGTCGCTCATCTCCACGCACCACACCTCGCTCAAGGTCTACGCCGCCAACACCCCCGGCGTGCTCAACGCCGCCGCCGGCGTAGACGAACTGACCCTCGCGCCCAACTATCAATTGCGACTCGGCGCGCCCGGCGCATCCGCCGGCATTCAAACCGCCGAACGACTCGGCCTCAACGCGAGCATCATCACCGCCGCGTGCCAGCGCCTCGGCTCACAGCAGGTCGACATCGCCCGCTTCCTCGACAAACTGCACAACGATCTGGCGCAACTTGAAGCCGACCGCAAAGCCGCCCGAGAGCAGCAGTACGCGCTCAATCAGGAACGAGCCAGGCTAGCCCGTGAAGGCGACGTTGAACTGCGCAACCGCACTCGCGAACTTGAAGTAAAGCTCGCCTCGCTACTCAAGGACTTTGAATTCCAGATGCGCGAAACCGTGCGCGCCATCGAAGACCGCGCCGCGCAGCAGAAGCTTTCCAAAGAAGCCGAACGCCGCATGACCCGCCTGCGCCGCGAGTTTCAGGAGAGCTTCAACCAGACCGTCGTCGCCCACCGCACCGGCGCGGACGTCAACGATGCGAACGCCCAGCCGCATGTGCTCCGTCACATCGCAGTCGGCGACCAGGTCCGCATCAAGTCCATGAACAAGATCGCCATCGTCCAGCGCGAGATCGAGAAGGACCTCTTCGAAGTCGCCCTCGGCCCCATCAAGATGCGCGTCAAGCGCGACGAGCTCTCCGCACCTTCCCCCTCTGACCAAACCGCCAAGCCCGATCCCCTCGCCGCCGCGCGCCAGCAAAAGAATGTGCATGTCACCATCATCAGCGCCAATACCGACGACATGCGCATGGAGATCAACCTCATCGGCCGCACCGTCGATGAAGCCACCGAAGAGTTGGAAAAGTATTTAGATCGCGCGTTCCTGGCCGGCCTGCCGCGCGTCCGCATCATTCACGGCCACGGCGCCGGCATCCTCCGCCGCGGCGTCCGCGAATTCCTGAAGGGCCATCCCCACGTAGCCACGCTAGCCGAAGCTCCGCAAAACGAAGGCGGCCAAGGCGCAACGCTGGTGGAATTGAGGCAGTAAGAACGGGAAAATTGTCGTCCTCGCGGTAACTCTGAGCATCGGTTCTGCGGGTATACTCCCAGCATGCCAATATTTCGTGGCCGACTGGTTTTCAACAAAGAAACAGAAGAGAAGCATCGTTGGATAACGTCTGTCCACGGGGTGCAGTTCAAGATATACATCACGCAAAAGCGTGTGCCCGAACCTGTCCCAATGGAAATAGAAGCGTCGGTATTCGACTCTAAGTTTCTCTACCGTCGTTCGCTTGATTGGGTTGGTGGAAAGGCTGTTCGCGAATTGTCTGATCGAGACAGAGCGGAACTCGAAGCGATGGGCGTGAATGCCGAAGCCCTAAAGACCGCTGGACCTGACGCCATCTTTGGCGCGGTCTGGAAACCCAAAGAGGATCACACTGAGACAGTGCGGTATAACGCGTACAGGGGAGAGGAAGAACTGGAATTTGGCGACCCGTACATTCCCAAATCGCTGCTAAGAGAACCCTGCCCCGACCGGCTACTCTTCCTGATCCGATGGATTCCTTAACCTCTTGAGCCTCTCTTACCGAGATCCCACAGCAAAGGAATTGCAATGTTGGAAGAATTGAAAAACAAGACCTTCGCGAATGAAGCTGAAGAAGCCGCATGGTGGGAATCGCACGAAGACGCTTTGCTCGATGAATTCGAAAGGGCAAGCGCTGAGGGGCGAGTCGGAGTAGGCACGGTCGCAAAGCGAGCTAGTTTGCCTCCCAATCCCGGCGCAGATTCTTGAATCTGCGCCCAGTGACATTTCCGTAACAATTCACGCACCCCCATCCGCTATCATCCCAAAATAGCCACTTGTGGGAGGTCCCATGCGCAAACTGATTCTGATCCTGATGCTGTGCGCCGCCTGCGTCAGCCTGTCTGCCGAACCAAAGTCCATCTACGACTTCACCATCAAGACCATCGACGGCGAAAAAATCAGTCTGAAGACCTATCACGGCAAGGTCGTTCTGCTCGTCAATGTCGCCAGCAAATGCGGATTCACCCCGCAATACACTGCCCTCGAAGCGGTCTATGAGAAATACAAAGACCGCGGCCTGGTCATCGTCGGCATCCCCGCCAACAACTTCGCCCAGCAGGAGCCGGGCACCAACGAAGAGATCAAAAAGTTCTGCAGCAGCAAATACATGGTCACGTTTCCCATGATGTCCAAAGTGTCCGTCCTCGGCGACGACAAGACACCCCTCTACGTCTTCCTCACCGGCAAGGACACCGATCCAAAGTTCGCCGGCGACATCAAGTGGAACTTCACCAAGTTCCTCTTTGACCGCAACGGCAACCCCGTCGCCCGCTTCGAACCCAACGTCACCCCCGACTCGGCGCAGGTCACCGCCGCCATCGAATCCACACTCGGCAAGTAGTAGTCAGCCCTCCCCACTGTTTTCTCACCGCCAAACAAAACAGGCTCCGCTTCCCGAAGCCTGTCTCTAACCACTAATCACTAACAACTAACCACTGCCTTCAGGCCATCGCTTCTTTTGTCATCGCCTCAAACTGCAACTGGTTCGAGTTGCGATCCGCGCTGATGCGCACGTGCGACCCGTGCGGAATCTCGCCATTCAATATCTTGATGGCCAGCGGGTCCTGCACCATGCGCTGCAACGCCCTCTTCAGCGGCCGCGCACCATACGCCGCATCCGATCCCGCAATCAGAATCAGTTGCCGCGCGGGCTCCGTCAGTTCCAGCGAAATCTGCCGGTCTTCCAACAGCTTGCTCACTTCGTTCAAGCGCAGATCCAGAATGTGCGACATCTCCGCGTGCCCCAGCGAGTGGAAGATCACCGTATCGTCCACGCGATTGAGGAACTCGGGCCGGAAGTGCTCGCGCAAGACACGCATCACGCTTTCGCGCGCCATATCGTAGTCGTGCTCCGTCTTCAGCGTGTCGCCGGTAAGGAGAGCCGCGCCCAGGTTAGACGTCATGATCAGCACCGTGTTTTTGAAGTCCACCGTGCGTCCCTTTGCGTCCGTCAGCCGCCCGTCATCCATCACCTGCAGCAAAATGTTGAACACGTCTGGATGCGCCTTCTCGATCTCGTCGAACAGAATCACCGCATACGGCCTGCGCCGCACCGCCTCGGTCAACTGCCCGCCCTCGTCGTAGCCCACATACCCCGGAGGCGCGCCAATCAGCCGCGCCACGGCGTGCTTTTCCATGTACTCGCTCATGTCGATGCGAATCATCGACTGCTCGTCATCGAACAAAAACTCCGCCAGCGCGCGCGCCGTCTCGGTCTTGCCTACACCGGTCGGTCCAAGGAAAATAAAGCTTCCAATCGGCCTCTTCGGATCGCTCAATCCAGCGCGCGAACGCCGTATCGCATTCGCCACAACTGTCAGCGCCGCATCCTGCCCCACCACGCGCTCGCGCAGCCGCGTTTCCATCTGGACAAGCTTCTTCACCTCGCCCTCCAGCATCCGCGAAACAGGAATCCCCGTCCACTTGCTCACGATGCCGGCGATATCTTCCTCGTCGACCTCATCCTTGAGCATGCGCGCCACGCCGGCATTCCCTTCCTGTGCAGCGGCTAGTTGCTTCAATTCGGCTTCGAGCTTGGGCAACTCGCCATACTGGATCTGCGCAGCGCGTTCCAGCATCCCCTTGCGCGTCTGCTCTTCGGCTTCGAAGCGCAAAGCCTCAATCCGCTTTTTCACATCGGTAATGCGGCTGCTCGCTTCGCGCTCCTTTGTCCATCGCGCCGAAAGCGCGGTAATCCGCTCATTCAGCTCAGCCACCTCGCGCTCGACCTCCTGGCGGCGTTGAACGCTGTTCCGATCGGTCTCGCGCTTCAGCGCTTCGCGCTCAATCTCCAGCGATGTCTTCTGGCGCTCCAGTTGATCGATGACAGTTGGCTTGGACCCCTTCTGAATTGCAAGAGATGCCGCCGCCTCGTCCACCAGGTCGATGGCCTTGTCAGGCAAGAAGCGGTCGCTGATGTATCGATGCGAGAGCGTCGCCGCGGCAACAATCGCCGAGTCCTTGATGCGCACATCGTGGTGCGTCTCGTAGCGCTCTTTCAGTCCGCGCAAAATCGCGATCGTGTCCTCTACATTCGGCTCGCCCACATACACAATCTGAAAACGCCGCTCCAGAGCCGCGTCCTTCTCAATGTACTTGCGGTACTCGTTCAGCGTGGTTGCGCCAATTGCCCGCAGTTCGCCGCGCGCCAACGCCGGCTTCAACATGTTGCTGGCGTCGATTGCGCCCTCTGCCGCGCCCGCGCCTACCAGCGTGTGCAGCTCGTCAATGAACAGCACAATCTCGCCGTTCGACTCTTCAATCTCTTTGAGCACAGCTTTCAGACGGTCTTCAAACTCACCACGAAATTTCGCGCCCGCCAGCATCGAGCCCAGATCCAGCGAGATCACGCGCTTGTCGCGCAGGCTCTCCGGCACGTCACCGGAAACAATGCGCCGCGCCAGCCCCTCGACGATCGCCGTCTTGCCCACGCCCGGCTCGCCAATCAACACAGGGTTATTCTTCGTCCGACGGCTCAGCACCTGGATCACGCGCCGAATCTCCTCGTCGCGCCCGATCACCGGATCCAGCTTGCCGCGCCGCGCCAGCTCCGTCAGATCCTTGGCGTATTTTTCAAGCGCCTGAAACTTGCCCTCGGGATTCTGGTCGGTGACGCGCTGGGAGCCGCGCACTGCGGTCAGCGCTTTCAGAATCGCGTCGTGTGTCGCGCCGGCAGCAGCCAGCGCCTCGCGCGCCGCGTCGCCCTTGACGTGCGCCACTCCCAACAAGAGATGCTCCGTCGAAACGTACTCGTCCTTGAAGTTCGCCGCCTCGCGGAAAGCCTGCTCCAGCGTCCTGTTCAACGTGTGGCTCAGCCCCGGCTGGCTTGCAGATCCCGCAACCCGAGGCAGTTTCTCCTCGATCTGGTGCAGATCGCTTTCCAGCCGTCCGGTCGGCACACCAATCTTCTCCAACACCGCGGGAATCACGCCCTCGCGATCTTCCACCAGCGCCAGTAAAAGGTGCACAGGCTGTACCTCGGGGTTGCCGAGCTCCGTGGCGCGCGCCTGCGCCTGCTCCACCGCCTGCTGCGACTTGACGGTCAACTTCTCCCAACGAATAGCCATAATTTCTCCAGATTTGAGATGACAGATCTCACGTCAATCAATCTGATGACACTATAGAATAGCCGATTCATAAAATCTGCGCTCTTTACACTCATATTTATCTAGGGCCCTCAGGACAGCCGGTCTACCACCCAATCTGGAGATCGGCGCAATTCTGCGCTCGTGAGAAATACGGGTTCGAGTCGCCTGGGTTTTTCCCAGCAGGGCGAAGGGAAAGGGAATGAAACTGGATGTACTTAACTATTTTTGTTTGGTGCAGCTTGGACTCGAGTTAGGCGAAGATTCGGCAAAAATGAATTGGGCCATTTTTGCTTTTGGGGATCAGAATATAGCCTTTGCCGGCAGGGATGGGCCGCTTTGCGGGATTGGCTTGGCCGCTTTTCCATTCCCTTCCAGTTTGCGCCAAGCGGAGAAAAAATACGGAAAACCGTGAAGACTTTATCCGCAATGGAATGAGGTAGTTGGGAAGAAGCCGGGAAGTGCTGGAGCTTGACAATCGCTTGCAAGCAGGGCAAGCGAGCGGGAAACGCGGGCATGGAAGAAGCTTACTCTGCTGTTTCTGAACGCGATAGCACAAATTCAGCGCGAAACTATGCCCGCTGGACGACCATCCGCTGCCTCGGGCCGCTCCCCCGCGCGATTCTCACTTCTCCACATCGATCTCTGGATACTTGCGCTTCACCGCCGCCACCACCTTCGCATGTTCCGGCTTTCCGCTGGACCGGGCCAGTGCGTCGCGTGCGTGCGCGGCATCCTCGATCGGGTAGCGCCGCGTCTTGGGAAAGACAAAATCCCCTGTGGGCATTTCCTTCCGCTCCTCATACGTAAGCTTGGCCATCGTGATTTCTCCCTGCCTTCCTTTTCCAACCACTGTTCACCCGTAGGATGGCCCCGGCCCTCACCAAGTTGCACCGCTCCGCCCCGCATAGAATCCTCGGCCTTCCGCTTTATCTTCGAGACCTCCACTTTCCCTCCGATTTTCCAAATTCCCTTGCCTCCACTCTGGCCTTTTACAATCAAAAGAAGGATGTCTTCCCTTTCCAATCTTCTCCATCTAGTCGACTGGCGCTGGCTCTGGCTCTCGGTGGCCGCATTTCTGGCCGGCGTTCTCAATGCCGTGGCCGGAGGCGGCTCTTTTCTGCTCTTTCCTGCCATGCTGGGCATGAAGATGCTCCCCGTCCAGGCCAACGCCACGAATACGGTCGCCCTCTGGCCCGGCCAACTCACATCCATAGCCGCCTATCGTGACGACATCCGCAAGAACCGCCATCTCGCCCTTCCCATGGGGATCGCCGGCTTCATCGGCGGCACCGCCGGCGCCGTGGTCCTGCTGAACACGCCGCAGATGACCTTTCTCCACCTGGTGCCCTGGCTGCTGCTGGTGGCCGCCCTCATTTTTGCCGCCAGCGGCCCGGTTTCCCGCTGGCTTGAACACCGCAAGACCCGTGCCGCCGGCCAGCCTCAACCTCTGCGCCGCCTGCCGGTCTTCCTGCTCACCATCGTGGTCTGTTTTTACATCGGATACTTCGGCGCCGGCGCAGGCTTCCTCATCATCACCCTGCTCTCGCTGTTCGGCTTCCAGGACCTGAACGAGATCAATGCCCTCAAGGTCGTCTCCACCACCATGGCCAACGGCATCGCCTTTCTCATCTTCGTCGTCGACGGCCAGGTTGTCTGGCGCTATTGCCTGCTGGCCATGGTCACCTGCGCGGTCGGCGGGTACACCTCGGCCCGCTTCGCACGCATGATTCCGCAAGCCGTGCTGCGCGGCCTTGTCGTCTTCATCGGCCTGTCCATGGCCGCATGGTTCTTCTGGAGAAATCCGTAAAGACAGGGATCAGTTGTCAGTTGTCAGTTGTCAGTTGTCAGTTGTCAGTTGTCAGTTGTCAGTTAATGTGACCTGAATCGCGGCCATTTGGATACAAAGGCTGTGCAAACCTCGTGGAAACTGGCCTCATGCGAGCAGCGCAGCTCTCGACCACCTTTGCTGATCACTGATTCCTGGCGTCTGACAACTGATAACTGAAAACTGTAAACTGTATTTATGAGCCACGAAGGCATTCGCTTTGTCGATAAGGAACATGCGGCGCGCGAGTCGGAGGAGAATCGCCCTCTGCCCCGCATCGCCGTTACCCCGGAAAAGGTGCGCGTCCTGCTCTCCGAG
>Ga0224555_1005672_pt1 | contig 10236 bp, 7 predicted proteins | sample 714S23034metaG_FD_180687 | JGI IMG/M metagenome (GOLD analysis project Ga0224555, IMG submission 180687) | Peat soil microbial communities from Stordalen Mire, Sweden - 717 S2 30-34 | ecosystem: Environmental > Terrestrial > Soil > Wetlands > Peat | place: Sweden: Norrbotten County, Stordalen...
ACGTGATCACCGCCGACGAACAGACGCGGCTCGGCGCGCTGCGTATCGGAGTTGCCGGCTTGAGCGTCGGGCATGTCATTGCCCATACATTGGCGGCACAGGGTATGTGCGGCGAGCTTCGGCTGGCCGATTTCGATCGCCTCGAGCTGTCCAATCTCAACCGGGTGCCGGCGACCGTACTGGACCTCGGGCTGAACAAGGCCGAGGCGGCGGCCCGCAGGATCGCCGAGCTAGACCCATATCTGAAAGTTGGTGTCATCGACGCCGGACTGACGCTGGAGACCGTCGACGAGTTCCTCGACGGATTGGACATCGTGGTCGAGGAATGCGACTCGCTGGACATCAAGGCGATCGTTCGGGAAGGCGCGCGCACCCGCCGGATTCCGGTGCTGATGGCCACCAGCGACCGCGGCCTGGTGGACGTCGAACGTTTCGACCTTGAGCCGCAACGTCCGATCCTGCACGGGTTGTTGGGGGACTTGGACCTCGCGCGGCTTACCGGCATGAGTAGTCGGGAAAAGGTTCCGTACTTGCTGCGTTTCCTCGAGGCCGAACTGTTGTCGCCACGCATGGCGGCGTCGGCCGTTGAGCTCGACCGCACGCTATCGACGTGGCCGCAGTCGGCCGGTGATGTGGTTCTCGGCGCGACCGCGGTTGCCGAGTCCGTGCGCAGAATTGGACTCAACGAAGATCTGCGGTCGGGCCGGACCCGCCTCGACGTCGGCTCGGCGTTCGATCAGCTCGATGAGCCGCAGCTGGCCAGGGAGCGCCCTCCACCGCCCGCCGAGTATTCAGACTCTGCGCTGCCGGGTGTGTCGGGCGTCATCGCCGCTGCCGCTATTCGTGCCCCCTCCGGCGGCAACGCACAACCCTGGCGTCTGGAGGCCCGCCACGACGTCATCACTATTCGGCTTGCTCCCGAACACACGACGGCGATGGACGTTGGGCTCCGCGGCAGCGCTGTCGCGTTGGGAGCAGCCCTTTTCAACGCGAAAGTGGCTGCGGCAAGGCAACGGGTGTTAGGGCCGGTGAGCTTGCTGGAGGACGTTGACGGCGCCCCGCTACACGCGACGATGCATCTTCGTGACGGAGCTGATCCCGACCTCGCCCAGTTGTACGAACCGATGTCAGTCCGGGAGACCAACCGCCTTCTCGGGACGCCAAGCCCAATCCCCGCTGACACGGTCGAAGTGCTGCATGCTCTTGCTGAACGGGAGGGCGCTCGGCTGCATCTCGTGACTGGGCGAGACGACATAGACCGGACCGCAACAATTTTGGCGGCTGCTGACCGCATCCGTTACCTCACGCCGCGGCTGCATGCGGAGATGTTCTCTGAGCTGCGCTGGCCCGGCGATCCATGCCCTGACACGGGTATTGACGTGCGCAGCCTGGAGCTGGATCCCGGCAACCTTGCCGTCCTGGGCATCGTGAAGCGCCCGGACGTCATGGCCTACCTGGCGCAGTGGGATGGTGGGACTGCCTTGGGCGAAGACACTCGCCGTCGCATTGTGACGAGTTCTGCCGTGGCCGTCATTTCGGTGCCCGCGAACAACTTAGCCGACTATGCGCGTGGCGGATCCGCTGTCGAGGCAGTTTGGATTTTCGCACAGCAGCGCGGATTGGCTGTCCAGCCCATCTCGCCCGTCTTCCTGTACGCACACAGCATCGACGAGCTCACCGAATTGTCGACGTCGTTTGGCGACGAACTTGTAGAACTGCAAAGGGAGTTCCGCCAACTCGTCGACATGCCACCCGACGGTTTCCCTGCGCTTGTGCTGAGATTCGCCTTCAGTGGCCCCGCTTCGTTACGAAGCCGTCGCAATCCTGACCGAGTAAGTATCGTTTAATAATGCCGTAACCGCTGATAGCGGCTAATCTACGGAGATGGCCCGCTCGCTGGATGACCTGGTCACGGCGGCGGCTGCCGAGCTGATGGCGGCTACCGCGGATAACCACGTCGGCATCAGCGAACGGGTGATTGCCGATCTGATTAGCCACTTCAACGTCGACTTCGGCTTTTTGCGTTACAACGATCACACGATCCATGCGACCGTGCTCATCGCCGAATGGCCGCGACGCGAAGGTGTTCCCGAGCCCGACCCGCTCCGTGTGGTGTATTTCCTCAACGCAGATCCGGTCTTCGCGGTGGCCGAAAACCTCAAAGAGCCCGGCGTTTTGCGGCCCGAACCCGATAACGTGGACTATCAACGCAACGTCGAAGGTGGCTCGGGCATCCCGTCGGTCTCTCTTGCGTGCGTGCCTCTGTTGTCCGGGGACCTCACCACCGGCACTCTGGGCTTCGTCAAGTACGGGGACCGTGACTGGTCACCCAAGGAGCTTAATGCGTTGCAGGCGATCGCCACGCTATTCGCTCAGGTGCAGGCCCGCATCGTCGCCGAGGAGCGACTTCATTACCTTGCCGAGCACGATGACCACACCGGGCTGCTGAACCGCAGGGCCTTGATGGCTCACCTCGATGACAGACTGGCGGAGGGTCAGCCAGGTCCGGTCGCATTGGTATTCCTGAACCTCGACCGCCTCAAGGCAGTTAACGACCACCTCGGCCACAAGGCGGGCGACCGATTCATCGAGGTCTTCGCCGGGCTGTTGGGCCAAGCCGCTGACGATTCCTCGGTTGTCGCGCGCTTCGGCGGTGACGAATTTGTCATTGTGCCGGCCGTGCCCATGGATGCCGAGGCCGCTGAGGGGTTGGCCGAACGGCTGCAGACGCAAGTACACAAGCAGGTGGCGGTCGACGGCGAGACGATAACCCGCACCGTCAGTATCGGCGTCGCGGTGGGGAAGCCCGGCCGCGACGACGCTTCAGACCTCCTGCGTCGAGCCGATCAAGCCCTGGTGTCGGCGAAGAATGTCGGCGGAAACACTGTTGCCGCTTTCAACCCGGAGATGGCGGAAAAATACGCGATCCGCAACGACATCGAGTTGCACCTCGAAGGGATCATCGAAAGCGATAGCGGTGCACTGGTCCTGCACTACCTTCCGGAGTTTGACATGCGCACCGGAGAGATCCTCGGGACCGAGGCACTCATTCGTTGGCGCCACCCCACGCGAGGGCTGCTATTGCCTGACTCGTTCATGGGCGTGGTCGAATCCATCAACCTGGCGGGGAAACTCGGTCGTCTTGTAATGCGCTCGGCTTGTGCGCAATTCAGCGATTGGCACAACCGCGGTCTAGGGCGCGATGTAGTGCTGCACATCAATGTGTCGCCCGCGCAACTGGTCACGGACGGGTTCGTCGCCATGGTGGCCGCAACGCTCGACGAGTTTGTGCTCGACGCGGGCACGGTATGCCTGGAGATCACCGAACACGTTGTCGTGCAAGACATCGACACCACCCACAAAACTCTCGCGGGGTTGAAGGAAATCGGCGTTCAGGTCGCGATCGACGACTTCGGAACCGGCTATAGCGCGTTGACGTATTTGAAGTCTCTTCCTGTCGACACGCTCAAGATTGACAAAGAATTTGTCCGCGACCTCGGCGCAAATGAAGCTGACATGGCGATCTTGCGGCAGGTCATGGCGTTGGCGGACGCCTTTGGACTCGACGTCATCGCCGAAGGTGTCGAGACCGTCGCCGCGGCCAGAGCGCTTCTTGGCTTGGGCTGCCATCGAGCGCAGGGCTTTTTGCTATCGCGCCCGCTCGACAGGATGGCGATGGAGTCTCTGCTTGTCCAGCGTCGGGTAGACATGGACTTTTCGAATTAGCGACGTCTGTCAGGCTCAGTGGCGGCCTTCATTGGCCGGTCGCTCGATGACGAGACCACCTGTCGCTTAAGCGCTGCGATTGGCTACCCAACATTCCGTGCGGCGAAATCTGCGTTGCGGCGGCTGTAGAAATCCTGGGTTAGTCGTTGCGTCTCCATACGAATCTTGGCAGCCTGTTGCGGTTCGGCGTGGTTGACGAAGTCGCGTCGGTTCCACCAGATCATCTTGGTTTGGTAGCGGTCGTCAGGGTAGGGGGTAGCCGGAATGGCTGCCACCACCCCGCCTGCCGTGCGCCAGCGATTCAGCACGTGTGCCGCGGCGGTGGCCATCATGAACTGACAGTCGAGCAGAGCCGTAATGTTGCAACCGCTTCGGGCCAGAGCCTTGATAAGGGAACGACTTCGATCTGAATCGTCGATTACCCAGCCCGCCTTCATCTCCAGGACGCCGAAGGGAATCCGGTCTGTGATCATGTCGCGGACCGCCTGCTGCCCGGGCTGTCCCGCCCATTCGACGACCGCATGCGAGTCGTCAGCCGACCGCAGCGGCCCCTTGGCACGCAAACCTCCCACCATCCGTCCGGCGTCATCGATCATTGCGAAGAACATGACGGTATCGGCTCCGCTGCGCAGCGCATCGAGGTCCAGAGCGCACTCGACACCATGCTTGCGATAGCTGTTCTCCGCACCCTGTGAAAATTCGGCCCACAGGTCGGGATCGACTGCTGGCTGCGACAGCACCAGCGTGCAGTCGATGTTGGGATCACGCCAGCTAAGCCGCTGGTCCAGCTGGAACCGACCGACAGTCATGAGATCGAGCGGAATAGCGTCCGATGGTATCCATTCGCGCATTAATCGAACTCCCGATATCGGCTAGCCCAAATTTAAATACGTCGCGAATTTATTAGCGGGTATTTACCAACGTGATTCCTGCGCCTAACAAGCAGAGTATAACCCTTTTTTGCGGGTTTTTTAGTGCGAGCAGGTCGCGCGCAAGGTACCCAAATGACGACCATGCTGAGTGCAAACTGAAGGTTTGACCTGGGCCAACAAGGTTCTCGGCAATGCAACCTGCAACACGAAATTTGTTACTCGCGAGTATTGGGCAGCGCAGTTCGCCTGGCGGAGGAAGACGAGCCGGGCACGTGTTCCACGGTGCGTCAAGAAAGGCAACACGTTTCGCAGCAAGGTGTATTAAAACGGTGTCGAATTGCTGCACAAGTTCGCCCGACGTCCGGCTAGCGTGCGCAGCGATCCGCGACCAGGCCGTCGCGGATGCCAGTCGCCGTCTCGTCTAACGTCAGTTCGCGCCGCCGGCAAGCCGCTCCGGCAAAAGTTAGCTGTCGCCGTTGGCCACGTGCCGCGCGAGCTGCTCGATCGTCGGGTGTGCGTATGGGAGATAGGCAGAGAGCGGGTGGCCGACGAAATCCTCCAGCTCGCCCATCAGCGTTATCGCGTCTGCCGAATCGAGGCCGAGGTGATCGAACCGGCGTGCGCGATCGATCTCGTTGGCTGGAGTTCCAGTCCGGTGCGCGACATGTGCGGCCAGCATCGCTTCGATCTCTTCGTAGCTCTTCATCCCGTACTCCTGCGAGTTGCTGATCGAGCGAAGCGCGCTGCGCTGACGGTTTTTTGCGCGACGTTGAAGCGATAGCTCTCGAGCGGACCTATCACGCCGGGCTTCCGGCTGAAGTGGCCCGGAGGCGCGCGACGAGCGACTGCTCCTGCGAGTCCATCGCTACCACCGCCCCGGCAGATCGATGCGCCGCATGGTCAAGCGCAGCAGTGTGAACGCGCCGAGCTCAAACGAGTACGCGAACATGCGCAGGTAACGCTCGCAGCGCGCGACGACCTCTTCGCTGGACACCGCGACCGCGTCCGCTCGCTGCGCACGCAAGCGGTCGAACCATGCGCGCAAGGTTTTGACGTAATCGTCGCGATCGTTTCGCACCTTTTCGATCTCGAGTTCCATTTCTGCGGCGAGCGCAATGTCCGCGAGCCGTGGCAGCTCCGAGTCCGGGAAGACCTCGTCAACGATGAAACGGTCGCGCAGTGGTCGATCACGCGGGATATCCCCGTACGCGATCGTCTGGAGCGAGAGCCGCCCGCCGGGCTTGAGCCAATCTCGGCACGACCGAAAGAACCTGTGGTAGGCCTCGATTTGCTCGTCTGGCGACAAGCCCTGGCGCGCAAAATGCTCGAACGCACCGACGGAGATGATGGCATCGAACGGCTCAGTCGGCTCGTAGTCACTCCAGTTGCGCACCAAGACCTCGACGTTGTCCGGTGCGATCTCGCGCAGGTATTCGGCCTGCGCGTCGGAGAGCGTGAGCCCCACCGCATGTTTCACGCCATACGAGCCCACCAGATGCATCGGCATGGCGCCCCAACCGCAGCCGACGTCGAGCACGCGCGCTGCGCCGGCTGCGCGCGCCTGATCGACATGGAAGTCAAGCTTGCGACGTTGCGCGCGCTCGAGATCGTCGTCGGGGTCCTCCCACATCGCGCACGAGTAGCTCATCGTCGGATCGAGCCAGATCCGCCAGAACTCGTTGCCGACGTCATAGTGATGGCGAATCGCGGCCGGCTTGGCGCCTAAGTATGTCTCGCTCATTCAGGACTCCGTCTTCCTGAGCACGGGCTGCTTGAGATCACCGGCCAGCCCGCACGCCGACAACACGCGTAACACCGCGCCGCCGACGTCGATCTGCCACCAGCGCACCCGGGTGGTGTACGCGCGTGGCGCGTCGTGGTGGTTGGCGTGATATCCGCCACCGAAGCCGGGTACCGCAAGCCAGATGCTGTTGCGCGCCTGCCCCGAGTGCGGCAGCTGCGCGCGGCCACCTAGCGCATGGCCGAACGAATTGACGGCCCAGGTGACGTGGCTCACCACGAACACGCGAATCATCCCGCCCCACAGAAAACCCGTGAGCGCGCCGCGCGGGCCGCCGGCGGCGAAGCCGATCAGCGTCGGGATCACCAGTCCCAATACGCCCCACCAGAGGTAGCTGCGGTGCAGCGAGACCGTGCGCGGGCTTTGCCACAGGTCCCTCACCTCGCCCGCGGAGATCGTCATCGCGGTGTGTTCGGGACGAAAGAGCCACCCGACGTGCGCGTGCACGAGCCCGTGCACGCCGCTGAACGGCCAGTGCGGCGAGTGCGGGTCACCCTCGCGGTCGGTGAGCGCATGGTGGCGGCGATGCGTCGCGACCCACCACATCACCGGGCCGAGGAACGCACTCGATCCGAGCGCGCCGAGGACCCAGATCAGCGCCGGCCGGGCGGTGAACGACTGGTGCGCGAAATACCGGTGAAAGCCCAGCTCGACGCCCAACAGCGTCGCGGTCGCACCGACCGCCAACACGATCAGGTCGGTTCGCGAGGGTCCGACTCCGCCGAACCACAATGCCGTGGCCGCGATCACGGCGGTGGGCGGTGCGAAGACTGCGAACGCGGCGAGCGCGTAGCCGCGTGTCATGTGCGTCGCTCGGTTAGATGACGATGCACCTCGACGAGCTCGCCTCGCGAGTACAGAGCGCGACACTCGCTGCGCTTGATCTTGCCACTGGTCGTGCGCGGGATGCCGCCGCGGTTCACGAATACGACCGAGTCGGCCGGCGTCCCGTGTGCGGTCGCGACAGCAGCGACGATCTGGTCGGCCACCTCGCTCCATGCCGCCACCGCGTCGCGCGCGATCTCGCTGACGATCACGAGCCGCTCGCGCAGGCCGTCATCGTGGCTGAATGCCGCGCATCCGTTCGCATGCAGCGACCCAAGGCGCAGCTGTTCGACGGTGGTCTCGAGGTCCTCCGCGGCATAGTTGACGCCGTTCTTGACGACCACGTCTTTGGCGCGGCCGGTGATGTACAGCTCGCCGTCGACGATGCAGCCGAGATCGCCGGTCCGCAGCCACCTGGAATCTTCGGGGGTGCCGTCGAGCGTGGCGGCGAACGTTTCGCGTGAGGCCTCCTCGTCACCGAAGTAACCGCCCGCGACGCTCGGGCCGTGGACCCAGATCTCGCCCTCAACGCCGTCGTCGCAGCGAGCACCGCGCGCCCGGTCAACGATCGTGAGCTCGGTGCTGAGGCGCGCGCGACCACAGCTGACGCGCGCGGGGCCGTTCGGGTCGCGCCACACGGTCGGCGGCGCATCGCGCCGTCCGCCCGAGACAATCAGCGTCGCCTCGGCGAGCCCGTAGCACGGATAGAACGCCTCGCGGCGAAAACCGACCTTGGCGAATGTCGCCTCGAAGCGGTCGAGGGTTGCCGCGCGCACCGGTTCGGCGCCCACGAACGCGAGGTCCCAGCTCGACAAGTCGAGGCCGGCGAGGCTCTTGTCGCCCTGGCGCTCCACGGCAGCGACGCACATGTCGTAGGCGAAGTTCGGCCCGCCACTCCTGGTAGCGCGGTGGTGTGTGATCTCGTGCAGCCAGCGCAGCGGGTGCTTGAGGAACTGCAGCGGCGACATGATCACGCACTCGAAACCTACGTAGACCGGTTGCACCACGTAGCCGATGAGGCCCATGTCGTGCTGGAAAGGCAGCCAACCCAGGGCCATCGTCGACGAGGTGTGCCCGAACGCGTCCTCGATCATCGCTTCATTGGCCATCAGGTTCGCATGGGTGACCATCACGCCGCGCGGCGTGCCGCTGGAGCCCGATGAGTACTGGAGGATGGCGAGATCCTCGAGAGTGACGGTTGACTCGGGCGTCGGCATGTCGGCAAGAGCAAGGTCGTCGACCGCGATGCACGGGATCTCGGCGAGCGCGGGGACTAGTGCTCGCGCTGGGAGTATCTCGCGGGTGGTGAGCACGACGTCGGGTCGCGCGTCGGCAACGATCGCGCACAGGCGCGGCAACGTCTGCTCGAGCCGCGACGGGATCGGAACGTGCGCCGGAACCGCGCATACGCCAGCGTAAAAGCAGCCGAACAACGCGTCGAGAAACGTCGCGTTGTCGGGCAGCAGCAGCAGCGCGCGCGGCTGCTCCTGCGTGCGCGGGAGGTCTGCCAAAACGGCGGCCACGGCGCGCGCACCTGCGGCAAGCTCGGCCCAGGTGCGCGTGTTCACGCCGCCCCCGTCCTCGACGAACGAGAAGGCATGGCGATCCGGGAGAGAGCGTGCCTGGTGCTCCAAACGGTCTGCCATCGTCAGGCGGGCGGGATCGCCGTACGCTTCGGAGCGACTCGGTTGAGGGCCTCGCTCATAATCTCTGGTATCTAGCGCCCCCATGTCCGTACCTCCCCCAAATACGGGCGCCTTACGGCAACGTTAAATATACAGCATACCCATACATGCTTAATGACCGTTCGCTTAAGGCGAGAACATTGGTCACAAATCCGGCGCGAATCAAAGCTCCGTCGCCAGGACTCGAACCTGAACTGTCTGAACCAAAATCAGAAGTGCTGCCGATTACACCACGACGGATCGCTACGACCAGCGGTTAGATCGCGTCCACTTTAGACGACCGTGCGGGCCGATTGCGGACCGCAGGCGGGGGTCTTGGGGGTCTTGGGGGTCTTGGGGGTCTTGGGGGTCTTAGCCCACTTGACTGTTGAGCGTTGGGCTATCGGAACCAGGCCAACCCGATAACCTGTTAGGCGTGGCCGCGCCGGACAAGGAAACGCGGGCGCCCCGCACCAGAATGACCGGTAGCGAGCGCCGCCACCAACTCATCGACATCGCGCGGTCGCTGTTCGCCGAGCGGGGCTACGAAGGAACCTCGATCGAGGAGATCGCCCTTCGCGCCAACGTGTCCAAACCGGTCGTCTACGAGCACTTCGGCGGCAAAGAAGGCTTGTACGCGGTGGTCGTCGACCGGGAGATGTCGGCGCTGCTGGACGGCATCACGTCGTCGCTGACCAACAACAGGTCCCGGGTGCGCGTCGAGCGCGTCGCGCTGGCGCTGCTCACCTACGTCGAGGAGCGCACCGACGGCTTCCGCATCATGATCCGTGACTCGCCGGCCTCGATCAGTTCGGGCACCTACTCCAGCCTGCTCAACGATGCCGTCAGCCAGGTCAGCTCGATCCTGGCCGGCGACTTCGCCCGCCGCGGCCTCGACCCGGACCTGGCGCCGCTGTACGCGCAGGCTCTGGTCGGATCGGTCTCGATGACGGCGCAGTGGTGGCTCGATACGCGCGAGCCCAAGAAAGAAGTGGTCGCCGCACACCTGGTCAACCTGATGTGGAACGGCCTGACCCATCTGGAAGCCGATCCGCACCTGCAGGACGAATAGCGACGAGCAACTCGCCGTTATCCAAGCTCACGCGCTAACAGGTCGGCGACCGTTTCGCGGCGGACCAGTTGACGTGCCCGACCGTCGGCCACCGCCACCACTGGTGGCCGACCGACCATGTTGTAGTTCGACGCCATGCTGTGGTGATACGCGCCGGTGCAGGCCACCGCCAACAGATCGCCCGGGTGCAGGTCGACCGGCAGCTCGACGTCGCGGGCGATCTCGTCGCCGGCTTCGCAGTGCCGCCCCGCCACCGTGACCCGTTGCCTCGGCGCA
>Ga0224555_1005673_pt1 | contig 10235 bp, 13 predicted proteins | sample 714S23034metaG_FD_180687 | JGI IMG/M metagenome (GOLD analysis project Ga0224555, IMG submission 180687) | Peat soil microbial communities from Stordalen Mire, Sweden - 717 S2 30-34 | ecosystem: Environmental > Terrestrial > Soil > Wetlands > Peat | place: Sweden: Norrbotten County, Stordalen...
GAAAAGCCGGCGAATAAGGCCGCGCTTATTTCTTCACATGCCCCGAGACCAGCTTGGTCATCTCGAACATGCTGACCTGCTTCTTGCCGTTGAACACGGCCTTCAGGTTCTCATCGGCGTTGATGAGCGTTTTCTTCTTCGCATCCTGCAACCCGTTCTTGCGGATGTAAGCCCAGAGCTTTTTCGTCAACTCGGTCCGAGGGAGGGGTTTGTCGCCAATAACTTTGGCGAGCGTTTCATCCGGCGTAACCGGTTTCATGAACGCTGCGTTGGGCGTTCTCTTTGCTTTTTTCGGTGTTTTAGCCATGCCTTCAACTGCCCAATTGCATCGAGGAAGGCAAACCCAATCGCTTGGAATCCAGAAGCGATTGCAAGCCCGGTCCCGCAGCTCGCCGTGCCCGCTTAACGATTGACACTCTGCATGCTTGCTTCCGGGTAGCGCATTCCTGCGGCGGCTCCGGGGGGCGTCGTGAACGAGATTTCTTTCAACTCCACTGGTGTCAGTTCAACATTAAGTGTCGCCACGTTTTCTTCCAAATACTTCCGCCGCTTGGTGCCGGGAATGGGGACGATGTCTTCGCCTTGGGCGAGCAACCAGCCCAAAGCCAGTTGTGCTGGCTTGCATTTCTTCCGGATAGCCAACGCTTCGATCCGCTCAACCAATTTCAGATTGCGCTCGAAGTTCTCTCCCTGAAACCGCGGCGAGTTCCGGCGCCAATCGCCCGGCAACAAGTCCTCGGTTTTCCTGAATTTTGCCGTGAGAAAACCGCGACCAAGCGGACTGTAGGCCACAAAGCCGATCCCAAGTTGTCGGCAGACTGGACGGATTTCTGTCTCCACATCGCGCGTCCACAGGGAATACTCCGTCTGTAACGCGCTGATCGGATGCACTTTCATCGCGCGCCGGATCGTCACGGGCGCCGCTTCGGACAGTCCGAGGTAATGCACCTTCCCGGCGCGAACCAATTCGCTCATCGCTCCGACGGTCTCTTCAATCGGCACTTTCGGGTCCACCCGGTGCTGGTAGTAGAGATCGATTGCATCCACCCCCAAACGCCGCAGGCTGGCATCACAGCACTGGCGGACGTATTCGGGAGCGCCGTTGACACCCTGGGAATTGCCGCGCTCATCACGCACATTTCCGAATTTCGTGGCCAGGATCACTTCACGGCGACGGCCTTTGATGGCCCGTCCGACCAGGCGTTCGTTTTCGCCGCAGCCGTACATATCCGCCGTGTCGAGGAAAGTCACGCCGAGATCGAGCGCACGGAGGATCGTGGCGATGGATTCCTGGTCGTCGCGCGGGCCATAGAATTCCGACATGCCCATGCACCCGAGTCCGAGCGCCGAAACCGTCAATCCCTGTGTTCCAAGTTTTCGTTGCTTCATCTGATTCCCTTTCCATTGCTCAGAATCGGCTTCAATATCAAACATAAATCAAGTGACGTGGAGCAAACACATGAAGCAGCCTGACCAGATCATCATCCCCATCCGCGCCGCCGTGTTGCGGACGCCGGGCCGCCCACTGAAGATTGAGCGTCTGGAAATGGAAGGTCCGCGTGATGACGAGGTACTGGTGCGCCTGGTGGCCAGCGGGATTTGCCATACTGACATTGATTTCTGTGAAAGCGGCGGTTCCGTCCCGGTCGTGCTGGGGCATGAAGGCTCCGGCGTGGTGGAACGAATCGGCAAGCGGGTGAAGGGAATAAAGCCCGGCGATCATATGGTGCTATCGTATCAATCCTGCGGGCGCTGCCGGCCGTGCAGGCGTGGTCACCCAGTGGACTGCCAGAGATTCTGGGAGGCAAACTTTGGCTTTGCCCGATTGGATGGGACCAATGCATTACGCGGTGGCGTGCGTGGTCACTTCTTTGGTCAATCCTCGTTTGCGACCCACGCCCTGGTGACCGAGCGCAATCTGGTGAAAGTGCCAAAGTCGCTTCCATTGGAATTGTTGGCGCCGTTGGGATGCGGCCTTCAGACGGGTGCCGGAACCGTGATGAACTCGCTGGCGGTCAGGGCTGGATCAACCATTGCTGTTTTTGGTGCCGGCTCGGTTGGCTTGGCTGCGGTGATGGCCGCGCGCATCGTCAAAGCCAAAACGATCATCGCGGTGGACATAAACGATCGCCGACTGAAGCTCGCCTGCGAATTGGGTGCGACCCATTCCATCAACAACCGGCGCAGTGATCTTGAGGGGAGCGTCAGGGCAATCACGGGCCGAGGCGTTGATTTCGTGGTGGAGAGCACAGCGGATGATTGCATGGAGCAGCTCGCGGCTGAACTGTTGAATCCAGGTGGAAAAGCGGCGTTGCTCAGCGGAGCGAGCGCCCCGGGTCGGCTGCCGAGGAACCGCCAAGTCCTCAGTGTCATTCAAGGCGACGCGGTGCCCCAGAAGTTTATTCCGAAATTGATCAAGCTCTACCAAGCGGGGAAGTTCCCCTTCGACCGCTTGGTGAAGTTCTATATTTTTGCCCAGATCAACCGTGCCATCGCCGACTCGAAGCGCGGCAGCACCATCAAGCCCGTGCTCCTGATCAGCCAAGTGGTGACCGCGCCTTGAAATGTGCCTTTATTGCTTCGGGGCTGTCCGCAATAACTTGACCGGTTCCGGCGTCTTGTAGTGCCGCTTCAGTCCGACTTCGGTCAACAACCCGCCGGCCACCCGGGCAATGAATTCGGGAAAGCTGCGCTCCACGCGGTCACGAAGCAGCTTCTGCCCGGTTTTGGAGGCCCAAAACTCCTCCTCGAGCTTGGAGAGCGCGATGCCTGCTTCTTCGGGAGTCAGGTTTTCACGCTTGGCCAGGAGCCAGACCAGTTCCTTGTCGCCAGGCAGGCAAACAGGGAAGGGAACGAATTTCAAGGTCACTTCCTGCTCCTCACTGCCAGCGGCGGTCACAGGCCCGACTTTGATCTCGCTGCTGAACTGGCCTCCCTCGGGCAGCGCCACTTCCACCATCAGGCTCTGCTCCTTCTTGTTGGGCTTAAGGGTGATGTCGCCGTCGCCAAAGGAGGCGGCCAGTTGGAGTTTAACGTCTGCAACAGTCTTCTGCTCAAGGTTGGGCAATTCGATGCCGCCGCAAAATTTCTCGAAGGCCAGGGCCCGGGCCTTGGCTTTAAGTTCGCCTTCAATGGCCTGGTAAATCTTTTCGGCCAATTGCGCGTCGTGCGTGGCCTTGGGGAGGACTCGTTTGAGCAAATCCAGCAATTGCGCTTCATTCGACTTCTTTGCTTCTTTTTTCATCATTCAAAATGGGCCGCTGTTGTGCAGCATTTTCCGACGGAGCGCAATGACTGATATTGCAGACTTTGGAATTCTCGACGTGCGCTATTAAAGGAGCGGGAGTTGTCGTCCGCTTGGCTCGCGCAGACTGCTGACGCCCAGACCGAGCAAGCGCAGCGGACGCGAAACCAGTTTGTCCCGGCCCAGCAGGAAACAACCCAGCCGGTAAATGTCAGCGCCCTCGGTGATCGGTTCCTCGACCGAAATCTGGCGCGTGAGGGTGGTGAAATCGCTGTAGCGTACCTTGACCTGCACTGTGTGCGCCCCCAATTGCCTGTGTTTGAGCCGCTGCGAGATATCCGTCGCCTGTTCTCTCAGGCAGGCCCGCAGCACCTTTCGGTCGTCGGTGTCTTTGAGAAAAGTTTCCTCGTTGCTGATGCTCTTGATCTCGTCTCCGATCTCCAGCGGACGGTCGTCTTCTCCGAATGCAAACCGTTTCAGTTTCGGTCCGAACGAACCAACCAAGGCGCGCAGATCGCCCGCGTAGTCCTGCAAGTCCCCGATGGTGACGATGCCCGCCTGGTTCAAGACCTGTTCGGTGACTTTGCCTACACCATAAAGCACCCGCACCTGGAGCGGACGCAAAAACGGAACCTTTTCCCGGTCAGAAATCACCGTGAGTCCGTCCGGTTTCTTGTGGTCGCTGGCGATTTTGGCCAGCAGTTTGTTGGAGGCAATGCCGATGGTGGCGGTCAGCTTGCGCTCGGATAAGATGCGCTGTTTCACATGCCGCGCCAACGGCATGGCCTTGAGCAGCGACGCGTCGATGTCCTCCGCCTGGCTGACGGAAGACACGTCGAGATAGGCTTCGTCAATGGACATGGGTTCTACGACCGCACCGGTTTCAGCGACAATCTGCATGATGTGCCGTGATTCTTCGCGGTAACGATCCATGTGCGGACGCACAAAGACGCCCGTGGGACAAAGCCGCCCAGCCGTGGCGCTGGGCATGGCGGAGCGGACCCCAAACTTCCGCGCCTCATAGCTGGCGGCGCACACCACCCCACGTTGAGTCGGGGGCGAGCCAACGATCACCGGCTGGCCGCGCAGCCCCGGATCGTCGCGTTGTTCCACGGAAGCGTAAAAAGCATCCATATCTAAATGGAAAATAACTCGAAACACCCGGGGAGATTACTACGCAGGCAGGGTTATCTCAAACCGCCCAATCGTTGCCATGGTCATGAATTCGGATGGGCATTCATGTGACTCTCTAGGCATCTCACACGGTCCCGCGCACCACTCCCCCGTCCACGCGCACCGCCGCGCCGTTTGTGGCACTCGCCAGTGGCGAGCAAACGTAAGCCACCATGTTCGCAACCTCTTCGACGGTCGCAAAGCGCTGCAGCAAAGACGTCGGACGCACACTACGGAAAAACTCCTTTTCAAATTCAGCCGGCGTTTGGTTGGCGTTCGACGCCAGCCGCCCGACAAATTCCGTCACCCCCTCGGAAGCGGTCGGGCCGGGCAGTACCGCATTGACGGTCACACTCGTTCCCCTGGTGAGTTGAGCGATGCCGTTGACTAGAGCGAGTGCTGCCGCTTTCGTCATCCCATAGTGAATCATCTCCTCGGGAATCTGGATCCCGCTCTCCGAGGACATGAACACGATGCGTCCCCAATTGCGCTGGAGCATCCCGGGCAGATAGGCCCGCGCCAGTCGCACACCGGACATGACATTGATCTGGTAGAATCGCTCCCAGTCGGCGTCGGGAATCTCCGTGAACGGCTTTGGCTCAAAAATGCCAGCGTTGTTCACGAGAATGTCCACACTCGGCACCCGACGAATCAATTCAGCGCAGCCGGCCCCCGTGGAAACATCCGCCGCCACGCCGAGCGCGCGCTGGCCAATCTTTTGCGCCGCCTCCCGAGTCGAATTCTCGCTCCGCCCATTGATGATAACATTGGCGCCCTCCGCCGCCAGCAGACGAGCGATGGCAAAGCCGATTCCCTTGGTTGAACCGGTAACCAACGCCGCTTTATTTTCGAGTTGGAAATTCATAACATCATTGAATTCAAGCCTGCGCTTTGCAGGACAGAAGGAACTCTAGCCGATGCATGGAATTACTCCAGTGCGCAGTCACCAGCACCAGTCGCACCGAGGGCAAGTGGCCCGCGGTACGGGCGGGTCACCCGTGTCATCCTCAATGCTCTAATTCTTACCGTCCATCGCGACAGGCACTACGGGGACGACAGGGAGGATGCCAAGTTGCTCATAGATGGGACGGATAATGGGTCGTAATTTGGGTATTTGGAGCCAAAACCATGCGGCGCCAAGCAGGCAGCCGATGCCGCACAGCAGCACCGTACCCGGAGCGCCAATAATCGGTGCCAGACTTCCCGCCAGCAGACTGCCAAAAGGACTTGCGCCCATGTAGGCCATGGTCCAATAGCTCATCACCCGGCCCCGTTTATCATCATCCACAATGGTCTGAATGACGGTGTTGCTCGCGGCAAATCCCTGCATCATCCCAAAACCCGTGACGCCCATCAGCGCGAGGGACAACCAGAGATTTCGCGAGAATGAAAAGGCGACAAGCCCGCCGCCGAACACCGCCGCCACCGCCGGAATGACGCGGTAAAGTCCGCGAACGGATTTGCGCGCGGCCAGGCTGAACGCGGCAATGATGGCTCCCACGCCGGCCGCCCCCATTAAAAATCCCAGCGTGTGTGGGCCGCCATGGAGAATTTTGGACGCGAAGACCGGCATTAAGACCGTATAAGGCACTCCCATGAAACTGATGATGACGAACATTATCAATACGGTGCGGATGGGCGCGAAACTGGTAACATACTTCCAGCCTTCCTTCAACTGAACCAGTGTGCTGTCGGTTGATTTGCTGGGCGGCTGGACATCGAGCTTCATGGCGAGCAGCGAAGCAATCACGGCGAAATAGCTCATGCCGTCAATCAGGAAACAATACCCTTCTCCCACTGCCGCGATGGTGATTCCGGCCAAGGCCGGGCCCAGAAGGCGCGCCCCATTGACCATGGTCGAGTTGAGGGCGATGGCGTTGCCTAAATCAGTGCGGCCACCGACCATTTGCACGAGAAATGACTGCCGCGCCGGCATGTCGAAGGCATTGATCAATCCTTGAAACACGCTCAACCCAACAATCTCTGAAATCGTGATGCGGCCCGAAAGCGTCAAGCCGGCGAGCATGAGCGATTGCACTGCCGCGAGGAATTGCGTCACCAGCAGCAACTTTCGCCGCTCCCAGCGGTCAATCCATACCCCTGCCACCGGACCCAGGAGGAAGGTGGGGATTTGGACCGCGAAGCTGACCACACCCAACAAAAAAGAGGAGCCGGTCAAACGATAAACCAGCCAACTCGTGGCGAGCCGCGTCATCCAAGTGCCGACGAGGGAAACGCTTTGTCCGCAGAAAAAGAGGCGGAAATTGCGGTGGCGCAATGCGCGCAGGACGTCAAATTTCATCACAACGCGAGCGCCGAAAGCACCTCATCGGTTGAGCGGACTTGGCCGATGCGCGGAAAAATATTCTCCACGACAAATTCATGCGCTTCCGCGGTCATGCTGGCCATGGCATCCTCCACAAAGATTTGAGCATATCCGCGCTCGTAGGCGTCCCGATCGGTGGATTCGACGCCGAAGTTGGTGGCGATGCCGCCAAGGACTATGGTTCGCACCTCTCGGCGGCGCAATTGCAGGTCGAGTTCGGTGCCGTAGAAAGCGCCCCATTGACGTTTGGTGATGATGAGATCCCCCGTCTGCGGGCCGATCTCGGGCACCAATTCCGCCCAGTTGGGTGGCAGCGCGCTGGAGTTGAATTGCATGGGAGCGTCGGCGGGCGCATTCAAGCGGTCCTTGGAATCAGGCTGAAACGTCACGCGCACCAGCACGACGGTGGCGCCGAGCGCGCGGAATTTGGCGGCCAGACGCGACGCATTTTGAACGACTTCCGCGCCCGAACGCGGAGCGAAGGGCCAGCTGACGACGCCTTGTTGGAGATCAATCAAGACCAAGGCGGTTGTCCGAGGATCAATGGTGATTGTTGTCATGATTATTCAATCTCCCGTCAGAGCGTTTTGGTTTGCCCCCCGTCAACATCAAGGATCGTTCCCTGGCAATAGCTGGCCTTGTCAGACGCCAAGAATGCCACCGCTGCGGCGATTTCCGCGGGTTCACCAAAACGCCTCACTCCGAGTTGTTCGGCCATCTGCGATGACGCCGCATCGAATGCCATGCCGCCTTCCTCCGCCAGCTTGTTGATGCGGATTCTCAATCTGTCCGTGGCAATCGCGCCCGGGTTGATGGCGTTGATTCTCACGCCCTCCTTGATTCCTCGATCGGCCAGAACTTTGGTCAGGTTCAACAAGGCGGCATTGACCGCGCCGCCAATGGCAAATTCCGCGCTGCCGGTGCGTCCGCCCACTCCGACGATATTGACGACGGAGCCTTGGGTTTTCACCAAGTGTGACCACGCCGCCCGTGAACAGCGGACGGCGCTGTAGAATTTCAAGGCGAACCCATCCCGCCAATCTTCTTCGGTCAGTTGGAGAAAGTCGCCGCGTTTTGTTGCCCCGGCATTGTTCACGAGAAGATCAATCCTTCCGAATTTCTCCACGGCAAGCGCGACCAGCTTTTGCGGGGCATTCTCATCACGCAAATCAGCCGCAAAGGTTATGGCCTCCGTGTGGCAGGTTTGTGCCACCTCCCGGAGCAATTCGCCAGACCTCGCGGCCAGAATAAGACGCATCCCCTCCTGCGATAGCACCTCTGCGATGGAGCGGCCAATTCCCCGGCTTGCGCCGGTGACGATTGCAACTTTGTTTGCCAAATTCAGATTCACATCCATTCCTCAGAGAATTTAAAGAAGTCCGGCCAGGATTTCATGGATTTTTTCACAAAGCCAGGGCGGAGAAATATCCTGGGGCCGGTTTATTTGGGCCGGATCATTTCGAAACGGTCGCGAGTGCGGCAATACCAGTGCGGCGAGGCCATACGACCGATGAGAAAGAGCTTGTCGGTCCGAACCCGCTTCTTCTCCGCATCGAACAATTCCTCGCGCAGGTGAACGCGTTTGATCAGGCCGATCATTACGCGGTTGTCCCCAATTTGCAGCGTCCCCCATTCCTGGCATTCCAGGCTGACTGGCGATTCGAGAATCCGCGGTGGTTTGACCACCGTCGAGGGCGTGGAGTGCAAGCCGGCGGGAATGAGTTCGTTTTCCCCGTAGGGCAACGAGGCGGCGCATTTGTTCATTGCTTCCGCGATGGCTTCATCCACCAAGTTCACCACAAATTCGTGGGTCAGGCGGATGTTCCGGGCCGTGTCCTTTGGGGTGCCATCGTCACGGTCGCCTGGCGCGAAGGCCAGAATGGGCGGGTTCGCCCCGAGCAGGTTGAAAAAACTGAATGGCGCGGCGTTGACCTTTCCGTCCGGGCTGACGGTGGTCGCAAACGCAATCGGTCGAGGTGTCACCAAACTCGCCAAAATCGGATATGCCCGCTCGGCCAATTCACCTTCCAAATCAAGTTCCATGACCGGCAGAATGCCACTGCCGTGGCAGGAGAGTCAACGGGTGCGAGTGGTGGAGACGCGCTTTTCATTGTGGGAACGGACTTTGAGCAGTATTTTTTCATAATGAAAATTGCGATCATAACCGGTGGGAGCCGCGGCCTTGGCAAGAGCATGTCCCTGCGCCTGGCCGAAATAGGGCACGACATTATCCTGACCTACAACAGCAAGAAAGCGGAAGCAGACGCTGTGGTTGCACAGATTGAGAAAATGAACCGCAAAGCGGTAGCCTTGCAACTCAATGCGACCACAAATCATTCAAGGCGTTTGCGGAAAATGTGAAAAATGCGCTCAAGGACATCTGGCAACGAAATGACTTTGATTTTCTGGTCAATAATGCGGGGATCGGCATCCATGCGACATTCATGGAAACGGCCGAAGAGCAGTTCGATCAATTGATGAACATCCATCTGAAAGGGACGTTTTTCCTGACCCAGGAATTGCTCCCCCTCATGAAGGATGGCGGACGGATCGTGAATTTGTCGTCAGGGCTGGCCCGTTTTTCGCTGCCTGGATACGCGGCTTATGCTGCCATGAAAGGCGGCATCGAGGTGTTGACGCGTTATATGGCCAAAGAGCTGGGGCCGCGCAGAATTACCGTGAATGTTGTGGCGCCGGGTGCGATCGAAACAGATTTTGGAGGCGGGGCTGTGCGCGACAACAAGCAGATCAATGATTTCATCGCCTCACAAACCGCCCTGGGTCGAGTGGGTCTTCCTGATGATATTGGCGGCGCCGTTGCCTCTCTATTGTCTGATGACAGCAGGTGGATCAATGGCCAAAGAGTTGAAGTATCCGGCGGGATATTCCTGTAAGATTCTGTCAATTTCATGGGGTCGGACATCTTATGACTGACTTACATATCCAAGGCACCAAACCGCTGCATTGGGATACAATTTCGCAGGATTATCTCCAATATCGTCCGGGATTGCGTCGTTTTTTTGTTCTCCTGCGACATCTTGGCATTGGCCTAGCCGGGCAAGACATTCTGGATCTTGGCTCAGGCACGGGAGCGCTGGCCGTTCCCTTTGTGCGCCAGGGCGAGCCACCGCCTGACTCTCGGCTGATCCATTAGCGAAGCCTCGCAGGCTTTGGCAAGCCTGCACGTCCAGCCTGTTTGAAAGATTGCAGTTTGCGGAACCCCGTGTGGTTGAACCTCCCGGCGAGGGCAAAATCACCGAATTGCCTTTCCTGGGCGGACTGCACCATCGTTACTCTCGCCAAGCTGCCTGATGGTGCTTTCTCCTTGTGAAGGTGTGCGTCCGAATCGCTAAACTCTCTCTATCTAGTGTCTGGCAGGGAACTTCCTTTGGAGGCACTTTCACTCGGAAATTGTGACGATTTATTTGAATGAAATCCGCGAATGTTAGTCAATAAGAGTGACCGTTTGGCGTGTTTGCCGGGCTAGCTTGC
>Ga0224555_1005677_pt1 | contig 10234 bp, 7 predicted proteins | sample 714S23034metaG_FD_180687 | JGI IMG/M metagenome (GOLD analysis project Ga0224555, IMG submission 180687) | Peat soil microbial communities from Stordalen Mire, Sweden - 717 S2 30-34 | ecosystem: Environmental > Terrestrial > Soil > Wetlands > Peat | place: Sweden: Norrbotten County, Stordalen...
GCCTCATCGGCGATAAGGCCTACGACTCGGACCCGCTCGACGCCAAACTCAAGAACGAGTATGGGATCGAACTGATTGCTCCTAACCGGCGCGGACGCAAACGCAGAACTCAGGATGGCCGCAAGCTGCGCCGTTATCGAAAACGCTGGAAAGTGGAGCGGCTCTTCGCCTGGATGCACAACTTCCGCCGCCTCGTCACTCGATGGGAATACCACATCGAGAACTTCCTCGGCTTCGTCCACCTTGCCTGCCTCCACCTGCTGCTCAGACATTTATGAGACCGGTTCTAGTGGCGGTGGAGGGTAGAACTTCTCCCACGTACCGCATCAGGGTGCCTTGCGAACCGGGAGCCACGCTGGTCATGGAAACCATGCTGGTTACCGACAAGAGCATGGGGAAAAATCCCAGAAGGAACCAGAAGGCCAGTTCGGCCGCGCGGTTCACAACCCTGTTGCTCACCGTTCCCCGCCAGACGGCGCAGACGAGTTCTCGCCAACTCAATCCGGCCAGTTTAGGCATGGTTGCCGTCCGGGTTCCTTTCTATCCTGCAACTCACGGCCTCAATGTTTCCTTATGCAACGGATGCCATCTCCTTCGTTCCTCCACAGCCTTGAAAAGGTGCACATAGAATTCACTCTTTCCTGGTTTCATAAGCCTCGCGGATGCTTTCCCGATCGCATGTACGCTTCAATCTGTTCGAGGGTTTTACCCTTGGTTTCCGGCACCATCCGATAAAAGAAGACCAGGGCTGCAACCGCGATTGCACCGTATAACCAGAAGGTCCCCCCTTGCCCCAGGACTGCTACCAGGCTCAGGAATGTTACGGATACCAGCAGGTTCAGGGCCCAGTTCGTCACTGTTACGGTGCTCATGGCCGCGCCACGGACTTTTAAAGGATAGATTTCGGAGATTATCAACCAGAAGATCGGTCCGAGTCCCACTGCGAACGAAGAGACATAGATCGCCAGGCTGCTAATGGCTGTATAGCTTTTCCAACTCGCCAACTGCTGGAACTGAAATGCCGCGCCTAAGATCGCCAGGCCAAGAATCTGACCTGTGACTCCGATGAGCAATAAAGGTCTCCTGCCAACGCGGTCCAGCAGGAAGATGGACAGTATATGAAAGCACCACATCAGCATGGTCATACCCGCTCCGGCCAGGATCGCCGGACCAGCGGCCTTAATGCCGGCGAACTTGAAGATCGTCGGAGCATAATAAATTACCGTGTTGATGCCCGTTATCTGCTGAAAAATGGCCAGCCCCAAGCCCACAATTAGCGGCATTCGGAGTGACGGCAGGAATAGTCCAGCAAGGCCTCCTGTACCTTGCTGCTTCATGCTTTCCTCGATATCTCTTATTTCCGGAGTTACATCCGGCACCGTGCGAACTCGCTCCAGTACCCGCTTCGCTTCCTCCGCCTTCGACTTACTGATCAACCAGCGCGGGCTATCGGGTAATCGCCACATTCCAATGGTCAGGCCGACCGCTGGTATGGCTGCGAGGCCAAACATGTATCGCCATCCATGCATGGAGGAAAACGCATAGTCCACCAGGTAAGCAATCACAATGCCGGTGGTAATAGCAAGCATGTTGACTGCAACCAGTGCGCCGCGAACATTGGCTGGCACCAGTTCGGCAATATACATCGGGGAGATAAAGGAAGCGAGGCCCATAGCAAGTCCGCTAACGACCCTGCCGGTAATGAGCCACGGAATTGTGGGCGCCAGGGCCGTACCGATTGCGCTGAGCGTAAAGATCATGCCAGCCAAGATGATCAATTTGCGGCGCCCGAAGCGGTTCGTCAGAACACCTCCTGCAGCGGCGCCGACGACAGCGCCCACTAAAACGGCGCTGACGACGATCTCCTCCATGGTGGCCGAAAGAGAAAATTGGCTCTTGATGAACAGGATGGCCCCAGAAATAACACCTGTGTCGTACCCGAAGAGCAGCCCACCGACGGCCGCCACTCCTACCGCGACGTAAACAAAAGGCTTCACATCCGATTTCGCTTTATCTGTCATTCATCCCGCTCCTTCGAGCAAAGGCGGCCGCAATCCGCTCTCGCGCGCTCGGCTCGACATGTCCACCCTTTCGCAGAAACCTCGCGACCCGGGTAAGCGCGTCTTCTACAGTCGCGCTGGTGATCGAGACGGACATTCCCTGGAGTTGAATTCAGCAATGGCGTTCTCACTACTGCGCATGGATCTGATGATTCCGGCCTTCCCACTGCCCGCCGTTCGCCCCCCGGCCCGGCCAAAAGAACGTGAAGTCCAGTTGTGAGTGGAAGTCGTCCGGACTTACGTCGAAATATTCCCCTCCGATACCGGTAGCGTGCGACTCGCTTTCCTGCCACGTCTTCCAGTCGTCGACCGTCCAGCGAAGGCGGAACGCCTCCGGCGCACAGATACGAAGCGTGTGGTCTTTCCTTGCCTGACGAATCGGGTGCTTTGGCAGCCAGAACTCCACTTTGCTGTCTTCCTTGCCATCCCGATATCGGGCGGCAACTTCTGGAATCAGGTCGAACACCTTGCCGTCGTCACACGAGCGAAGCAGCCGCAGGTATTCGGAATGCGCCCACAACAGGGGATTCGCGGAGCCGGTCGGGCCGCCCCGATGCAGACGTGCTTCCGGAATATCCGCTTCATCCCAGATTTGTTCGGGCAACAGGCAGGTAGAGTTCGAGAAGTGCTCCATGGCATGCAGAAAGGGGCGGCAGTCATGACCAGCGGCAAGTTCATAGTGTCCTCGCTCGCCGGTAAGCAGGGGCCACGCTCGGCCCTTGCCCCACTGCAGATAAGGACCGCCGCCGGGTTGCTGACCATAGCCGTCATGGTTGTACCTGTGCCAGCAGGGACCGGCAGGCGTATCCGTTTTGAGAATCGCATCCACCGCTCGCAGGCTGTCAATCACCAACGGATCGTCGGCGGAAAGGATTCCGTATCGGACGAGTTGTAGAAAGCCCGCGTCTACGATGTCGCGAGCCGGATACGACTGCGGAGCGCCTGGGGGCTGGCTGGTCAGGTGAAGCTCGGCTCCGTTGACCGCCCCTGCGCTGGCGGCCTCCCCGGGCGTGGCTGGATTCAGCCGGACAAAGCGCCGAGAGGACCCATTAACAAGCGATCCCTCGGTCGCCACGGTCCACTCCTCGAGATGGGATCTAAGGAAGTCGGCGTAGCTCCTCAAAAAGGCCGCCAATTCCTTGTTCTGCTTCATCTGGGCGAAACCAGCCGCACAGATGAATGCCGATATGATCACGGCCAGGGTGGACGGTGAATATCCGCTGCCTTCTTCCCATCGTTCCTCGCCAGTTACGGGGCCACTGTGCAGCAAAAAGCCGACGGCTCGGTTCACCATCGTGCATGGGTCGAACTGGCTCAGGAACTGGAGCTGATGAAGGCGCCAAGCCAGCAGCACGGGGAATGCAACCTCATCCAGCTGCATCCCTTTCCAGAAGGCCTTGCCATTCACCCAGAAGTTCTGCGGAAAGCTGCCGTCTTCTTCCTGCCGGGCGGCCAGATAGATCAGAGCGCGCAAAGGCCCATGTGTTTCGCCCGCCGCGAGCAACCCCATCGCGCTTTCGACCATGTCCCTGGTCCATACCAGGTGATAGCCTCCTTTACCTTCACTGTCGTTGCGCGCCTCTCCCCAGGGAATCGTGAGCGACGCGACGAAGGCACCCTGATACAACTTGTCCTCGTGAGTCAACAACAGGTTGTGGCTCGATTCACAAAGCCGGCCGTTGTCTCCACTGGATTTCCTGAGCGATTCGCTGTTTTTCGCGGCCATCTCCCACTGATGGATGAAGAGCTTGCGTTGTTCTTCGTATGCAACGCCCAGGCTTTGAAACAGGCACGACACAGCGCTGGCAAGAGTCTCACCGAAGGCGACGCCGATAGTGAACTCCTGAGTCTCGGAGAGGTCAAGTTCTCCGGTAAGCGCCACGTTGCCTTTGTTTGCCTGATCGAATTGAAAGTCCATCCTGCGATTCTTCACCAGGTCGGTGTACCCGTCGCTTTGTCCAACGTAGCCGCACGACAGCCTCGAAAAACCACAGGTTACGTCGACTACGATCCATCGGTCCTGCTTCTCAGCTACCAGCAATTGACGCCCCGACACTTCAACCACGAACGCGTTGTTGCCTTCTCCTCCGACCTCTAGATGAGGAGCGCACAGTACGTAGACCTTTAGCTTCTTAAGGAAGTCAGGGCTTCCTTCCAGCTTCGTGTGCAGCAGCACGCAGGGGCGTGTTGATTCCGCAATAATTTCCTTCACGAAAGAGAAACGTCCTTGGGAATCGTGTCGGCTGATTCGATATCCCTGAGAAGGAGACATCCGTTCGACCTGGTAATCCAGGTCCTGCTTTTCCTCCAGAAACAGTCCGTTCCCATCGGAAAAGAGAAATTCCAGATCGCGCAGCTGAGGCCGGTCGACCGTAGGATAGTAAATCTCGGTAAGGATGCCACGTCCGATCGTGAACCAGATACGCCCTCCCATCGAATACGCGGTACCGACTCCGTCCTTTGCGGCGCCAGTCCAATGAGGTTCGCATCCCGGCGCTCCGAATGCATTTCTGTTCCCGCGAAAATGCGCCACTAGCAACGCTCCCTTTTGGAATGCCGATCATTTGGCGTAACCTGCGCCGCGCGACCACGTGCGCACCAATTGCCACATCCCCCGGCGCCCAGTTATCGAGCGGGGTTTGCGAGCAGGGTTTTAAGCGAATCAATTGCCTTTTGAGCTGCGGCCAGTTGAGCTCGGGCCTGATCCAGTGTCGCTTTCGGCAGAAGTGTGGGTGTTTGCGTCCCGTTCTGTTGCGCCGAAGCCGATGTGTTCTCAAACAGGTCGCTCAGCGCCCCGTCCAGCGTGGGTTCCATGACGACTCTGTCTCCCGTTGCCACAATCACGCGCTTCAGCTGAGGGAAGTTCGCCCCTTCGGCCTTGAGATAGAGTGGAACCACATAGAGAAAGGAATTCTCGATCGGAATCACGATGAGCTTCCCTCGGATAACGTTAGATCCCTTTTGATCCCAAAGTGTCAGTTGCTGAGAGATTGTCGTGCTCTGGTCGATCATGGCGCTGATTTGGTTTGGTCCGTAGATCAGCTTCTCTTTGGGGAGCTCGTAAAACAACATCTTTCCATAGTCGGGAAAATCGCATCTGGCGGCCAGCCACGCGATCATATTATCCCTGTTCTGCGGCGTGAAAGGAGTCATGATGAGATACTCGAGCCGTTCACTCCCCGGAAGCTTCATCAATATGTAGTAAGGCTCCATGGCGGCAACAGTGCCGTTGTACTTTTCTTCGGGAGCCACCCAGAGATCTTCCCGGTTGTAGAAGACCTGCGGGTCCGTCATATGAAAGGTCGAGTATTGCGCCGCCTGAATGGCGAAGAAATCCTCCGGATATCGCAGATGGCTCTTTAAGCCGACTGAAAGTTCGCTCAGATCCTTGAAAACACCCGGGAATGCACGCCGGTAGACGGCGAGAACGGGATCCTTCGGATCCATAATGTAGAACGATACCGATCCGTCATACATGTTCACGACGATCTTGACGGAATTGCGAATGTAATTGATCCCCGCAGCGGATCCGGTCGCCTGCGGCCGTGAATAGGGGTATCGATCCGAGACCGTATATGCGTCCTGGATCCAATAGAGCTTCCCGTCGCTCACTACGGCATACGGATCATTGTCGAGGAGAAGAAAGGGAGCGATCTGGGACACTCGCTCCTGGACGCTCCTCCAAATCTGAATTCTGCTCTGCGGCTGAAGATAGGAGGTCAGCAGAATATTGACGTCCTTTTGTGTCCAGGCAAACAAGAGCCTTTTCCCAATACCGTCGAGCGGGATTCCGCCCGCGCCCTGGTAGCTGGTGTATACGTTATTGTTGCCCTTGGGGTAGTCGAATTCCTTGATGCCCGTCGCAACAATCTTGTATCCCGGCGCAACTTCACCGTAGTAAATGGCGGGCTGAGAAATGTTCAGGCCAGCATACTGAGATTCAGGGGGAATATTCTTAATGAGATATTCGGGGAATCCTCCGCCGATCGTCCTCGATACAAAGTTCATGACCAGTCCATAGCCATGAGTGAATTCCAGGTTCTGGTTGACCCAGGTTTGCGCCTGCGCGGGTAATTCGGGGGCCAGTTCGCGGGATGCAAGCATCACCTGGTGATAACCGTCCGCCAGATGGTAGCGGTCGACATCCACGTTATAGAAGTCATAGTAGAGACGAATCGCCTGAGTTTGCTGATAGGTCTGAAGTAGCGGCCTGGAATCCCAGAGGCGAATGTTCTGAATCGTGTCCTGATTCCTGGCCAACACGTCCGGGGTCAAGTCCGTAAGAGACGGATATGCTGTTTCCTGAATTGCATCGAGATCATATGCGCTGCGAGTAGACTCTATATAGTGCTTCAGGTACGGTGTCTCAAGCCTCAGTTCGCTCGGACGGACCACGAACGCCTGAAACAGGTAAGGCGCAATCATAACTCCCACAATATACAGGGCAGCATAGACACCAAAGCCCTCAGCCAGCAGCTTCACCCGTGGCCGCCGAAAGAGGGCGAATACGAGAAGCGCGCATGCCAGCGCCGAGGCGCCCACCATAACCCAGAGGGCGATTCTGGTGACGTGAGCCGCAGTATAGCCGGCGCCGTATACCACGCCGAGTGTCGAATAGACGAGTTCGAAGTGATCCAGATAAAAACCCCAACCGAACGTGGCAGTCAGGATGAAGAGCAATACCACCAGATGCCGGACGGTATTGTCACGTAGCGCGAAGTTCTGCTCGCTGAGCGGTCGCACTTCGGGGAGAAGGCAGACACCGAGTACGGCGAGCGCAGCCAGCGTCAGAAAGACGAAGCTATCCTGCAATAGTTCGTAGAATGGGAGACGGAAGAAGTAGAAGCCAAGGTCGATTCCGAAGAGCGGATCGGTCACTCCGAACGATCCGCCGTAATGAAAGCGAAGATACGTGTCCCACTGAGAGGAGACGCTCAGCGCAAATATCAAAGATACGAACAAAATTGCCACGCCTATAGCCAGGACCATCAGCCGGGGGCTCAGAATGATCGCAAGCCTTCTGTCCGCATCCGTTGAGACGCTGACATCTCTGATGAAATGCCTGTCGCCTCGTGAACCGCGGATGTCCCTGGCTGCGATGCGAAGATTGAACCCCAGATACAGGAGCCCACAGACCAGGGCCACACCGAACATTCCCCACTTGACTGACAGAAGGGTCCAGAATATCCCCACGTAGTCGAGTTGCCGCATCCACAGCCCCTTCTGAACCAGGCCGAGCAGCACCGTCAAAAGAATCGCGAGCGCGATCACGCCGAATAGAACTCGTGTCACGTAGTGGGTTAGCTTGGACGGAGGCCTGTGGCGGGCAGCGTGGCGCGCTTCAACTCGCTCGGGCGTGATTTCCTCAACAGCTTTCGGATTCATTGTTCCTCCCCCGCTCGCCTGAAACAATCAGATCGTCACAAGTGGGCCCTGTCTTGCACGGCCTGCCAGACTCGCCCTGAGTTTTCGAAATGGAGTAGTCTCTGACACCCTGAATTCAGACATTCTGGAGCAGGCGCTCTCACTCCCCGTTGCTTGAGACCCGCGGCGAAGGCCTCTGTTTCGCAGAAAGCCCGCGTCCAGCCCTCAGGCTGTCCACCACTATCCGACAAAATATGGCGGCGATTCTGGTCAATATTGAACAGCACGCAGGCTGGGCCGCGGCCTAGCATTTGTTGACAGCGAATTCGGCTCGGAGAGGGCGGTTTTGCGTCGTTTCCTCTCTAAGGAGCGAGTGAAGGTTGCCGGGATTCTGTGGCTTCCAGGTTGAAGCGTCGGCGGTTGTCCTGCGGGTCCAACATTGCAGATTGTGCACGGAATAGCGCTCACAGGCGAATTGCGGATCATGTCAGGAGAGGAACGCCATGATAGGGCGTTGCTTCAATCCAGAGTGCGGCGAGGAGCTGCGCTATCTCAGACAAGGATCGGTGTACGTATGGGAAAGTGAGGGTGTACGTGAGTTCCATGTGGAATTCTTTTGGCTTTGCCCGACCTGCTCTTGCAGGTATCAGGTAGCTTCCGACGAGGAGGGAAGACCTGTCCTTTCGCCGAAGACCCTGAGGATCTGGTCCGGCCGGCAGGGCTGTCGAGTTCGGAGAGTGCTCCGGGAAGTGTTGCGAGAGTATGCGGCGACGCCATCACAGCCTGAGTTCAAGCTCAGGGTCAGGCCATCTATCAATCATGATGCTCGCTGGCCATCCGGCATGAAGGACCAGTCTCATGAAACACCTGTCTACAGCGAAACTGCCTAAGGCTTAAAGCGCCTTCCAGTCTTCTCGACGCCTGTGCCGATTGTGACTCCACTCGCGGTCGGTTCCGACGAAGTGCAGCCTGCCGGACTGCAAACCCATGCCGGCCCGACTCCGTGCTTACGGGCTGCTGCGGTGGCGCGGAATGAATGCCGCAGCAACTCGCGATAGTCTGGCCGTAGTTGGACAGCAACTATCTCTCCAGACACCATACTCTGTGCCTGCAATGCTTCCCGGCTCAACCGTGATCCGGAAGTCGGTAAGGGGCGACAGGATCACCCGTCACGCTGCCCGTCGGTTGTCACTGGCTTCAGGGAGTCTCTCCGGATTTATGCTTCCACAGGCCTTGCGTCGCTCTTTGCCTCGGCGATATAACTTGCCATGGCCTGAGCCAGTTCAGAGTCCACCTCATCGGCAATCGCCATGATATCCACGAGCAGCACGCTGATGTCATCCACCAGCAAAATCCTGGGCGCAACTCGCAACGGATCTCGTATGGGAGTGGACGTTATGGTTCTCGGCATTGGCATTGGGTACGGCTTGTCTTTCCCGAGCATTCCAGGGGCGGTCCGGATCTCAAGTATCCCATTTTGCAAATCTCGATTCAGGTCAAACTTGCTCAGATAAGACCAGCCTTTCGGCCCATTCTGAACGTACTCCGCAGCAAAGGACGGTGTCATGCACATACTGGTCGTAAATAGCGGATCCTCCTCGATCAAGTTTTCGATCTTTGAATCGAGTGCGGGGAATAGTGACGCCGAGCCTCTCTGCCGCTTCGACGGTCAGGTGAGCAACATCGGCGAGCCAAACGCCAGACTTGATCTTCGGGATGCAGATGGGAGAAGCCTCAGAGGTGGGCAGTCCGGCGTGAAGGCGGCCACCCCGGAGGAAGCGATTCGTCTGGTCCTGCATGCAGTTTCTGAGCCGCGGATGCCCGCGATAGACGCGGTCGGCTATCGAGTCGTGCATCCAGGCGAGAAGTTGGACCGCCATCAGAGGATCACGGCTGCGGTTCTTAGTGATATTGAAGAGGCCGTGAAATTCGCGCCCCTGCACGATCCGGAGGCGATCGCGGTAATCCGTGAAGCGATGGCTCGATTTCCGCATGTCCCTCACTTCGCCTGCTTCGACACCGTATTTCACCAAACGATGCCGGAGGAGGCAACCACCTATCCGGTGCCTCGCAGATATCGCGACAAAGGAGTTCGCCGCTATGGTTTTCATGGACTGAGCTGCGAGTCGATCGTGCGCCAGATACGTATCCAGGCTCACGCGGAGAGCATTGAATTTCCGAAGCGCATGGTGATCGCGCACCTGGGAGGTGGGTGCAGTGTCACGGCGTTGCTCGATGGCTGCTCGGTGGACACGACGATGGGGTTGACCCCGACGGGCGGAGTCGTCATGGAAACGCGGTCCGGCGACCTCGATCCCGGGCTGATCCTATATCTCCTGAGGCAACAGGAGGATGAGGGCCGAAAGGGACTTTCGGCGGTGGAGACGATCCTGAATCGCGAATCTGGAATGTCGGCGCTGGCGGGAATGGCAGGAGACGTGAAGGTGCTGCGGCAGGCAGCGGCCAGAGGCGACGAGCAGGCCGTGCTGGCGCTGAAGATATTCACGCGCAGCGTGACCAGGGCGATTGGTGGATTCTGCTGGATTCTGGGCGGACTGGATGCGATTGCTTTTGCGGGCGGTGTCGGGGAGCACGATGAAATGGCGCGCGCTGAGATTCTTGGCAACCTTCATAGCCTCGGGATCTCGATTAGCTCTTCGGCGAATGAGGGAAAGGGACACGGTGTCCGCAGGATCAGCGCATCCGAATCGAAGACGGCTGTATTCGTGGCTCCCGCCCAGGAAGATCTCATGATCGCCGTGCATGTGGACAGGATGGCTCGATTGAAAGGGTAACTCGGGCGATCGGCA
>Ga0224555_1005678_pt1 | contig 10233 bp, 6 predicted proteins | sample 714S23034metaG_FD_180687 | JGI IMG/M metagenome (GOLD analysis project Ga0224555, IMG submission 180687) | Peat soil microbial communities from Stordalen Mire, Sweden - 717 S2 30-34 | ecosystem: Environmental > Terrestrial > Soil > Wetlands > Peat | place: Sweden: Norrbotten County, Stordalen...
TGGTCCGTCGGATCGGGCTGCCGCATCGTGCCGAAGACAAACGGCACTTCGATCCCGCGGGCCGCTCCGGCGGCTTCCCCGCCGGGCGCCGTGCGCGAGAACTGAAACTGGCAACCGGGGTTTCTCGCGGCGGTGTGCCAGACCAGTCCCGCAGCCGAACCGCAGCGGAACTGCGAGTCCGTGGCCCACTGCGCCATCGCCGGTCCGAAATCGGGGTCGGGCTTGGGCTCCGTGGCGCCGTTCAACCCGTACAGCGCCAGCGCGCGATCCGCGAGTGGGCCGTACTCGTCCGAGATCGCTTTCGCCAGCGTGCCCTGAATCTCGAAGAACGGCCGCTGCAACTCCTGGGAATTGCTGCCAGCGTTCAGATACAGGCAATCCTCGCTGCTTCCGGCGCCCTGTGCGCCGGACTGAAGGCAGGCGGGAGCAAAGGCGGTTGCGTCGCGAATGCCGGTCCATGGTTTGGCGGGCTGCGGCGCGCGCCAGCGCAGATCGCCTACCGGAGGCGCCGCGAAAGGGACGCCCCGGTAGACGCTTAACCCGTCTTCCGAAGTCCCTTGCAGCATTCCGCCTTCGACCTTCACGGGCGTGGGCGGCGACGCGGCGCAAATCCCGCTTGCCATCGTCGCGAGGAAGAAAACCGCTTCATCAGAGAGCGCCTCCTATATTGACCCCCCCCGCTTCCTGCGCCCGCGGCTACCACTCCACCACCGAACCGTCGGGAGCGAATACGCGGGCCATGGGCCGAGTGCCGGCAAAGGGATACTTGGCGAGCGCAGCTTCGGTGAGATCGAAGCCGAGCCCCGGTTTTTCCGGCAGCGGGAAGCGGCCGTTCACCATGCGCATGGCCGGGAACCCGAGCCATTCTTCCCAAATCTTGTCCTGCGCCGAAGCGCGGACGCCGCCGCAGATCTCCTGAACCAGGAAATTGGGCATCGCCGAGTCTACGTGCAGCGTAGCGATCCCGCCGATCGGTCCTTCGCAGGCGTGCGGCGCCATCGATATGCCCGCCGCCTCCGCCATGGCCCCGACTTTCCAGAGCGCCGAGATGCCCCCGACATGGTTGATATCGGGCTGAAGGATATCCACCACGCCCATCTCGATCAGTTCGCGAAAGCCATAGCACGCGCCTAGGCGCTCACCAGTTGCCAGAGGCGTGGTGGAGCGGCGAGCGATCCGCGCCATCGCTTTCACGTTCTCCGGCGGGCAGGGCTCTTCCACCCAGAGCAGATTCAGCGGCTCCAGCTCCTTGATGATAATGGAGGCCACAGTCGGGCTGGTCTTGGCATGGAAGTCCACCGCGATATCGATATCCGGTCCGAGCCCCTCGCGAAGCGCAGCGAGTTGCTTGACGGTCTGGGTAATCTTCGCGTTCGTGTCGATCCACTCGTAATACCCAGCCGGGCCCGCCTTGAAGCATGAAACGCCCTGCTCGATGGCGGTTTCGCGGAGCTGCTTCAGCTGGTCGGGCGTGCGCACGCCGTCGGCATGGTAGTACCCGCGCACGCCCCGGGTATCGAAGGGCCCGCCCAGCAACTCATACGCCGGCATGCCGAGCGCCTTGCCGCGGATGTCCCACAGCGCCTGGTCGATACCGGAGATGGCCGATCCGATGACGGGGCCGCCTCGATAGAAGCTGTGCACGTACATCGATTGCCAGATGTGCTCGACCTGGATGGGGTCGGCGCCGACCACGAAATCGTGAAAGTCGTTCATGCACGCGATTACCGAGCCGGCCTTGCCTTCCAGCGTTCCCTCGCCCCATCCGACAATACCCTGGTTTGTCTCCAGTTTGACGAAGACGTATGGTCGGTCGGAGTTGGCGCTCAGCGATACCCCAAAGACCTTCATCCCGGTTATGCGAAGCTTCGATCCGACCCTGTCAAAGGCAGCCGCGCGAGACGCAGCTTGCACCTGGAACGTGCAGCCGCAATCGAGGGGCGGCTTTCTCTCGCGCGCGCCGCCCGCGAACAAGGCGGCCGTTGTTCCTTGAAGAAGTTCACGCCTGCGCATCAAGCCACCTCCTTTCCCAACATCGACACATTCACTCTGAGTCCCAGCCCCGGTGCGGTTGGCAGCGCGAAGTAGCCGTCAGTCGCGGTCTCGAGCCCGGCGCCGGCGAGGTCCGCCCGGAAGCGACGGTCCTCCTCGGCCACAGGCTGCGGGACTTGCTGCGCGAAGAAATTGGGAAGCGAAGCCGCCAGGTGCAGCGCCGCAGCGGCGCCGACTGGCCCGCCATCATGGTAGGGGGCGACGCTGACGTAGTTCGCCTCCGCCAGCGCAGCGAACTTCTTTATTTGGGTAATGCCGTTCCGTAAGAGGTCTGGACGAAAAACGTCGATGAGGTCCTCGCGCAGAAGGTCTTGAAACACAGCAGCGTGAGTCACCGAACGGCCGAAGCCAAGCGGAGTGACGCGTTCGGCTGCGACCTTACTTATGGCGTTCAGACTCGTCAATGCGCACGGCTCGTCCAGCCACAGCGGATGCATACGTTCCAGCGCATCGCTCAAGCTGGCGGCGTCACCGGGCGAGAGCGCTGCGCCACAATCGATAACGAAATCCGATTGATCGCCTCCGGCGGCCCGTAGCGCTTCCAGCCGCTTGCGATTCGCGTTTACAAAGGCCTGCCCGGAGTTCAGCGCGGCAGGCTTGACCGCGGGAACCAGGAAGGCATGAAATCCAGCCACCTGCGCACGCTTCAACCACGCAACGAGAGCCGCATCGTCCGGGCCCATGAGAGAAGCCATCGCTCGCGCCTTGTGCCGCGTGGGACCGCCCAGTAACTGGTAGACAGGCGCTTTGGCGGCCTGCCCTACAATGTCCAGCAGCGCCATGTTGGCCGCGGCCTGAACGTTCGGGAGCGCCGTCAACTCAGCGTGCAGAGGAACGAACTCAGTGGCCTGGCGCCCGCGCAGGACAGCCGCGGCCCGTGCGACGTCATCTGCGCTGATCGATCGCGTTTCTCCCCAGCCGGCGATACCCCCGGTTGCCTCGATCTTCAGAAGGGCGTACTCGCGGCCCGAAACTGGTTCCCGTAGTGCGTATGCTTTGCAGTCGGCGATGGACAGCCCGCCCGACCCGGGCGCGCGCGTATTCGCCTGCGCTGCTAGAAACGCCGACAGGCGGCTTCTTCGGAAATCGATAGCTCGCATGGTCCTCCAGATTTGTAAGACAACTCAGTTTAAGTCGGCCCGATGCATTCAGCAAGCCGCGAATCACTAAGGAGAACCCAGTACGCAAGTGACGGCTGAGCCGATTAAATGAGACCGGCGCGAGGTCAATGAGAGTTCGCCGGCGGCCTGCCTCGCACCGGGTCGTTTTGCGGCAACTGGAACGGCTCGAGAATCGCGGTGTACTTTTCCAGGGCGGCGCGCAGCGCAGGCAGATTCGGCGCGCCCCTCCTCAATAGATCCACGGTGCGCGTCGGTGGATCGTACATTGCGACGAGCTGGCCAGCTCCCAAAAGGCTCGCCGACTTTACCGCCGGTCTTCGGGAAGCAGACCGGCTATGAAGTTCTCCGTGGTCTGCAACCCTTCGTTTCCGCCGGCGCTTCGCCCTGGCGCGTGCTCGATGAGTGCGGCTGGGAAGTGGCCTGGGCCAACACCTTCCTCGATGCCCAGCGGGTTCGCCAACCCCGCTCGGCGACCGCCAGGTGCACCGCGTCCTGACCGGGGGCTCCGCCTGAGACAACCGCGACGCGTGATTGTACCGCTCCGTGCCGAAGAAGTGGCCCGGTTCTGGCGCAGCTTTCGCAGGAGAGAGATCCAGATCCCCGGGTCGCCGAGTAGCCAACCAGCGGCACAGCAACAAAACGGACCGCCTGTGCGTCGACCGGGCGATGCGCTTGGGCGCTTCGTCGACCGCGCGAACGTGACCCGTCCTTTTGAAGCCGCGCGGCCCGATGATGAGAAACCCGCACGTCGCTCCGGAACGGGTCCGCGGCGATCTCTCAATGGGTTCTCAGGCTGTCATAATGACACAACAATGGCGAAATCGCGAAGTGGGCCTCTTATTTCCCGTCGCCGGATTGTGCAGGGCATAGGCGCGGCGGGCGCCGCCTCGCTGGCTCCCGGGGCCGGCCGTGGAGCAGATGCGGATCTGCGGATCGCCGGCAAAGAGGTCGAGATCCAACTCACCGCCGTGAGTCCCCACACCTTCCGGCTCACGATACAGCCGATTCAGGACGGGAAACTGGCCGGCATCGCCGACGACGGGACCCTGGTCCGCACCGCCTTCGGCGCCCCGGCGGCGAGGCTGCGCGGCGTGGCGGGCCCGCGCACGGCGTCGCTGGGCGACTTGCGGGTCGCGTTCACTCCGGATCCGCTGAGGTTCCGCATCGAGACCACAGGAGGAGAGACAGTCCAGATTATCCGCATCGATCGGGAGACGGCGGTGGTTTCCTTCACCACCGGCTCCGCTCCGATTCTGGGGTTGGGTGAAGGCGGACCGCAGTTCGACCGCCGTGGCAGCAGCGATCACATGGTGAGCGGGTCCAACGGGTACAACCTGCGCAACTTCGGCAGCCGCGTGCCTATTCCGTGGTTGATCGGCGCCGGCGGCTGGGCTTTTTACTTCCACCAGCCGTTCGGCCGGTTCGACTTCACCGGCGATGAAAGTAAGTTCCAGCCTGAGCCTGAGTTCGCTTCGGGCGGCGGGCGCGGCACACCGCCACCTCCGGCCGACATTTCCACGTTCGCGCTGCCGATAGACCTGTTCGTGGTGGCATCCAAAGATCCGGCAGTGATCATGGCCGAGTGGGCGCGCCTCACAGGCCGGCCCGAACTTCCACCCCTTTGGAGTCTCGGCTACCAGCAATCCCACCGCACGCTGGCGGGGCGGGAGGCGATTCTTCAGGAGGCCAAGCTCTTCCGGGAAAAGAACCTGCCCTGCGACGCCATGATCTACCTCGGTACCGGCTTTTGCCCGGCCGGTTGGAATACCAACAACACGGAGTTCACCTTCAATCAGAAGGTCATGCCGGATCCGAAAACCATGTTCGAGCAGCTTCACCAGGACCACTTCAAAGTAGTACTGCACGTCGCGTATCCCACCGGGATTCGCCAGTTCCAGGGCACGGTCCGCGACGCCTGCGATGCGAGCCGTCGCGCTGAGGGTCAGGCGAGCTGCTATTGGGACATGCATCGCGCGACGCTCGCCACCGGCGTGGATGGCTGGTGGCCCGACGAAGGCGACGCCCTCGGCCTGCCTTCGCGCCTGGCACGCAACCGCATGTACTGGGACGCCTACCAGCTCGACCGTCCGAATGAGCGGCCATACGCGCTGCATCGCAACGGCGCGGCTGGTATGGGCCGCTTCGCAGCGTTCCTTTGGTCGGGTGACGTCAGCTCCCTTTGGGAAACCCTGAAGAACCAGGTTCCCATTGGCATCAACAGCGGCCTCAGCGGCATTCCCTATTGGGGAACCGATATCGGCGGCTTCGTTCCCACCACCGAATTCACCGGCGAACTCTACGTGCGCTGGTTTCAGTTCGGCGCGTTCTGCCCTCTGTTCCGCTCCCACGGGCGCGTGTGGACGTTGCGCCTTCCGTGGGGCTGGAATGAGGGCGCGCCCGCCGGCGACGTGGCAGCCGAAACGCGCTTCACCATTCCCGAGGCCGAATATCACAACTCTTCGGTGGAGCCCATCTGCAGGAAATACCTCGAGTTGCGTTACCGCATGACGCCGTACCTCTACAGCGCCGTTCGCGAATGCGCCCAATCCGGCATTCCGGTGATGCGCTCCCTGTGGCTGCACTACCCGAACGACCCCGTGGCCGTGGCGCGGGGCGACGAATATCTGTGGGGCCGCGACATCCTGGTGGCCCCGGTGGTGGAGAAAGGCGCCTCCGAACGCAGCCTCTACCTGCCGAAGGGCGCATGGTACGACTTCTGGACCGGCGAGAGGCACGGCGGCGGCAGGGAAATCACGCGAAGGGTCGATCTCGATACCATCCCGCTGTTCGTGCGCGCTGGCGCAGTCCTTCCGATGGGCCCGTTGAAGCAGTATACGGCCGAGAAGGTGGGGGTTCCCCTGGATGTTTCCGTCTATCCCGGCGCCGATGGCTCCTTCCTGCTGTATGAAGACGATGGGAGTTCCTTCGACTATCGAAAGGGCGCATGGATGGGCGTACAGATGGCCTGGAACGACGCGCGCAGGGCGCTAACGCTAAGCTTGGCGCCCGGTTCGCGAATGTTGCCGCCTGCCAGGCGCGACATCCGCGTGAGGGTGGGCGATATGGAGAAATCGGCGATCTTCGCAGGTCGCAATCTGGAAGTGCGATTCTCACGGAAATCTTAGTTATTGGGACGAGAGTTTCCTGTAACCACGACGAGCCGTGCCGGGCGTCGTCGCCGCCGCCTGAGCAAGCTGGACAACCGCCGAGCATTTCCTCTGCTCGGCGGCCATGCGCCGACGCGCGGCGGGGCTCACGATGCGCTTGGGCGCAGCGGTGGCCAACGAGATGTGCGCTGGTTCATGCGCTCCCCGATTGGGTTCAGCGGACCGAAGCCGACTTCCCGGTATTGACCGGATCCCGTCAACAGCTAACGCCGGACCGCTTGAAAGCGAAACGAGTAGCCAATCCCGATGAAGTTGTCCGTAGCGGCCGAAGAAAAGCTCAAACCGGCGTGCAGATCGAGCTGATGATGAGGCGTCAGTTTGCAGGCCGCGCCGAAATGCAACAGGTGTCTGGGCCCTCCTTGCTCCGGAAAATCGCCCGCGTATTCGACAAAAGCATCCCACATTTTCGTCAACTGCCGGTCCAGCAAGAACGTGGTCTCGCCGGTCGTGTCTCGGCGGCGTTGCACGGTCGGGCAATAGACCGATAGCATGCCTGCGGCCGTCCAGTTCGATGACAGCGCGCGCGACCAGGGCAACTGCGCGGATGGATCGTAGCCGCGACTGGAAATGCCGGTCGCGCCGGTTGGCAGACTGAGCGTCAGAACCAGTGAAGCGTCAAAGCCGCCTGGCGTGGGGCCTAGTTGCCGCTTCATCCCAACCGCAAGGTCGCCGAACCCGGCGATGCCACCCGCTTGGCTATAGTAATCCGGAGCAGTCAGACGCAACTCGGTTTTCGACGCCACTCCGAACCGCAGCAACATTTCCGGACCGTCGAGACTGCGCTGCCCCTGGCTCACTGCGTCTTCGAACCCGTTTTCGTCCTGGACACTTCCTAGCGGAACGACTACGCTGGAATCGGTTACCGCCGGCCGATCGGTAGCGATCGAAACGGTCGCTGCATCGTCCGCGGATGCGCGCCCGGCTGCGATCATGGCGATCAGGAACGCGGCTAAGACCGGTCTGAGCATATCAATGCTGGAAGTACTCGACGATCGGGCCAAGCGCAAGAGCGGGAAGGAAGCAGAGCGCCCCCACCAGCAGAATCACGCCGAAGACCAGCGCGCCGAAGGTTGGCGTATCGCTCGGCAAGGTTCCCTCCGTGGCCGGCACGCGGGTCTGGGCTGCGAACGCCCGGCCAAGCTCAGCGCCAGCGCGGCCAATCCGTACCGCCCAGCGAGCATGGCGATCGTGGTGGTGACGTTATAGAACACGCTATTGGCGTTCAGCCCCGCCATCGTCTGTCCGTTATTGGCCATGCAGGAAGCGTAAGCGAATAGGATTTCGGTGAAGCCCCGCGGTCCGGAATTGGTTCCCAGTCCAGCCAGGCCGGCCTTGGCAACCACCGCGGCGGCTGTCAGCAAGAGCACCACCATGGGGGCCAAAAGAGCATACAAAGCAATCCACCGCGTTTCCGCGGAGGTGATCTTCTTGCCGAGGTATTCCGGAGTGCGGCCGACCATCAATCCGCCGAGGAATACGCCGATCAGCGCGATCATGACGATGCTGTAGACGCCCGCTCCGAGTCCTCCGAAGACCACTTCACCCAGCAGCATGAAGACCAACGGCGGTAGCACGCCCATCGGCTGAAAGGAGTCGTGCATGGAGTTATAGGAGCCGGTCGACGTGTTCGACGTCACGATAGCCGTCAACACGGAATCGCCAACTCCGAACCTTACTTCCTTTCCCTCCATGTTTCCGCCGGCGATGTGCAGGCCCGTCAGTTGCGGCGGCGGCGCGCTTTCGGCCCGATCGCAGACCGCCAGGCCGACCAGAAAAAGCCCCAGCATGACCGACAGCAGTACCCAGCCGGCGCGCGGTTTGCCGGTCATATGTCCGAGCGTAATCATTAGCGATGCGGGCAGGACGGCGATCGCCAGCATGCCGAGAAAGTTCGTGAATGGCGTCGGATTGGCATAAGGGTGGGCGCCGTTCGCGTTGAAGAAGCCCCCGCCATTAGTGCCCAGATTCTTGATAAACTCCAGCGCGGCGACAGGACCTTGCGCGATGGTCTGCGCATGACCTTCCAGCGTGTGAACCGTCGTGTATGGCGCCAAGTTCAATGGGACGCCCTGCCAGATGAGGAGCAGGCTGCCGATCAGCGTCAAAGGCAAGAGCACCCAGAGCAGCGACCGGATCAGGTCCACCCAAAAATTGCCGATGGTTGCCGAACGCTCGCGGGCAATGCCTCGGATAAAGGCGAACCCGAGCGCCAATCCGGCGGCGCCGGCCAGGAAGTTTTGCGCCACCAGTCCGACCACCTGCGCCAGGTAGCGAAGCGTCTGCTCTCCGGCGTAGGCCTGCCAGGTTGTCGTGGTCGTGAAACTCACAGCGGTGTTCGCAGCCAAGTCCGTGGTCATAGGCGTCGTCAAGTAGGCATCCGCCGGACCACCGGGCAGCCATCGCTGGAACATCAAGATCGCAAACAGCACGGCCGTGCAGCCCGCCCCGAACAGTAGAAAGCAAATCGTGTAGACTCCCGCCGTCATCTCTTGCGCCGGTCGCACGCCAAGCAAGCGATACAACCGCGACTCGATGGGCTGCAACACTGGGTCCAGGAAAGTATGCCGGCGCTGGCAGACGCGGGCAAGATACAGGCCTACCGGCCGCGCAAGCCCTACCACGATCGCCAGGAAGACCACATACTCAAGCCAGCGCATAGATGTCACCGCGATGTCGATGGCGCGACTTGGCCCAGGGATTGGTCCAAGGCGAGATCCAGGTCCAACACCGGAACCCGCGCATTGCCGAGAAACCCGACCTGCGGCCCCTTCGTGTAGTGCTCCACAAGGCGGCGGACAGCCGCTTCACTAGCACCGCGCGCACGCGCCACGCGTGGAGTCTGCAGCGCCGCGTTGGCGGGAGTGATGTCGGGATCGAGCCCGCTCGCCGATCGCGTCACGGCGTCGATGGGTATCGGGGCGTCGGGCGCCAGGCCGTTGCGCTTGCGGTACTCTTCCGCCAGATGTCGGATGCCCGCGAAATCCGCTGCGCCGTTCTTCAGCCTGGGATTGTTGGGACCGAGGTTGGTTCCACCCGACGCAGTCCCATCGTAGCCGGTGCCCGCCGCCGAAGGTCGGGATTGAAAGTACTCCGGCCGTGAGAATTCCTGCCCGATGAGTTCCGAGCCGACGACGACTCCATGGCGCGTAATCAAGCTTCCGTTTGCCTGGTGCGGAAACAGCGGCCGGCCAATGGCAGCCAACAACAAGGGCAAGGCGCAACCGGTCAGGAGCGTCAATGCCAGCACGCTCAAAATTGCCGGCCGCATCTGATCACCGAGCCTTGCAGGGGAAGCAGGAGTAGACTCCGGCTGGGCCGTCCCTCCCGCGGGTTCGTCGGGATCGCTCATAATTGGGGATCGACTCGGTTCCCCTGACTGCAAGAGTATCGGAAATGAGCTAGGAAAGTCATCTGGAAGCCATGAACAATCCATAAAGATGACCGCTGCCATGCATCGGAGTCCCGTGCACGGTCCACCGCAGCTGGTTCACGGCGCACTCACAAACAGGCTACCAGCCGACGCCATATGACCAGATCAGGAACGATAACGCGCATGTCATTGGCCAAAGCCCGGACAGGGCGCGGTTGACGGTATTCCGCATGACCGCGCGATACGCGATGGTTTTCAGCGCCTCGGCTGGGTTCTGCGAGTACGATCACCCGCTTCGGTTGCTGCGCATGAACGGTTTCGTAGTTGCGCCACGAGTAGTTGATGCTGCTAACGTCCGATTCGACGTAACCCGGCGTGCCCCCGCAGGTGATCGGCCGGGTGGTATCGAGGCTCTTCACATATTCGGTGAGCTGCTTGGCGATCTCCGGGCCGCGGCCCCCTTCCCGGAAGTCCCCGAAAATCTCGTTGCCGAGGCTCCAGAAAATGATGCTGGGGTGATTGC
>Ga0224555_1005680_pt1 | contig 10224 bp, 6 predicted proteins | sample 714S23034metaG_FD_180687 | JGI IMG/M metagenome (GOLD analysis project Ga0224555, IMG submission 180687) | Peat soil microbial communities from Stordalen Mire, Sweden - 717 S2 30-34 | ecosystem: Environmental > Terrestrial > Soil > Wetlands > Peat | place: Sweden: Norrbotten County, Stordalen...
TGCAGTCCAACAGGAGATGATGCGCCATGCGGACATCAGAACCACGATGAGCATTTACGGGGACGTTGTAACGGACGAGATGACCACTGCGGGAATCAAAGTCGCTCAACTCGCCTTCCAGGGAAACGGAGCGCAAGCAGAGCGCGGCGGGAGCTAAGTTATTGATTTTTTGGCTCCTCAGGTAGGACTCGAACCTACAACCCTTCGGTTAACAGGGGAATCATTAACCGTGGAGCACGCTTGTTATCAACGGAGTAGAGAGGAGAAGAGGGGAGGATTCGGAGTCGCTATGGCGCGCAATTCGGCGAAGAATTCGGCGAAGTTTGCGCTTGAGTCGAGCATCCGGCTGCAGGCCTAATGCTCATCTGGCACAACCGCTTCTGGAAACCTGGTCGTGGACAGAACGGACGCCTGAATCGACCAAGGCACTTCCGGTACTGAGCTGAGATCGGAAGGCTTGCCCTCTGATTTGAGGAGCCCCGGCCAACTTCGCGATCCGTCGCGCACTTAAACCCGGGACCTCTGCCGTGACAGATCCCCGGTGGTCGGTAACTCATAGAAACCAGAAGGCACGGATGGCCAATTTCGGAGCCCTGGAGACCCTGCGGAACGCTTATCGAACCCTTAACAAACCCTCGACCTCTGCCCTGCTGCCGTCAATTTGTCGATCTTTATTGCGTACGCATCTGCTTACTTTGCTTTTGGCTTGAGATTGACACCGACACCCTTACAGGAACAAATCAGCAATTCGGGATTCGTGCGCGGCGTAATATAGAGCCACGAGTCGCATTTATCGCAGCGGAAGCAAGCCAGTAGGTCCTTGAAAGCAGTGACGACAGGCTCAAAGTCCTTCTTCCCAAAATTCGCCCACTCGTTATAGTGGACGAGCTTGTTCACGGCCCACTGCTCGACGTTGGACGCGACGGCTGCGGCGGAGAGCTCTTCTTTTCGCCTTGTTGCGGTCTCCTTCGCCTCTTTGTTTCCCCACGACTGCGCGGCCTCCGCCGCGCTGCCTAACAGCTTTTTCATGCGCGAGACTACGGGAGGCAAGAGGTCGCCCAGTTCGTAATTGCCATCAGATCGAAACGGCACTGATGCCACGAGTTCACCGGCGAGGTGCCGGGCGGCATATTCAAGGTGGTGGCGCAAGGCCGCTGCTGCGGCTTCGACGTTGTTCTTGCCGAGTGCAGCGGATATTTCCTGCCAGATTCCTTCATTGGATTCGACAATCGGGCCGCCGTCGATTGACCAGCTATGAAATACAAGCGACCTTTTGCCGGTGATGAGGCCCGCAGACTTCATCTGCTCGGCCCACAAGCGGTCGTGGGTGGTGATGATAAATTGCGTATCCTTGAAATATTGCTTCAAGAGTTTGCAGAACTGATACCGATGCCCGGAGTCCACGGACATGACGACGTCGTCCAGAAGCGCGAAGGTGAAGTCCTTTCCAAAGAGTTGCTTCATCAGAGCAAGATACAGGCACACGCCCATGCCGTCCTGGTGGCCTTCGCTGTGAAACGCAGCAGGCGGGAACAATCCCCGGTCGTAAAAATTCACGTCAAACGTGACGCCTGCGCCGGTCGGCTTGATCTTCGCCGTAAAGGTCTTCTCGTCGTCTTCATTGATTGCTTTATAGAAGGTGCTGAAATCTTTCTGCACCTCCTCGTAGAGGGCATTCAGCTCTTCTTCCATCACCTCGCTATAAACGTCGTGTGCGGCCTTCCCTGCGACGGCAGCGATCTTCGCGGACTTGTTCTTACGCAACGCTTCGCGAAAGTCCGCGAGACGGATCTGCGCGGTCGTCAAAAAAGTCTGCGCGGCCAGCGTCGCCGACTGGTCGGGTTTCGCCTCTATCTTTTCGCGCACGGTGTTTAGCGCAACGGAGAACTTGTCCGGCACCGCAAGCCAGCTACTCGCGAGCCTGTCTTTCTGACCTGCGATGTCGTCTACGGTTTGCAGTTTGCTCCTGAAGGAGTCGAGGTCCGCTTTCCACGCGGCGAGAAGCTGTGCACCCTCCACTTCACCGTGCGTCTGCGCGAGTTTCTGGACGGGCGTTAGAAGTCCTGCAACGCGGATGGCCGAGGCGGCAATTTTGCTGGCGTTCTCTATCAACGCATCCTGGAGTTTCTTCGCCTCCGCCGACTTTGCGAGCTTCTCCTGTAAATGCGCACGTAGATGATCTTCGTCCTCCCAGGGTTTGTCGCACAGCGGACAGTCCGGGCCGTCCACGAAGCTGAGGCCCTTTTCGATGAAGGCGCGGCGCTGCAAGGCGGAAAGCAGGGCGGGATCACCTTCCAGCTTCTCAAGGCCCGCGACAATGGCGGTAGCTTCGACCTTCAACAATTCGGGAAAATCCTTCGCCGCGTTGAAAAGGGCTTTAATGTCGCGGAGGGCCGATTCTTTGTTGAAGTCGGACCCCGTCGCGGTAGCGGTGAGTCCCTCGTCCAGCTTCGTATCGGCTGTTAAGTCTGTAATAGATGGCAGGCCAAGCAGTGTGCGTCGCGTATTCACCGCCTCCAGAAGGTCTTCCGGGCGTATGGTTGCGATCTGGAGATGGCGCTGCAAAGCCTCGCGTGTGGAAGTTACTTGAGCAACGGCCGTGCGTTCCGTTGCTTGGAGACGGTTCTGAGCGGTATTCAACGCGCTCCGGGTCTCGCCAATCTCGTCGAGTTTTAGGAGTGACTGGATTTCTTCCGAACGTTTGGCGGGTTCAACGAGAATGAAGCGCAGGATCTCGCGGCGCGAAAGCGCGATCTCCGGGTGGTCGGAGACTTCCGCAAGCGCGGCTTTCACGTCGGCGTCGGCGGGCGTTATGGTGGGCTTCTTAGGGTCCGATACTTTGCGCTTGATAGTGACGGATTTCTTCAGCGCGGGCAGAGTGAGCTTCAATTCGACGAAGGCTGCATCGGGGAACTTCGTTTTATCGACGTGCGGCCCGTGTTCTTGCACGGAGAGGCCCTTTGTGCCCTTGCCCGTGAGGCGGCCGATCTGCCCCGTGAGGCCGAATTCGATGGCGTCGATCACGCCGCTTTTGCCCGAGCCATTCGGACCTGAGATGGCGAACGTTCCCTGCTGAAAATCGATGTCGAGTTTGCGGATGCCGCGCATCTCCTCGATGTGGATGGCGTCGAGCTTCATCATTTCAGGCCGCCTCCACCGGTCGGATGAGAGAAGATCTTCACCAGATCGTCGGCCTTTACCTTCTTGTCGTTCGAGAACAACGCCTTCAGCTCGTCAACCTGCGCGGTGTCCACTTCTTTCGAGTGAGCGAGTTTCTCAAAGAATTTATCCGCAATCTGCTTTTGCAGCGTTGCCATGTCCGCTCCTTACAAACCGTCTTACAAGGCGGGAGCCCGTTCCTTCTTGAGCAAATCCTCGATTTCAAGAGATGGGTTAACTAAGAGCTCGGCTGACCCATCCGGTCTAACAATAAAGTCGCCACGTTATTCCCAATTAGCTTTAGCCCAATTTCAGACCCAAAAGACCTTTGACTAGAACGAACCCCGCCGAGGACAGGATAACTTGATATCAGAACACTGGAGGAGTCTGCGATCACGCATCCATCCGGCGCATCGGTTGGCCCCTCCACAGCAACCCGTAACAGTGCGGTCTCGTCAAGTAGTTTTCTAATCTTCTCAATGGCAGTCAAACGACTCTGGTCTCGGAGAAGAATGTGGAGGTCGCGGTCTCCTTGTATAGCAGCCTGTATTACTCCCAGGGAGTCGGTCGCAGTGGATCCTTCGAACTCGTCGCAACTGATAAGCACTCTGTCACGCGCCGATGAGATCATGCGGTATATCTCGCCCGCGTGATGACGGTCAAAAACAAGAGACGCATCAGTATCCGTTGATAGACCCGGCCCGCTGCCTTCCGCTAACGCAGCAAGATCCAAGGCCGCGTTGCGAAGTCTCGTTAGTCCACCTGCTTTCTTAAGCCGACCATCCGATGCATGATAATCTCCGACGACATCGCAAAGTCGTGCCACCAAGCCAGGGTGGCGCACTTGGACAGAAATAGCCTGCTGAGCTTCCTGCTGTCCCAACCAAGAATGGGACCCTACGGCTCCCTCAATTAGTCCATCCACGTCACCGATTATCACGTTGCCAAAGAACTGTCCCTCGGACGATCCAACAATGAGTCGTCCAGGAACTGATCCCTGTCTGCTGTCCCACTGCAGTTTCTCCAGCAACTTTAGCGCATCCTTGTGCGCTGCTACATCGTTGAGCCCAAGAGCGCGGCCCCAACAAATAAATATTGATTTTCCTTTGGCCAACGCCTCCTGTAAAAGCGTCTGGAACGCACTCACAACGTCAATCTGTAACGTCGAAGACGCAATCGCAATAAATGATTCAGAGCCCACCACAAATCGCTCAAACATCTTTCGGTGATCCGGCCAGCCTATTGCCACATCTTCGGCTTCGAGATTGATGTGGTACGAATCGTTCTCCTGAATCTTCTCGGGCGGCCCGGCGTCAATTAGTTCTGACAGCCCCTCATCCTTCGCGAATTCTGCTTCCATCGCGACTTGGCCCTCATGTCTGCGAGCTCGCTCAAGAAGTTCAGCGCTTAGTAGAGCTTCCCATGGCTTCGGAATTCCGATGATCTTGCCCGAATCTGTATCCACTCCCACCACGATAAAAGCGTTATTATCGCTTGCGGAGGTTATTGGACCGACCCACCGAATTCGTTCACCTGAACGCCTAGATAGCATTGGTCGCACCATTCCAGGATCGACGGCGTTCGAAATGTCACTCTTAGGGATCTTGGCGCCCAAATGCCAAACCTTAGCGAGAGACTTTCTTGTCGTTGTTTTGACCTGATCTACCCGAGCGATCTGTCCGGCGACTCGTTCAGTGACAACAATCTGCCAGCGGTCTTCTGTCCGAAGCAATGGCGGCAAGCTCTGCTCTTGCTTTTGGGCCTCTCTTCCGCTTGGGGTCAGAACGAACTGGTTTGTCTGCGATTCAATCGATACCCAACCGGCCTGCATCAAAGTTACGAGGCTCTCAACGACCATGCGCCGATGAACGCAAAATAGCTTTACGAGGTCATCCAATTCGTTTGTTTTCGTGCTAATCGCTTTAAGCACAAGTCTCTCAAATTGAGAATACGGCCTTCCCGCAGCCACTTTGAACTTAACCTTGTACATCGACACCGGTAAGAAACAGACAGTCATTGTGATCTCCCACTTCCTAACTGCCCGCTATCGATCTTAGAGGCTCTTTTCTCATTGATGCATCCTTCGATGTATTCCATCGCAAGCTTCAGATGACCAAGGTGCTGGCCGCGAATAGGCGGCGCGTCGACAAGCTGAAACTTAAAGAACTCCCAACTCCCCACCAACACAAGGAGACGCTCCGCCCGTGAGAACAAGACGTTCATCCGCTCAGGAAACATGAGAAAGCCCAAGCCGTCCCCTTTTGGGAGACCATTGTTCCTGACAAGTGACACGATTACGATATCAGCCTGATTCCCCTGGTAGGCATCGACTGTCGACGCCGGCCACTCATCCGGCGCCAAAGGCAAAAGCCACGATGGAGGAGCTTGGTAAAACGTCCGAAGCTCCTTTCTCAGGAGTGCCACTTGCTTGCGATAGGGGGATAAAACCGCGAGCTTCATCTGTTCCTGTATGTCGCTTTGATTGGCCAGCAATCTCACAAACTTCATGATCGCCTGCACTTCGACCGACGACGTTTCATTCTCGCCTTCGAGACCTCTCCTTGGCCCCGCCAATCCGGTTCGAGACCACGGAACATCCAACCAGACCAGAGCTCTTCCGGCAATCTGCGAAGGCACTGTAAAGGGATGTTTTACTCTCGGTTTTGGCTGACCGTTCTCGTCGATAGTCATGCTTATAATAGGCGTGTCGTAGTATGCGGTCGAGATTAAGCCAGCTATGGTCGGATGCATGCGGTGCTGTTGATCGAGCATGGATGCCAACACAGCCTGCCCTTCCTGCCTCGGTATTCGTTCGTAGCAAGTGTCATAGAGGCGTTTGAAGAATCGTAGCCATGCCTTCCAGAGCTCTTCTCGATGTGCAATCTCCTCGGTCTTCAAACCTCGCCATGTGAAGACCAAATCTCTATCGACTAGGTTTCCTGCTCCGCCTGGTAATTCAATTAGCGCGTCCATGACTTCTCCAAGAGCGTTCAGGCATTTCAGGAAGTCCTCAAATCTATATGGCGGAAGCTGGTTCTGATCTCCTATTAATAGCCACCGATGCCCCGTCTCTAACGGAAGGACGAGGTCGAATCCATGAGCTTTGCCGGCCTCTTCTATGATGGACCAATCAAAACTCTGAGTCATGTTTGCCAACTCTTCCAGTCCACCGCCCGTAGTGGTCGAGTAAGTGATATTCGCAGCGCGACGAACGAGCTCACAGATATCACTTGCGTCTTGGGATGCGGTGCTGCTCAGAAGGGAGCGCAAGCAGTCACGGATCACTATAGACCACTCTCCGCCGATTGGATCTTCGGTTCCGACTTCTTTTTCGGCCCGCCTCAGAATCTTAATAGTCACGTTAAGGATTGAGTCCGGGTCTTTATAGTCTTCTCCATCACGGTTCCCTTTTTTTGAGAGTCTCAAGGCGAGCGGCAAATTATCCTCTCTTTCGCCCCGAAAAATTTCGTCTCGGACCTTGTTCTTTAAGACGTCTACGGCTGAGTGGGCCTGAGCGGTGACTAAGATCTGGGCGACGGGATCGTCTTTTAGAATGGCACCTAGCAGATGAGCAACCAACGTTGTCTTACCTGTTCCTGGCGGTCCTTGCAGAGTGAACAATGGGCGTGTCCGCCAGATATTGCGCAGAGCGTCCTGTTTCGCCTCGTCCACTTTCGAAGAATCGATAAAGCTCAACGCTGAGGTATCCCCCGAATCGATGAACCTTGTATCTGGGAGTTGCAAAGCCTGCAACAGATAGGTGTGTTCACGAAGCTTCTCAATCGCATTCTTCCGACGGTCAATTAGTGGCAATTGTCCGAACATGCCAAATGCACGGACGAAACCTCTATCTGGTGGCTTGCGAAAGCCGACGCCCGTACGTTGGAGTGTTATCTGCCTTCGCTGTTCATCGATTCCCTTGATAGTCCAGAATTCGGGCTCGTCAACATCGCGTCCAATGAACAAAGATTCTTCTGGTCCAAGATAAATGAGTTCACCGCCTCTTTTCTGTTCCTCAACTTGGCCCTTTAAGAACCCCACCAAGCCACCTCGAATCTTGGCGTGTCGAAATGCTGGCCGCATTCGTTCGATTTCTTCCACGATGATTTGCTGTAGTAAGGCCGTTGAATCGTCTTTGATAATCTGATATGCAAAGAGCTCCGCGTCGCGAAACAGGAGTTCTATTTGGTTGGTTACCCGAAAGAACTCGTGGAAGCGCTCTTGCCGGTGATGCGCTGCCACAGTTGGATCAGCGATCGGTAAGTAGGGTTTCCAGGAGATCGAATTCTGCTGAACAATCGTCGGGTTCTTTTTCCAGGTGGCAACGGGGAAGACTTTCACTCGCACTCGATCAAGTGCGGTTTGATCGCCCTCTCCCTCTGAATAAACAATCTGCTTTGGATGGGGACAAAAAGCGACGTTCCATCCGCCGCTCAGGCTTGAACTACCCTCCCTCTCCTCGACGATCTCATAGACAAGACGGTTTCCTTGCAGAAGGTAAGACTCCGACGGGCCATTGTGCGGGCGCACGATACGAGGTGTTCTAAGGTCATTTTCGATGAATGATCTTTGACCTTCAATTTCGATCGCATTGATTGATTCATCCTGCTCCATGATTGCAGCAGTCAGTGGACTGCTCCCTCCAAGTATCACCACCAAGGCCAAATATGAATGCGGGTCCAGTTGGACAGGTTGTCCAAGCCGGAGGATTACATCGTCGATGGCTTCGATAACTTCGAATCCGCGGCTCAACCTGGCCTTTGGGTCAGTCGATAACAAGAGGAGCAAAAGGTCCCGCTCAAGCTCTTGGAGCTTCTTGTCTTCACGGACCCGTCGAAGGATCTCGGAATGCTTGTTCTGCGGACTAGCGTCTGAGGGGGTTACGTTTCCAACTAGAACGGTTGCAACTACAACTCCGAATTGGTACCAATCGGATTCAAAGGTATGCGTCGTCAATGAAGGTGAAAACAGTTCTGGCGCCAATCCGTAACGTGCTGTCGCATCGCTTGCTCGAAAAGATCCGACCCTAACAGTTAGTTCGAATCCTCCCAAGCGCATGCTTTCCGGGCCCAGACGTGAGTCGACGAAAATAGCACGGGGCGATATGTCCCGGTGAAGCATGTGCTGTTCGTGCAGCTTCGTTAAACCGAGGGCCAGATTTCTTAGAGCCCGCCACACGTTTAGTCGAGTAGCAGAGTTCACAAGATCAAAGAGCCACGGAGTTTTCGCTCTCTCCTGAAGCACCATTTCCAGCGGTGTCAAGCCCGGGGATGCAAGAACCATTACCAAGCATTTCGCGTTCTTGTCGATGCCTGCATCCTTCAGTACAACGAGACACAACTCGGCACCCGGTGAGCTACTGATTCTGAAAAGATTACGTAATTCGAGATCCCATTGGGCGCGATACAAGTCGTCCGGCTGGCTCCCCGAAAAGCGCCAAATCTTGACGAGGAGTGGGTTTTCCAAGCTGTCTGTGGCTTCCCACAACTCTGGATCATTCCCAGGGTATGCCAGGACTCGCCGCCTTAGAGTGTATCTCCCACCTAGAATGCCATCTCCAATTTCAGGCACCTTCCGATCCTCCTTTTAATGAGACGATCTCAATCGGGCAGATTGAACCACGGCTCCGACGAGAGCGCGAATCTCTCCTCCCCGAAAGCAAAGCAACGATCTGGGATTGAGTCTCGTGGACAAATAAAGCGCCTACTGCGACTCTGCTATGCGCCAGATATGTTGCCTCAGAGGCGGGAATGCAGTATCTAGAAATCAAGTATGACACCAAGTTCCGCTCGCTTAGAGCATTTATTAGCCAAGTGGAGCGAAAGCGCGTTTCCCATCCGTATTGCTTGTCCTCGAAACGACCGCGATGGCCCATATACCGACTCTGGCTCTGCTCGTCGGGTGGACCAGGGATGCCGCTCCTGCCAGACGGCAGGAGCCACGGCAGAGGGCCGGAAGGCGGGCAGACGAACACAAAAATTCGGAGCCGATGTTGCTGGCTCCGCGGAACGTTTCGGTTGGATTGTGCTTCAAGCCGCTGCGGTCTTCTTCGCCGGCTTGGACTGCATTTTTGCTGGCGGCTTCGGAGCGGCCTTCTTCTTCCCAGATTTGGCTTTCTCCTTCGCGGCGAACTCTTGTTTTGCAGTAGCAGAGATTGCCTCGATGGCTAGTGGCCAGATGATGATATGGGTCCCACTGCTCGATGAGCATGCCGGTTTCATGGGTCCATTTTTCATCACGAAAACTGTCAAGGTCGTCGCCCAGATCCCATGTAATGTTGGAGAAACTTCCAAGCCGCGCCACAGTGTACCGGATTTAGCGCCGCTCATCGTCGCTGCCTGACACCAGGTGAACTCCACTGTCACCCATAGGCAGGATCGACGCGGTGGGGACCGCGGCGGTGCTGATCGAGGGCCGTGAACGTGCCGGAGTAGGTCTGGGTGGCAGCGCCGGCTTTGAAGGTTACATGAAATGTATAAGCGCCAATAGGTTCCTTCACTTGTGTTTTGCCGCAATTTGCTTCGCATGGTCGATGACTTGTTGTTCGTTTTGGAGCGTCAGCGCTCTCCGACCGCAATTGGCGCGATAGACAACCAGATTGTCGTCACCACCCACGACGCTCGGGAAAAGGAGCCCCTGAATGCCCTCCGCTTCGAGTTCGCGGGACAATTCCATGGAAGCGGTCAGATCGGCCTTGTTGAGACATGCCAATCTCACCGCTTCGCCGGCCTGGGACGATCCGAGAGCGGACAGGTCCAACGCACGCTTCAGGTTTACAGCCACGGCATACACGACGCGAGGATACTTGTCGGTGCTGATCTGAGCCGCTCCGCCGAGTCGCGCCTTCCGGGCCGTGATCTCTTTGCTCGCTCCCGAGTCGGTCGCAGAAAGGTAAACCGCACGGATTCCGACAGCCGCAAAGCGTCCCCCGTGAGCCCGAGTTCCGGCGCCACTCAGCACATCGGCCGGGTCCATATAGCGATATTCGACGCTGCGAAAATAGACCTCTTTCAAGGCAGCGGCTTGGCCCATCCAGCGCTTGATCGCCGCGCGCTGTCTGGCGTT
>Ga0224555_1005684_pt1 | contig 10213 bp, 11 predicted proteins | sample 714S23034metaG_FD_180687 | JGI IMG/M metagenome (GOLD analysis project Ga0224555, IMG submission 180687) | Peat soil microbial communities from Stordalen Mire, Sweden - 717 S2 30-34 | ecosystem: Environmental > Terrestrial > Soil > Wetlands > Peat | place: Sweden: Norrbotten County, Stordalen...
ACAAGTCGATCTACGGGATGAATTACCGGGTGAAGGAAAAGATCACCATGTCAGACCTGGCGTTCCGGGTGCAGCATGTGATCAAGACCGAAGTGGATGTGACCGAGGCGCAGCTCTCGCGCAACAACGTGGAGATGCTGGTGGGGATTGCCAGCTTCGTGGACGAGAACCACATACGGGTGACCAATTCGCACGGGACAAATGTCTACCAGGCCGCGAGCGTGTTGATCTCCACCGGGACCAAGCCCGCTGCTTCAGATAAAGTAGCGATCAACGGGCGCACCATCATCAACTCCGACCAGGTGCTGGACCTGCCCGACCTGCCGAAGACGCTGATTGTAGTGGGCGGGGGCGTGATTGGCGTGGAGTATACGTGCATGTTTTCCGCGCTGGGCGTGCGCGTGGTGCTGATTGAGCGGCGGCCCAGGCTGCTGGAGTTTGCCGACCAGGAGATTGTGGAGGCGCTGAGCTACCACCTGCGCGATTCGCGCGTGACCATGCGCCTGAACGAAGAGGTGGAATCGGTGGAAGAGATGCCGGACGGCACCGTGGTGGCGAACCTGGAGAGCAAGAAAAAGGTGCAGGGCGACGCGCTGCTGTACGCGGTCGGGCGGCAGGGCAACGTGGATGAGCTGAACCTGCCGGCCATCGGCCTGGACGCGGACAAACGGGGAAGGATTCCGGTGGATAAGGATTTCCGGACTAAAGTTCCAAACGTTTTCGCTGCCGGAGATGTGATTGGCTTTCCGTCGCTGGCGTCGGTGTCGATGGAGCAGGGAAGGATTGCCGCGGCCCGGGCATTCGGCGACGAGACGGTGCTGTCCAACCCGAGCTTTTATCCGTACGGGATTTATACAATTCCGGAGATCAGCTTTATCGGCAAGACCGAGGAGCAACTGACCGAAGAGGATGTGCCGTACGAGGTGGGCGTGGCCTTCTATCGCGAGATTGCGCGCGGCCAGATACGCGGCGATACTACGGGCCGGTTGAAGTTGGTCTTCCATCGCGAGACGCATTCGATCCTGGGCGTGCACATCATCGGCGAAGGCGCCAGCGAGTTGCTGCACATTGGCCAGGCGGTGATGGCGCTGGGCGGAAAGCTGGAATACTTCGTGGATACGGTGTTCAACTATCCCACCCTGGCGGAATGCTATAAAGTTGCGGCGTTCAATGGGCTGAACCGGGTAAGTAAGTTCGATTAAGGGCAAATACGGAGATTCCGGCCCTTCGACAAGCTCAGGGCCGGAATGACGGGCCGTGAAGGCGGAAGTAGCGATGGCGAAGACTGTCGGTGTGACGTTGTCGGAGCGGGTGGTAGCGGGGCTGGTGGTGGACCACCAACTGGTGGGAACGCTGTGCTCATTTCCCGAGGCGAGCGACGATGAGTACGCGCTGGTGGAGCTGCCGGCCGAGGGGATCGTCGAGACGATGGCCGCGCAGGTGCTGGCTGCCGCCGGCAAAGCGCGCGATATTGCCGCGGTCGGCGTAGGTGTGCCGGGGTTGGTGCGCAATGGCGCGGTAGAGGAAGCGCCCAACCTGCCGCAACTGAAAGGCGCGCGGCTGGCGGAGATGCTGGCCGCGGCGCTGCGCGAAGCGGGAATCGAGGCGCCGGTGGCGATCATCAACGACGCAGACGGTTTTGCGGCAGGGATCGCCGCGTCGATTGGAAAACTGGACAGCGTGATCCGCGTGTGGACCCTGGGCGTGGGCATCGGCTATGGGCGCTACCCGTTGACCGAGGGCGTGTGGGAGGGCGGCCATACCGTGGTGACGCTGGACGACAAGGAGAATTATTGCGGGTGCGGCGGGCGCGGCCATCTGGAGGGCATCATGGGCCACCGCGCGATGCGGCTGCGCTTCCTGGACCTGGAGCCGGAAGAAGTCTTCGCGGCGGCGAAGACCGGCGACGCGCGCTGTGGCGAGTTCAAGCGGCTGTGGCACAAGGCTCTGGCCGCGGCGACGGCGACTTCCATCCATCTGCGCGGACCGGGCAGATTCTTCCTGGCGGGCTTCAACGTGCGCTTTGTCGATATGCCGATGCTGAAGGATTACCTGCAGCAGATGGTCAAGATGAGCCCGCTGCAGAGTTATTCGATCGAGATTGTGACCGACGCGGCGGAGACTCGCGTGATTGGCGCGGCGGTGAACGCGGAGAAGGTGGCGGCGGGGTAGTGTGACTTACTTCGAGAAGAGGTCGGAGTGAGTGCCGGTGCGGATAAGGTACAGACTCTCGGCATCTACCTTATAGATCAAAAGCCAATCGGGATCGACGTGGCACTCCCGATAGCCAATCCAGTCTCCTGACAGAGCATGGTCTCTACAACGTGCGGGCAGAGATTCTCCGGAGAGGAGCAGCAGGATCACCTGACGCATCTTCTCCATTGGCTTGCCTCGTTTTTGGCAGCGCTTCAGATCGCGCCGGTACTGCTTCAATAGTATGGAAGTCAGCATGTTCGTCCGTGGTTCCTACTAATTCCGTTGAATTACTGCTCAAAATGGAAAGCGCCTCTTGAAGCGGGCGACTTCCCCGAATCAAGAGGCGCTGTAGGTCTCCACGGAGGTTTGTGGAGGTAGAAGCTGGCTCTGCTTAACAACTTAACCCCAGACAACCAATTCTGGCAACTCGAAGTGCCATGAACTTCATTTATATGCCGAGTTCTTTGAAGAGCTCTTCGGGGGTCGCAAAGTGTTGTCCTTCCCCGCGGTCGGCGGCCTTCATGGCTTCAATGGTCTCGGCGTTTGGAATGTGCATCGAAAAGGGCAGGCATTCGTCGTGGACCACCTGGGTTAGCAGGAGGCGAAAGGCATCGTCCACACTCATGCCAATTCGCGCGAGAATCTGGGATGCCTCGCGCTCCAATTCCTCGTCGACGACTACGGTGCGCGAAAGGGTAGGCATTGGGTGTCTCCTGCCTTGAGTATATGCCTTGTGGCGAAGTAACTACTTCTGGCAGCAGGGACAGAAGTGAGTGCCGCGTCCGGCGAGAGTGATTTTCTGGATGGGCGTGGCGCAGACGGTGCAGGGTTCGGCCGCGCGGCCGTAGACCTTGTGTTCGATCTGGAAATAGCCTCGCATTCCTTCCGCATCGACGTAGTCGGAGACGGAAGAGCCGCCGAGTTTGATGGCTCGGCGCAGGACGGCTTGCAGGGCGGTGCGCAGGCCGATGAGTTCGGCGCGAGTGAGGCGGCCGGCCTGGCGGCGCGGACGGATGCCGGCGCGAAAGAGAGACTCATCGGCGTAGATGTTGCCAACGCCGTGGAGCAGCGACTGGTTGAGCAGCGCGGCCTTGATCGGCGTCTTGCGGCCACGGAAGAGCGCGACGAAATCGTCCGGCGAGATGGTGAGGGGCTCGCGGCCGGGACCGGTGTAGGCAGTTGTCAGTTGTCGGTTCTCGGTTGTCGGGGAGGGCTTGTGGATGGAGAGGCGGCCGAAGCGGCGGGGGTCGACGAAGCGGACTTCGCGGTGGTCGGCGAGAGTGAGCACGGCGTGGGTGTGCGGCGGCTGGGGGACTTCCGGCGGCGAGACCAGCAGGCGCCCGGTCATGCCCAGGTGGATGAGGAATTCTGTCGGGGCCGGCTTCTTTTGTCTGCCGCGATCGACGGTCATCACGATGGTCTTGCCGACGCGGCGGACGCTCTCGATGGTCGCGCCGGTCAGGACGTCGGCGATCTCGGCTTCTGGCGACTTGAACGTCTGCGGCTTGCCGCTGGTCCACACGGCTGCAATGCGGGCACCGTGGACGCGGGCGTGGACGCCGTTGGCGATGGTTTCGACTTCGGGGAGCTCAGGCATGGCGGGCGGGCTCCAGCGCGAGTTGGGTGAGGACGTCTTCGGCTGCGTCGCGCGGCAGCCCCAGCAGCGTGGGGATGTCACCCTCAGCTATCGCGCGGAGGCAATAGCGGCAGCAGTGATCGAGGAGAGACCGTTCTTCAGGCGGGAACTCCTCGATGGCGTGAAGAATCTCCCGGGGCGTCAGAGGGTCGATCCTGCGATAAAGGCTGGCGATGGCTGCTGCGGGCACGCCCAGCTCGGCTTCGGAGTCAACGCGGGCGCCGTTGACGAGGTAGTTGAGCGCGTTGCCCACCAGGACGTATGTGTTAAAGCCAAGCTCGGCGCTCATGGGATTTCTCTTTCTACCGGGCTGCGGTCCGGCAAGCGGTTCCAGTCGCAGTATAAAATGAGATGTACGAAGCGTTTGGCGTGGGTCTGCCGCCGCGAGTCGTCGCCCATCTTCAACTCCGGAGCAATTCTCGCGTGAAACAGCGTAAATCAGCGGTAATCCTTGGCGCGCAGTGGGGCGATGAGGGCAAGGGCAAAATCGTCGATGTGCTGTCGGAGAAGTTCAACGTCGTCGCCCGCTACGCCGGCGGCCACAATGCCGGGCACACGGTCATCATCGCAGGCAAGAAGTTCATCCTGCAGTTGATCCCGTGCGGCGTGCTGCGGCCGGAGTGCAAGGGCGTCATCGGCAATGGCGTAGTGCTGGACCCGATGGCCTTCCTGAGCGAGGTGAAGAAGCTGAAGGACGCCGGCCTGAAGGTCGATGGCCAGCTCTTTGTGTCGAACCGCGCACAGGTCATCCTGCCCTACCATCGCATGATCGAGCTGGCGGCGGAGAACGCGCCGGGACGGACCAAGATCGGGACCACCAGCCGCGGCATCGGGCCGGCCTACGAGGACAAGATGCACCGCAGCGGGCTGCGCGTAGTCGATCTGCTGAACCCGGCGCTGCTGCGCACGCACATCAACAACGCCTGCTACGAGAAGAACACCATTGCGCAGGTGCTGTTTGGGACGGAGCCGCTGGATCCGAAGGCAATTTACGAGGAGTATGCGCGAGCGGCGGACCAGATTGCGCCGTACGTGACCGACACCGCGGTGTTGCTGAACCAGGCGATCCGCAATGGCGAGAAGGTGATGTTCGAGGGAGCGCAGGGCGCACTGCTCGACATCGACCATGGGACCTATCCGTTTGTGACATCGTCGTCGTCGACCGCCGGCGGCGCGGTAACCGGGACCGGGGTGGGGCCGACCAAGATCGGCACGGTCATCGGCGTGACCAAGGCCTACGTAACCCGCGTAGGCGAGGGGCCGTTCCCCACCGAGATTGAAGACGACTCCGCCGGGCTGCTGCGGGCGCGCGGGCAGGAGTACGGCGCCGTTACCGGGCGGCCGCGGCGCTGCGGCTGGCTGGACCTGCCCCTGCTGCGCTACTCGAACATGATCAACGGAACGGAGTTCCTGGTCGTCACCAAAATGGACGTGCTGGACGAGTGCACGGACATTCCCGTGTGCATCGGCTACAAGATCAACGGCAAGTTGACCGACACCATTCCGGCGGACATGCGCGGTTTCGAGTTGATCCGTCCCGTCTACACCAAGCTGAAGGGTTGGAACACGTCGACCGAGGGGATCACGGAGTTCGACAAGCTGCCAAAACTGGCGCAGGAGTATCTAACCTTCGTGGAGCGCGAGTCGGGCGCGACCATCGGCATGGTATCGACCGGGCCGGACCGTGGGCAGACCATGACCCTGCCGGCGTTTGAAGAGGCGCTGAAGGCGTAGAGGCGTAGAAAGGTGATTCTCGGATGGTCAGCTTTACCGTGCGGATGCGGTTCGAGGAGGGAGACCACGGCGTCATCGCCGAAACGCTGCGCCAGCTAACCCTGGCGTCGCGCCAGGAGGAGGGCTGCGTCAATTACATCGCCCACTTTGTGGAGAGCGACCCCGCAACGGTGGTGCTCTACGAGCAGTATGTGGACGAGGAGGCGCTGGAAAACCATCGCAATACTCCCCACTTCCTGCAGCTTGCCAAGGGCGGCCTGTACCTGCTGAAGCACACGCGCGAGTTGGAGCTCCTGAGCGCCGTAGACTGAACGCGAAGCTCCGCCAAGGCGCCTGCGACGGCCAACGCCTCACTGAAACCGGCGCTTTCTGCCTCAAAATTGGTTCACGCGACTTTGTTTTGACTCCATACGTCAAACCGGACTACCATCCGGTACGGTCCCATGGCGCAGCACTCGTTTGATTCCCGTCGCATTCCTTCCGGCATCCTGCTGATAGCCCTCTGCATTCCTGCCTCCATGCTTTCCACGCCGGCTGCATGGGCAGACGGCCCGCATCCCAAGCTCCACGATCAGTACAAACACGAGGTTGAGAAGTTGGAGCAGGTGTGGCGCAGCGCGGAGCTGAACGACGATGTCGACGCCATGGACCGGCTGCTCTCAGACGACTACATCGGCATTACCATGACCGGCCAGGTGGTTACCAAGCCGCAACAACTGGACCGAATGAGGAACCGAAGCCTGGTGTTGACCACGATTGAGCTCACCGACGTGAAGGTGAAGCTGATCGGGACGACCGCGATTGTCACCTCACTGGCCGATGTGGACGGCACCAACGACGGGGAGCCGATGCACGGGACCTATCGCTATACCCGGGTTTATTCGCGGCTGCCGTCGGGAGCGTGGAAGATCACCAACTTCGAGGCGACGCGCGTCGGGCCGTCCCCGCCGCCGGGGGGCAGACGTCCTCGGCCTGGGGACTCTGAACCGAATCAGCCTCCCAAGCCGAATTGATCAGGCGACAGCGCCCAACGGTGGGGCAGCAGCACGCTCCGGCGCAGGCTTCACCAACTCAGGCTTCCCGCGCCCGGATCGGGCCAGCGATCCAGCCAGGTTGAGCGCCAGCAGGCGCCGATCGAGCGAGCGCGTTCCCCCGGTGAGGCGCGCGTCCTCCGGTTCGTTGGGCAAGGGCAACAGCGAGTCGACTCGGGGCGGAGTCTGGCGGCTGGGTTGGCGGCGCTGGGTTACCGCGGTACCCGGCATGTCCTGCTGCATCCCCAGGCCCGGCGAGGAAGGCTGGAGGTGGTTGATCCTGCTCGGCATCGTGGCCATGGTCCCTCCTGAAAGGCCTCTTGCTACGGGCCGCGTAGGTGGAATTGGATGTTATCGGCGGCGGTTCCGTTGCACCGGCGAGGGAAAAAGTAACCAGGATTTCCCCGAGGAATGCCTGCGCGACTGGTTACCGACGGTGCAAGCCTGCAAGCAACGGCGCTGCGCGGAGAATCAATCCTGCCAGGCCTCGCGAATCCGGGTCCAGGTGGTGTCGAGAGTCTCCGGAAGCACGCGGGTGTCCGCGGTCGCGGTCATGAAGTTGGTGTCGCCGATCCAGCGTGGCAGGGCGTGCATGTGGATGTGGCTGGCAATGCCTGCACCCCCTGCCTGACCCAGGTTGAGGCCGAAGTTCATGCCCGCGGGCTGGTAAACAACGCGCAGGACTCGCTCCACGCGTTGGGCCAATGCCATCATCTCCTGCGCATCCTCGGGCGGGAGCGCGGCCAGCGAATCGACATGGAGGTAAGGGACGATGAGGATGTGGCCGGTGGTGTAGGGAAAGGCGTTGAGGCACAGAAAGCAGGTCTTTGCGCGGACCAGAACGTGCGCTGCCATCTCTGCCTCGGCGATCGGCATCCCGTGGGCAACGGCGTAGTCCACGGCAGCAATCAGGTTGCAGAAGACGCAGCCGCAATCCACGGCGCCGGACTCCGTCCACGCGCTGAGCGCGGCGGGCACGCCGGGGCAGGAGGAGGTTTCATCGGCGCGGGCGACATACTCATAGCGCCACGGTGTCCACAGTCGTTCCATGCGCCGGAGTATAGCTGGTTTGTGGAAGATTGGCGTCGGATTCGGTCGCGGAGACTGATGCCGGGTTCAGATTCGGCAGCCCGCAAAGGGCATTTCCGAGACTGCGTGAGCAGGGTGAAAGACAAGCGAAATGCAGGCCGCGCGGGCCGGTTCCGATGCGCATGAATTCAACTTCTATCCACACAAACGTGCATTGACTCTGCCCCATCGACCGTATATGCTTTTATATAAGCCACTGCGTGGGATCCAAGTGCAGCAGCTCCAATGTAAGACTTCACATTCCTGCCCTGCCGAAGCTGCTTCGGGTAACAACCAGCGCGTCCTTCTCCGACCGCTGTTTGACACACTGTCAGCGTCGCACCCATGGGAATGAAACTTGGATTCCGGAGTAAGGCATCAATGACCGTAGAAGTGCACAATCCTGAGCAGACCGAGAGTAAACCCACAAACATGGAACTTGAAACCCTAGCGCCCGAAACGACAGCGGAGCTTTCCGATCTGTCCCCCGAAACTCAACCGTTGCCCCAGTCGTCCGGCGATGCCGGATCCGCGGTTGGCGACCTATCCGCGTCCGACGGCGATCAGCCGGCGGCGCCGGGGAGCGCGCCGATTCCCCGCACCGAGCCAGACTACGACGCCGCCGACTTTGCCGCCGCCCTGGCGAACTTCGACCGCGAACAGGCTGCCGAGACCGCGGCCGCCGCAAACCTTACCAGTGAAGAGGTAGTGGTTACGGGCACCGTGGTCAAGATTACGGACAAGCATGTCGTAGTTGATATCGGCTTGAAGTCCGAGGGCCTGATCCCCCTGGAGCAGGTGCTGGATCTGCAGGGCACTCCCAAGTTCAAGACGGGCGACCAGGTCGACGTAGTGGTGGAACGCGAGGAGGCAGAGGGCGGCTACCTGGTGAGTTACGAGAAGGCCCTGCGCCACAAGATATGGGACAAGCTGGAGAAGGCCGCGAACGACAAGATTCCCGTGAAGGGCCTGGTGGTCAGCCGCGTCAAGGGCGGGCTGACCGTCGATATCGGGATCAAGGCATTTCTTCCCGGCTCGCAGATTGAGGTGCGCCCGGTGCGCAACCTCGACGGCTACATCGGCACCGAGATCGAAGTCCGGGTCATCAAGCTGAACAAGAAGCGCGGCAATGTGGTGATCAGCCGCAAGGAGATCCTGGAAGAGGAGCAGAACGCCAAGCGGTCCGTGACGCTGGCTACCCTGGAAGAGGGCTCCGTGCTGACCGGGACGGTGAAGAACCTGACCGACTATGGTGCTTTCGTCGACCTTGGCGGCCTGGACGGGCTGCTGCATATCACCGATATGAGCTGGGGCCGGCTGACCCATCCGCGCGACCTGGTCAACGTCGGCGACGAGATCCAGGTGAAGGTGCTCAAGTTCGACAAGGAGAAGCAGCGCGTCTCGCTGGGCTTCAAGCAGCTGACGCCCGATCCCTGGCTCGACGCGACGGAGCGCTATCCCATCGGGGCTCAGGTCCGCGGCCGCGTGCTGTCAGTCACCGATTACGGCGCCTTCGTCGAGCTGGAGCAGGGAATCGAGGGACTGGTCCACGTCTCCGAGATGACCTGGTCGAAGCGGATGAAGCATCCGTCGAAACTGGTCAAGCCGGGCGACGAAGTCGATACCATCATCCTCAGTGTCAACCCGAACGACCGGCGCATCTCGCTGGGCATGAAGCAGCTTCAGGAGAATCCCTGGGAGCAACTCGAGGACAAGTATCCGGTCGGCGCAATTATCGAAGGCCGGGTGCGCAACCTCACCGACTTCGGCGCATTCATCGAGATCGAAGACGGGATCGACGGCCTGGTGCATGTTTCCAACCTGAGTTGGACCAAGCGCATCAAGCATCCGTCCGAGGTGCTGAAGAAGGGCGAGAAGGTGCGCGCTATCGTGCTCGGCGTCGAACCGGAGAACCGCCGCCTCTCACTCGGCGTCAAGCAACTGCTGCCGGATGTCTGGGACACCTTCTTCGCGCAGCATCGCGTCGGAGATGTTATCAAGGGCAAGGTCCTGCGCACCGCCCAGTTCGGCGCATTCGTCGAAATCGCCGAGGGGGTCGAGGGCCTCTGCCACGTATCCGAGGCGGTGGACCAGCACCACGTTCCCGTCAAACTGGAAGTCGACGCGGTGCATGAGTTCAAGATCGTCAAGATGAATCAGGAAGAGAAGAAGGTCGGCCTCAGCATTCGGGCGGTTGGCGAAGAGGCGAGCCGCGCCGAAGTGGAAAACTACAAGGAACGCGGCGGCGACAAGGACAGCCACAAAGGGTCGTCCTCATCCAGCAGCAGCAGCACCACACTGGGCGACCTGATCAACTGGAAGCGCTCCGAACGGGAATAACTGCGCTAACCTCTCTTCAAGTGGAGAATGCAAGAAGGCCGTCCCCATCGGGACGGCCTTCTTCTTGCCTGGAAATCGTGGATTCCGCGCGCCAGCGGTCTTAGATCGCGACCGAAGCGCTAATGCGCTCAGGCAGAGGCGCGGGCGCGACGTGTATGCGCTCGCTGGCCGAGGGGAACGGAGTAACCATCTTGAGCGAGGCGCGGCG
>Ga0224555_1005685_pt1 | contig 10211 bp, 9 predicted proteins | sample 714S23034metaG_FD_180687 | JGI IMG/M metagenome (GOLD analysis project Ga0224555, IMG submission 180687) | Peat soil microbial communities from Stordalen Mire, Sweden - 717 S2 30-34 | ecosystem: Environmental > Terrestrial > Soil > Wetlands > Peat | place: Sweden: Norrbotten County, Stordalen...
AAGATTTGGATTAATGATAGGGCTCAAGTCCAGTCAGATGCCGGTGCTGACATCTCAAACCCCCATGTCGGGGTCAAAGTACACTTGCGAACCGGGATGAACACTATCCTGGTGAAGCTAATATGCTTTCCCCTCATCAACAACTTTTCCGTTTGGTTTGCTACTGCTGATGGCGCACACCAGTTTATCGAAGAGCACGGAGGGATTTTTGAAGCTTCAACGCAACTCGTAATTCCTCGGGGCGACCCTCTTAGGCTGGCTTCTCTTACAACCGTTATGTATGGTAGATCTATAGGCTCGGAAGGGCGTTACGATATTCGAGACGTGACCGGACGTATCGTGGCCGCGGGTAGCGTTGCCAAGGTCGCCAATGCCGGAATCAACACTTCCGCATTGCCGGACGGACTTTATTCGCTGAATCTAGAGGAGGACGCGCATACTGACGGCGAACTGTTTTTTGCAGGGGATATAAACAAGCGTATAGCTATGTATAGTGCGCGATGCGCGGGACAAGCCAGCAAAGACTTGCCTTGCGATGCATTGCCGAGGTTAATTAAGACGAATGCGGGCACTGAACCGCGGTCTCATGGAGCCCAAGTGGGCCCGTTTCAACTCTCGCAGCAGAACATTATTATCTTCATAATGGCGCAGTTTGAGTGGTCCCTAAACAGGATCGCTCCCAAGGAGATCATCGCCGATTATGCACCGCGGGTAAGGCTGATGTCGTTTCGTTCGCATATTGATGGAAGTATCCAGCATTACTATTTGTACCTTCCCTCTGAAGCCAGAACAGTCCAAGGTATACCCATGGTGGTTGTCGTACCGCACAACTCAACCCCAGAGCTATTCCCTATGCCCATAGTGCCCCTGAAGAAATATGCAAGATATGCAGACAGATATCATTTGAGTTTTATCGCTCCTTTTTTGCGCAGCAAACAACTGCCTTCTGATCTCGCCGAAGTCGATATATTGGAAGCGATCCAGGATGCCACAACACGGTTCAGAGTCGATGATAGTCGCATTTATATAGGAGGAGACTGCGCCGGAGGCAGAAACGCATTTCTGATGGCTGAGGACTATCCGGAAGTATTCTCTGCAATTAGCACAATTGACGCGGATACAGGAGAATCATCTGCAGTAACTTACACTCCATTAGATTCAAGCAATGTGCTGCTTCGTCTGAGAAACCTAACCTCAATATCTATTGGGCTAACCCATAGTCAGCAGGACTTTCACAGCCCGTATTCGCAAGCTATATTGCTAATGCAAGAGGCCCGCGAAGTGGGGGTTGTCCCTCAATTGACGCTGCCGCCGGACAGTAGAGAGAGCGATCAGATCGATGTATTTCGCAAGATGTTCGAATTCCTTGCGACAGTCAAGCGACGCGATCCTGCCATACCTCAGCATGTAAGTCTTGCTGTGACGGAACTGAAGCATAACCATATATTTTGGCTCCAAGTGAATCAGTTGCGAGCGATGGACGTCCCAGGATACATAACCGCTGATATCAGCGCGCCGGATCGAATTGACATTACTTCGGAAAACGTTCAGCAAGCTACGATTGACACCCTCAAGTTGCCGCCTGGCCTTACTGGGAAGAGGTCTTTCGTAATAGCATGCAATGGGGGGCATGAACAGCGGTTGCTACCGAATGCATTGGGGCGCATTATTCTAAACATTTCGGATGATGGAGACAACCTTCGATAACGTGGCAGACACCATGCAGAGAATTCGGAATGTGAAGACATGTTGTGTAGAATTCCCTCCAGCATTCTTCATATTCACAGCCCGTCGTCGATGGGAGTATCTTTCTGGACCAGAATGAAAAATGGCAGCGGCCAACAGGCTCATCGAGAGTAGCAACGACATGACTAATTCTCTGAAGGCTTTTCGATATGGTCAATGACAATGACGTTCATTGATCCAATTGTCTCGCTCAGCTCTAGTCCCAGCTGTTCCTTTATCGCCGTCTCCACGGGAGGCCACTTCGACCCGTCGTCGTTATTCTCCATGTCTGAATACATTCCATGGAATTGCAGGTCAAAATTATAAATACCAGTAAGTGCAGTCTTATCGATAACTATCGTATGTAAATAGTATTGTAAGAATTTAATAAAGTCTGCTACCGATACCCCATGCCCTATAATCTCAATTCCGCGTGTGTCGCCTCGGGAACCTATGTTGCCAAAAGAGTCTGCGTTTTGCAATTTTCGTCCAGCCTTCGCGATTGTCAACACGAAAACTTGCGTCCGCTTTGCTTCTGTGTGTACTTTCAATTTGAATCGGTCCGCGAGGAGCATCTGGAGCATGTGTTGTTTCTCCAGCTTCGCTTGGTCATCGGTTAACTTCGCCAATCGATTGTCTGCGTCGCTGTCCGACTTTGCATGAATATTGAATCCGGTCGATTTAACCCAATCCGGTCCGCCCTGCACCTGAGCTCGCCAGTCGACTCCATATGCCCATCCGATAAGCTGCACTAGCCACAGATTTCTTCCGAGGTACGTACCGACATGTGGTGGATCGTCGACAGCCTGGCCGCCGCACTCCGATGCCTTGCACTCTCTGATCGAAGCAAGATCGAAAGTGAGTGCGGGGGTGTTGTGAGTGGTGGTCAGTGTTTGTGACGGCACATTGCGCTGGCCTGATACGGACAGCGAAAATGCTGCCGCGATCACGAGCCAAGCCTTCAGTTTACCAGACATGTAATTCTCCAACTAAGCCTAGTTTTAAATGATCGAATTCGTTATGAAATCGCACGATCACCGCAAGCCAAGGCGCCGCTAATATTAAATAAAAAAGCGAGTTTAATCGAATCCGTCGCCTTTCAATGTTGGGGTGAACGACGCTTCTTTCTGCTCGCCCACCCCTTTCAATATGCGGTTCGTTCGATCTCCAAGAGGAGAAACTTATTCGGACGCGCTTTGACCACAGCGCGTGCCGGGTGAAACGCAGACACAGGAGAGAGTGCATCCTGCGCCCAAATTGTCGCAAGTCAACTGGGAACAGTCATACGCTGGCTTGGCCCCGCTTTGCTGCGCACTTGACATTGCCAACCATGAAACACTACACGAGGCTGCAAGCATTCCGACAATGACGAAGCGTAAGAGGTGTGGTCGAATAGCCTTCATATCGCGAGCTCCTTTCGATTCAGTTTGTGTTCGTTAACGCCTTAGAGAGGGAATTCATAGAGGCCGGTGATAGCGCACCGTCCCAAATGTACTCGACTTCCCCTCTGCGGTTAAGTACAATCGTTTGCGGCGTGTGAAACAGACGATAGCTCAACAATGTATCGTTTGTAACGTCTTCCACGACGCTGTAATGTTCGAGTCCGTGAGACCGTAGAAAGTCAGGCGACGCATGGCTGCCTACATTGACGAAAACAGGCCGCCACCCTGATTTTGCTTGGGACTCCAGAATCGAATTCCAATTCGGCCAATTTTTCAAGCAGACGCCGCACGTGGGAGAAAACACAAACACAACTGTCGGGTGCTCTGCGTCTTTGGAATCGACCACGATTGGCTTCCCGCCTAGATTAACCCCCTTTAGCGCGGGCAACAGACTTCCTGTAGATACCATCAACTGACTTCTGAGCGATGCTGTTTGGGCTGTCAACTTACGGTTTTCCCGAATCATAATCGCGTTAACAACGGTAGAGACCAGAAGAACAAACATTCCGATCGTCAGTAGTGATTTGTTCACAAGAACCCGAAGCCTCCGTTCTCTTGCTGCATCTAAATCTCCAATAATGAATCGTTACATTTCGAGGCATGCAACGCTTTCTGTGGGTCTGCTTCGATAGACTAATCACGTGGGCCACAACGATAGTTCCGATCGAGCCGTGAGGATGTGACGCCCATCACAAGATTCGCTACTGTCCGGTCCTCGTGATCGCGAAGGGGAGATTGGCGGGTTCCTTGCACCAGCAGACTTCACCCCAACCGGCTGTAGATAAAAATGTAGCTGCCACTCAGACCAACGAGTAGGCTTGAGCCACGGGAATCTTCCCGATCCCCAAGGAGGCAGCGATGCAGCAAATGACATAGGTGGCAGCAAGCGAAACACCCTTTCCCAACAACATGGTGATCGGATTGGACCTGGGCGACCGGTGGAGCCGGTTTTGCCTGTTGGATAACGCCGGGACGGTGCTTGAAGAAGACCGTGTGCGTAGCACCGACCAGGCGCTGGAAGCGCGATTCAGCTCATTGCCGCCGATGCGCTTCGTCATTGAGACCGGAACCCATTCGCCCTGGGTAAGCCGCCTGCTGGAGGGCATGGGTCACTCGGTCGTGGTGGCCAACGCGCGTAAGCTCCGGATGATCTACGAGAGCAACCGCAAGAACGATCGGCTGGATGCGCGCATGTTGGCGCGGCTGGGACGCGCAGACGTGGAGTTGCTCGCGCCGGTGCGGCACCGCAGCGCGAAGGCCCAGGCGGACTTGGCAGTTGTGCGCGGACGTGATGCCTCGGTGGCCACGCGAACACAGCTGATCAACGCATGCCGCGGCATGGTCAAGACGATGGGCGGGCGCCTTCCCAAGTGCACTACTGCAGCCTTCGTGGGCAAGGTAAGATCCTCGATTCCGCCGGAACTGCAAGCCGCGTTACGCCCGCTGTTGGCGAGCATCCGAGCAATAAGCGAGCAGATTGAGAACTGCGATCGGAGGATTCGCTCTCTGGCGGCGAACGAGTATCCGCAGACCAAGCTGCTGCAGCAGGTAAAGGGAGTGGGGCCGCTGGTAGCGTTGACTTATGTGCTCACACTCGAGGACCCACACCGTTTCGCCAACAGTCGCGCGGTGGGCAGCTACCTCGGGCTTTGCCCACGGCAGGCGGAGTCCGGCAACAGCGCACCGCAACTCGGCATCACCAAGGCCGGCAGTGGTCATCTTCGCTGGCTGCTGGTCCAAAGCGCGCACTACACGCTCAGCTCTCTGGCCTCCGATAGCCGGCTCCGGCGCTGGGGACTGGAGCTGGCTTCGCGAGGCGGCAAGAACGCAAAGCGGCGAGCAGTGATTGCCGTGGCCCGGAAGCTGGCCGTGCTATTGCACAAACTCTGGGTAACCGGCCAAGTCTACGAGCCATTGCACGGGATATCGCAGGCGGCGTAATCGCGCCTGCACCACCAGAGAGCCCGTACAAGGAGGGCGGAGGCAAACGGCGAACTGCCATAGCGACTGACGGAGCTTCTCTTTGGAGCCGGATCGAGCTGAGGCCGAGTTCGGGTGACTGCGAAAAATCGACAGGTCCTAGTTGGGCCAACAACCGCCCTATTGAGAGACCGCGCTGTAGATAGCAGCACCCATCCCTGCATGAGGAACGCTTACGTGCACCAGGGCACACGATGCGCCCTATTGAGAGTGCGGATGGAAGCGCGGCGCAGGACAGCCACAGCCAAAAGTCTGATTCAGAGTGATGCACTTTCCCTTCGCCCGGATCATCTTCGATTCGGCCGGCTGCGGCCGCCGTCAAGGCTCTCCGCTGCGCTCCGACCGCTCACGCGGCAAAGCCTTGACTGCGGTCCTCGCCGGCCAGACCATCCAACTATCCGGGCGAAGGGAAAAAGAAAATGGCCGATTCGCACAAGAAACACTTGACGCGGCAGCTACATGGAAGTCAATTTTGTAGCTGTCAAAGGACCCGCGAGCCACAAGGATCAACGGGGATCGGGGCGGACACAGTAAGCAATTCAATTGAAATCACTTAATTTCGCTCAAAATTAACAGGTTTCCAAAATTGTTCGATCTGCTTTGGGAACAGGGTCGGGGATAGCCGACGTTTGCTAAAGATCGCTTTGTACCTCTGGGATGGTGTCCACGCCCGGATCAAGCGCTAATTCGCAGCGCGCTCACTGATCATCTCCCTTTTCTCCCTCCCCCACACGGTTTGATTTGGCTGATTCGGTTGAAATCCCTCGCTTCTACATGCAATGAACCCACTACCACCCCCGGCGTTTCCTTCACGAAAGCTCCTTTGATTCCCACCGGTTAGCGCACTTTCATTCATGACATGTAGTTCTGATGTATACTACATCACGAGAAGAAAACAACATGCCCCCTCAGACGAAGACCTCAGCCCGACCGAAGCGCAGAGTCGTTTCTCCTGCAGAGAAGCGAACTCAACTCCGGCTTACCGTAGATTCCAGATTCACCATGAGGCATTTCAATCAACTCTTTGCTGTGCTCAAAATCCGGAGAAAGAACGCCCTCGCAGAACACATCATCATGAGTTTCAAAACCAAGGCGGCGCAAGCGCAACTTTTCGCGTTCTACAACAACCAGTGGCTGAACATTCCATTTCAGAGTATCGACACCGCATTCGTGTTTCCATTGACCTACGAAATTGCCGATGAGCTGGAGAGGGTCGGGGGAGAAATTCTCTGCGGAGTCAACCGGTCCAAGGCATTTCGCGTAATGGTGGCATATTTTGCCTTCGTCCATCAGCTCAAGAATCCAACACAGGTTGCGGTGACCTAGCCTTTCAGATCAGTGCCAGGCAGCAGGCGAGCGCACACGGGATGACGGTGAAGCGTCTGCTGCAGACCAGCAGCAGCGCGAGGTTTGCTCTTCCGTGGTGGATGATAACGGTGTTGTTCGATCATCGCCTACCTTCCCTCCCTTTCATTGCTGTGCGTTCTGAGATTACTGCGCATCAGCCGATGTGCCATCTGGCGGGCTTGCACCACCAGATCGATGATCTCTTGTCGCTTCCCCTCTTGAATCGATACCTTGAAAGACTGCTGGCCCGTGGGAGACCTGAGAAGGTCGATGGTCAGAGTGCCGTCTACGTTTGCCTTCATTTCCGGGATTTGAGACGCCTTCAGAAGCTCGACCAATTGTCGTGCCTGAGCAACCGGCTGGAGAGTGAAGAGGAGCTGGCGCACATCTGCTTCGTCGGTGAAGATCAAGTCGCCGGATTCCTCAGTCCTGAGCCGGGTTTCTATGGAATGGAGTCGCGCGGCCTGAAGTTGCAGCGGATCAGCTCTTCGGTCTTGTTGGTTGGGGGCGTTTTGCATCTCCGGGTTCGTGAATTGGACGAAGATGCCGTGCCGGACCGCAGTCATTGTAACCATCCGCTTCCACTCGTCGGTGCCGGTACAGGCAATTCGCGATCCATACTTTTGGACGGCCATTTCCAACCCGAAGACGATTGCCGCTTCATCCTGACTGAGTACGGTCACGAGACGACCGCGGTCGATCACCGAGACCTTCCCATTGAGCATGTAGGACACGTCGCCGCTCCTGCGGTTGATCGTCCAGATTCGCGTAGCGGCAATCTGATTGGCAAGATTTTGTTCCCTGTGTTGAGTCGAAAGCCGTTGCTGCGCAAAGTCTGCCCAGTCAGATTTCTGATTGTCCTCCGGCGGCGGCCCGATATGCAGTGCGTTTGGGTCCAGTGTTGCATTGAGCCGTCGTTGATTACGCTGATCCGCATAGCGCCAACCCCGAAGTTGGGCGGCAGCCCGTGCATCCCCTTCACAGGCACGCTCAGCGACCCAGGTTCGGAGATCTTTCGGGAATTGTTCGAGTCGTCTTTGCTGCACCGTCGCCTTCAAAGTCCTCATCTCGATGACCGATTGAGATGTTGCCTGCGACGACAGTATTTTCTTGGCCGACCACGGCACGGTCATCGCGCGAATCTCCTTCTTACGCTGCCGGAGATTGAGAAAGAAATGCTGACGCGCGTCTCTTCCTTGTGCTGTGAGGCCCTTGCACACTTCCCGTTGCCGATTACGATATTGGTTATAATCCGCCATCAGGGAATCTCGGTCAGTGCGTCGTTGCGCTTTCCGTTCTTCCCTCAGCGCGCTAATACGAACAGGAGTACGAACGGCATGTTGAGCGTCCTCATAACCGGATGTTGAAGCGGGTGTCCAGACCCCAAGAGCTGTCTCTGTGGTTTGGCGGTTGATTTTCCCCGCGAAGTTGTTGCGAAATACGTCGGAAGCCTTCACCCGGATGTTGTGGTCTATGGCCAGAACTGTATATCCGCCTGATTCTGCCTTTTCAAGTCTGAGGTGAACCTTCGAGAGAAGGCGATGGAGCTCATCCCATGTAATGTTCCGCCTTGTGAGGAAGGAACGTACGCTCGGATCAACCGCCCGCCGCACATAGGATTGGAATGATTCCTGATCCTGGTAATGTTCAATACGCGCAGCGGCACCGGTCGGTTGTTGTCTGGCACTTCGAAGCGCATTGCGTTCGGACATTGACAAGCGTATAGCCTGTTGCGATGCCTCATCCCAACGTGTCGGACCGGGAGTGTGCGCCCAACCATGTTTTGCTTCAAGAAAGCGTGCCGCGGCATCGAGAGTCAGCCAGCTGAAAGATGGCGTATTGGATCTGTACGTTACGGGGTGAATCTTGTTCACCATGATGTGGATATGGAAGTGTTTCTTGTCGTCGTGAGCGACGATAACATACAAGTGTGCGTTGAACCCGAGTTCCTTCAGTGTGTGTAAGGCAGCATCGGTCCACTCTGCACGAGACGGACGTTCACCTGGGGGCCATGCCAGTTCGTAATGGAACACTGCATCGTGGCAACGTAGGTTGAAGAATTCTAGCGCTTTCATCTCGGCTGCTGCTGTGTCGATACCGACGAGGTTGCCGGACAATACGACATCTCCTCGCAGACGGGTATCGCCGGTAGTTGTGTCGCGCTCTGTTGTGAGGTAGTTAAGCAACCGCTTGAAACTACTTCTGGACTTGCGCTTGCCCGGTTGGACTTTGGCAATCATGTTGGCGCCTCAGTACATCGCGATTGAGTCCCTGTTACAGACCAACTATCTGTGACGTGCCGAGCTCGATCGCTTGTGATGTGGGAGAGAAGCGTCGCGCGCGTATGTCAAGAATGGTGGGCCATTCTGTCGGCACACTGGACGAAGTCGGTGCTCTTGTATGAGGGGAGTCGTTGCGTTTGTACGAAGCCAGTTTGCCTCGTGGCACATCGACCACCATGTTGGTTAAGTCGTCGAACCGATCGAGCTCCGTGCGCAAGTAGTTGAAGCACCGGCGGAGATTACTCCGTGAATCATTGCCACGATGTGCCCGATTGGCGATCATTTCGAGTCTTCGTTATTGCTGATAACGGTTCGTAGCGTTGCGGTGATCCTAGCAAGAATCGCATTCAGTTCGTGCCGGAGTTCGTCCTCGTATGGATGGCCCAGAATTTGCATCAGCAGATGCTTCATAAGACCGCATAGGCTGCTTAGGCGGTTGATCGCCTTGTCGTCTATTCGCGAATGAAGCCGCTTGTTGAGCGAACATCTTCGCATGTATTCGCTGACCGTTAAGCCGGCTATGTACGCGTTGCGTTGAATGATCTCTTTCTCTTCCGAAAGAAGCTTGATGAGCTGCCCTCGGCGATGTTCTTTGAGTTTCGGTCTGGCCATTGCAGGATTCCTCTGGGGTCTCGGGGCGAAGCCCTGAGCAAGATGCGCAGGCTCAAACACGAGTAGCGAAGCGGATTGTGTTTGAGCCGGTGGATATGCCGAAACGACCGCAGGGAGTTTTGGTATATCCAGCGCGCACCTTGCCGTGCCTCCTAACGATTCCGGCTTCAAGTATAATACATATTTGCTGTCAATAGTGTGTTATTCTGTTCTAGGCTCGTTGTTGGCAAGGAAAGGAGGAAGGCAGATGGAAAAACGCCGCCGCAACCCGCAAACACTCACCGCAGAGCAATTTGAGGCCTTTCGTACTCGCCTGGATGAGAAAGGGAATGTACCTCCCCCGCAACCCGAGTCCTACATGATGGGGGAGATCGTACGGGGCGTATACCCGCAGTTGAAAAAGTTGCGGGAGAACGGCTACACGCTGAAAATGTTGGTCCGTGTTTTTGAAGAGAACGGCGTCGTCATCACAATCGACGCCCTTTCGACCTACCTGAAGAACCTGGGGCTACCAAGGGAACAAACTCCAGTAAAAGCGGCCATTAAGGGCACAGTGGGGTCACCAACCGTTGAAGTAAGGCCTGGGAAATTTCAGATGAAACCGGACATTCCGCTTTAGGAAGAGAGCAAGGTATGGCAATGGTCTTCTTTGTAACAGGCATCAAGGGCGGCGTTGCGAGTTTGCAACATAGGGGTGCCCTGCTGAAATCGAATGGTGGCGTCGGCATTGTCCTCAACATCTCGTTGATGAGGTCTGGAACCACGATCCCGCCGAGTGACGATCTGCACAACGTCGTTCCTTCAGTTAGCTCTGAGGTTGTTC
>Ga0224555_1005686_pt1 | contig 10211 bp, 7 predicted proteins | sample 714S23034metaG_FD_180687 | JGI IMG/M metagenome (GOLD analysis project Ga0224555, IMG submission 180687) | Peat soil microbial communities from Stordalen Mire, Sweden - 717 S2 30-34 | ecosystem: Environmental > Terrestrial > Soil > Wetlands > Peat | place: Sweden: Norrbotten County, Stordalen...
CGAAGGTACGTTGCGAAACGCAGTGGCAAAACGGCAAGACTCCTGAGTTTTATTCGAAGCAGCGGCCCGTGGCACATCCCTCATGCAGGCAATAGCGGGGCCAATAGGCCCGACAGCGCGAGGCGGTTCATTGCTAAACGTGAGCTATTATGCTCAATTCTACTGGATCCACCCCCTTACCGTCTAAGGCAAGCTGATTTGTCCCCGGGGCTTGGGTTTGGCTCTACCGCGGGAGTTTTGCCGATAATTTCGCCTCATGAGATCGGAAAACACCCTAAAGACACCGTTCCTGCTGCATTTTTCGTCATGTCTACCGCGATTTTCAACCGGTTGACAAGGGCCGCTTAAGACACTGCGGCCTGCCCACCCAGTTGCGTCATCAGCTCTTCCCACTCAGCCGTGAATGTCTCTAATTGCGCGCGCAGATCCTCAGCCAGCTTCGTCAGCCGCTCCGTCTCCGCCGCCGAAACATAAACGCCCAACTGCTCCTCGGTGTGGCGGATTGCCGACTCAATCCGCGGCGTCTCTTCTTCCAGAAAGGCGCAGCGTTCCTCCATCTGCTTTTGCTTGATTGGATTGAGGCGGCGCGTGCGGTCTTTGCCCGAAGAATCCTCCGCTGGGACTTCAATCACCGCAGCCGGCGCAGCCTTCGCAGTCTGCTGCGCCTGAACCCTTGGCATTGCCTCTTCGAAAGCGCTGCCGGCTGCAATCCCCTCTTTACGCCGCAGGTAGTCCTCGTAGTTACCCTCGTAGCTGATCACCGTGCCGCCTTCCACTTCCATCACCCGCGTAGCCAGCCGGTCAATAAAGTAGCGGTCGTGCGAAACGAAAACCACCGTACCTGAAAAGGCTGCGATGGCCTCAAGCAGCACGTCCTTGGCGCGCATGTCCAGGTGGTTGGTGGGCTCGTCGAGAAGCAGGAAATTCGACGGCGAAACCAGAATCCGCGCCAGGGCGTAGCGGTTGCGCTCGCCGCCGGAGAGCACGCCGAGCGGTTTGAACACGTCGTCGCCGGAGAAGAGGAAGCAGCCCAGCAATGAGCGAAGCGCCTGCTCCGGCACTTTGAGCGCGGCCTGGCTGATGTCGTCCAGCATCCGCGCGTCGCCATTCAGCACCTTGTACTGGTCCTGCGCAAAGTACTCGCTGACGACGTTGTGGCCCAGCTTCACCTGGCCCGCTGTCGGAGCTTCGTCGCCGGTCAGCAGTTTAATCAGCGTCGACTTGCCCGCGCCGTTCACGCCGACCAGTGCCACCCGGTCGCCGCGCTCAATTGTGAACCGCACGTCCTTGAGCACATGCTTGGCGCCGTAACTCTTCGCCAGCCCTTCAGCCTCAACCACAGTGCGCCCCGAAGGCGGCGGCTGGGGAAACTTGAAATGAATCACCGGCTCTTCTTCGGGAATCTCGATTCGCTCGATCTTTTCCAGCTCTTTGATGCGGCTTTGTACTTGTTTTGCCTTGGTGGCCTGAGCGCGGAAGCGGTTGATGAACGCCTCCAGATGCTCGATCTGGATGCGCTGATTACGGTAAGCGGCCTCGAGCTGCGTCCGCCGCTCGTCTTTCTGGCTGAGGTATTTGGTGTAGTTGCCCTGATAGATATTCAGGCGCTTGTTCCATATCTCCACCGTGCGATCGATCGTCACATCGAGAAAATACCGATCGTGCGAGATAAGGATGTAACCGAAGGGATAAGTCCTGAGATAGTCCTCGAGCCAGTTACGAGTTTCAAGATCCAAGTGGTTGGTGGGCTCATCGAGCAGCAGCAGATTGGGCTTGGCCAGCAGCAGTTTGGCCAGTGCGATGCGCATCTGCCAGCCTCCGGAAAACTCATCCGTCTGCCGCGCCCAATCCTCCTTGCCGAAGCCGAGCCCTGTGAGCACGCTACCCACCTGCGCGTCGAGTGCGTAGCCGTCCAGCGCGTGAAACCGCTCCTGCTGCATGGAATAGCGCTCCGCAGCCGCTTCATATTCGGGGCCAGCGTGATCGAGAACAGCCAACTGCCCGGCCAGATGCTCGATCTCCTTTTCCATATCGCGCAGCTCGTCAAAGACTGTCAGGCACTCTTCAAAGACACTGCGCCCGGTGAGCCGCAGCCCCTCCTGCGGCAGGTAGCCGATGCTCATGCCACGGGTCTGCTGCACCTGGCCGTAGTCCAGCGTCTCAAGGCCGGCGAGCACCTTCATCAGCGTGGATTTGCCGGTCCCATTGGCGCCCACCAAAGCGGTCTTTTCGCGCGCCCGGATCAGCCAGTTGGCTTCAAGAAACAGTACGCGGGGGCCAAACCGCTTTCCGGCATTTTGCAAAGTTAGCATTCACGACTATTCTCGCAGAGCTGCTTCCGCACACTCAGCGACGCCTATTAAGGGCCGAATCTCAACCGGCGCAAAAAACGCCTTCTGTTTTGCCGATAATTACCCTACGAAGGCGCACAATTGGAACTATGGATACCAGCGCGGAATCCACCCGGCTACGCGAAACGCAGGCGAAGCGAGCATTTCCCGCAGCAAATCTATTCGCACTCCGGGGGGCCGACGCAGAAAAATGGGCCAATTCGATTTTGCCTAATCTTCGCCTTTATCCACCCTAAGTCATACCAATTCAATAAGATATGCGGGTCTCTTTTCGTTCGCCTTCTCATCGCCTCATCGCATCAATCGGCTCTCAGGCTTGACTCGCTTCCTGTGAGAGATTCAGGTTAGAGGGAACGGAACGTTTGTTCTATCCAGCGACCTCCACAAACCGATTCATCTTCTCTTCCTGTCTCTCGATCGACTCAACCAGTTTGAACTGCGTACGGCATCGGTCCAGGTTGTGCCCGTCACGATGCACCTTATAGTAGGTGTCGCCCTGAAGAAAGTCGGTGAGAAAGCGCATGCCGATTTCAAACGTGATTAGCTTTCCTGAAAATGCGAGGAGATGTTTTTCCTCTTTGGTCAGGAATTCGCCCGCAGAGCTTAGATATCCGCGAACCAGCGCTTCGAAGAAATCAAACTGCATTTCGACGCGTGAGAGGTCGCGCTCATCTTCCGCTGCGGGACTGGTTGCCGTCCGCACCATGTCGCCAAAGTCATAGGGCGCAAGGCCGGGCATGACGGTGTCGAGATCGATGACGCAGATTCCTTCGTTTGTGGCGTCGTCGAGCAGGACATTGTTGATCTTGGTGTCGTTATGCGTGATGCGTTCCGGAAGATTCGCATCGAGCAGCTTGGCCGTAATGGATTGCCGCGAGAGAGCAAATTCAATCTCCGGCATTGCAACAATCGCACGGCCAGCGGCATCGGATTCGATTTCGCGTACGAGCGCCGCAAACCGTAGGGGCGTGTTGTGAAACTCCGGAATGGTGTCGTGCAAACGCGGCAATGGTAGCGTGGTAAGTTGCTGCTGGAATCGTCCAAATGCGCGGGCAGCCTGAAACGCCTGATCCGGCGAATCGAGGGAATCGAACGAGCGAGCACCTTCGATGAAACGGTACATGCGCCAATACGCGCCAATGGAGTCTTCATGCCAGGCGCGGCCATCGACAGTGGGAATCAACGTAAGCACGCGCCGATCTCGGTCGGGTTCGCCTTCAACTTGCTTCGCGAGGTGTGCCGTGACCCGCTCAATGTTCTGCATGAGCGCGACGGGGCGGGTGAAGATGCTGGTGTTCATTCGCTGCAGGAGAAAGCGAAGCGGCTTGCCTGCCTCTCGAACAACGACACGCCAGGATTCATTGATGTGTCCGCTGCCGAAGGGCTCAGCAGAAACGAATTCACCAGAAACCTGAAACTGGCGAACGACACTCCCGATTTGGCGGCCAGAGCTCATGACCAGAGCTTTCGCGGGTAGGAATCCGCTTCTACGAGGCTGCCGATTGCATGAGAGAAACACGGGCGATCTTCGCGGTAGGTGACGCCGAACCACGCACTGCGGGAGCGCAGGACCTTGACTCGAACCTGGCCTTCGGCAACCAGCCGATTCACCGCCTTGGGCAGGTAGCATTCCGCTTTCAAATCAGTTCCATTGCAATCAAGGAACTCTTCAAACAGTTGGCGCAATTGGGGGAAGACCCGCGGCGTGAATCCCCACATGTTCATTGAAACGGTTTCGTCGCCGGTAAGACTTGTTACTTGTCCTTTGCCATCGGTGTTTCTGGCATGATCGCCAACGCGTTCAATGCAGGTGAGCTCTTCAATTCCGTCAAGGTAGCCTTTTGGATTGCAACGGCAAACGCCGCGCGCGACCGATCCAAAGTCGGAGAGCGTTTCGCGCAAAACAAATCCCACCGTTGCGTAATCGGGCGTACTTGAATGCAAATGCTGGGCCAACACGCGGTAACTCTCCGCGCCATAGAAATCGTCGGCATTGATGACAGCGAACGGCTCATCGATGATGCCGGCGGCCATGAGAACGGCGTGCGTGGTGCCCCAGGGCATGGACCGGCAGGACGGAACCGAGAAGCCCGGCGGCAACTCGTCCAGTTCCTGGAAGACATATTCGACGGGAATGCGCGCTTCAAATCGAGATCCAATCGACTCTTTGAAGGGCTGCTCAATGTCCCGGCGAATGACGAAGACGACTTTGCCGAAGCCGGCGCGCAGTGCGTCGTAGATCGAATACTCAAGGATGGTTTCGCCGCCGGGCCCAACGGGATCGATCTGTTTCAAACCGCCGTAGCGGGTGCCCATGCCGGCGGCCATGATGAGAAGCGTTGGAGAGGACATTCGTTCCTTCCGATCATACGAACGCGCTTACGGCGCTCGTTCCGGAGTCAACTCAAGCGTGAGCACCTCGAAGGGAGCGAGTTGAAAGTCGTTCACAGATTGCGCGTAAAGCTCGATTGCGGGGCGGCTTGCATCGGACTTCCAAGGACTTCTTGCAGAATAGTTCTGTGCGGCTCCGGGAGGCAATTCAAGAGCATCCCGCAGATTGATGCGCATGGTTTGCGGCTTAGCGCTGGGGTTGCGCAGCACCAGGATGGCCCTTTTTCGCGACCATGAGGCCCACCCGTAGACTTCGAGCCAGGCAGGGTTGCCACCGATCCAATGCGTGTCTTTGAGTACGCTTGCATTGGCACGCGACCATTTCGCAGCTTCGGCCAGGTCGTCCCAGTTGGCCTCGGTCAGCAGCGATGGCGTGATGTACATTTCCTGAAGTTGGGTGCCTGTGCCGAAGTATGAGCGGACTTCATTGCGGAAGTCGTTGCTTGGGTCTGAGTTGAGTTGCTTGTGATGCTGGGCATAGATCAGGCCATGAAGCATCAGGGAATTCAGCGGAAACAGAGGGCCGTTTTGCACGATGCGCCGATAGGTGTCCGCATCACGATAGGTAATCCAGCGCTCGCGATACGGTCCGACCCCGGCCGTCCAGTCGTCCTCTCCGCCGCGCCAGATCGAGTCTGCATACATGAGCCAGAACGGGGACGGCCACGTTCCGGTTGTGAGATTGATGAAGAGGTCCGGCCTGGCTGCGCGCAGTTCTCCGATGAGATGGATTGCCGCGGCGAAGTCGCTGTCGAACTGGCTGCCCTTGAAGACCGAGTTGGCGTTGCCTGTGCCGTCGAATTTGAATTGATTCACTCCATATTGGCGAATCATATCCAGGCAAACGTCTCTGAATCCCGCGTAATAGCGGGGGCCGGAAAGCGCGTATCCATCGTCGACGATCTCATAACCGGCGGCCTTGCCAAAAGTAATCCGCTCCCGCTTTGGCTCGGAGTAGCCGCCCCACGGGGACATCCAGACGCCGGGATCGGCGCCATATGTTTCCGCGGCCTGCTTCACCCTCGCGAAGCCGTTGGGAAAGCCGCCGTTAAACTTCCAAAGCGAACTGTGATTGTCCCAACCGTCATCGAAGAGAAACGAGTCGAGTGTGACGCCGCGCTTTTGAGTCAACTCGCGCCCGAAGGCATTGACGCGATCAAGTGCGTCCGCCTCACCGTATGGAGTGAAGTAGCCTAGATCGTACCAGGAGTTGTAGTGAAGAAATGTGCGGTAAGGATGAGCGCGTTCGCGTTCCAGATAGGCGAGGAAGTCGCGCCGCATCTGGCCCTTGCGCGCAACGCCAATCACCGACGAATAGGTAACTGCCTGGCCTGCGCGAAGCGGCAGATCGCGGTCAATCCATGCGGTGGCTCGGCCTGCGGTAACTGTACTTTGTGAAAGCGGATGCTCAAGGCCCATGAAGAGATTGCCGGCAATGATAGGTGAGCCGTCGACAGTTCCGCTGACATGCGCGCCTGGCAGCGGCAAATCGACGAGTTGAACGCGGCTGATGGGCAGGTCATGGGCGCCAGCTGTAAGAGTGAGAAGCTGGCGAAAATAGGATGAGCCGTCAAGCAGGATCAACGACCAGGTGAAATGCAACGAATGGTCGACGGTTTCAAGCGGAATGTCCAACTGGACACCGCGGAGTCTTTCGGCAAGGCGGGATGCGTCGGGACGCGGAAGGAGCACATGGTTTGTGGGCTGGCCGTCCAGCTCCAGATTGGTGGCGTTGTAGATTGTGCCGTCGGTCAAGAGGATGGCGAAGGGCGTTCCAATGGGCAACTCGGTTTTGTGGAGACGGTCATCGAAGACGAGGCCACTGAACTTTTCGCCGGTTATGGTGAGCGTCAAGCCGAGGTTGCAGTTTTCCAGGAGGAAGCTATTGACTGTCTGAGTTGAGGTCACGTGGCCGGTCCCGAGGCACTCCGTGGCGGCGCGCACGGATTTTGGCATGGCGAGCGCTGCCAGAATGACAAGGACCGCTGCCAGTGCTTTTCGAAATTGACCTTGAGAGTGCATGCCGTTCCTCTTCCAAGCGATCTGGATTGTGATTGTATCCGTCCTGGTCGTAGTATCTCGAATCAGGTGAACCCTACACCCATGGATTTGGCGAGCTGACGACAATCCTGTGATTCGTGAGGGTGCTTCATTCCCTGCGCGGAGGGCACCACGGAGAATTCGAGTACGATGGTGAGGCAGTGGCCTGGGGTGTCAAGGTGCAACATTGATGACCAAGGCACCTGAAGTGCGAAAATGGCTCCTGACGGACCCTGTGGCGACGGTCAGAGTTGATTAGTGTGGTCCTGGGGCATGCAACGCCGCCGGATGAAGCCAGGCGCGAAGGCTGTCAGAATCGGAACGAGGTGCAGAAATGCTCCAAGCTGTGCCTTGACGAACAACTATAAGCGATTGTAATTCATATGCTTATGGAAAAATTGGGCCTGTAGCTCAACGGTTAGAGCAGGGGACTCATAATCCCTTGGTTGGGGGTTCAAATCCCTCCGGGCCCACCATCGAACCAACAGTCGGCAGCCTCTCGATGCTGTCTTCACAGGATTGCCGGGTTCGGATTCCGATCGACTCTTCCTGTCTGCGCGTCAGTATGGCGCGATCCACAGCTTTCGCTAGAACTTTTGCGTTCGACCCTCCGATGAGCTTGATCGTGCCAGTTCGAGCACCCGAATTATGTCGCGCCCAACCGCGGCTGTAACGTCGAGTTCTGTCCTTCCCTGAACCGCGTCACGGACATTCGCATAGAATCCACGATAGTCTCCTAATTCTGTGCGGACGCGCGTCTTCACTAAGGTTCCCGGGGTGGCCAGCGAAGGAGCAACAGTTAGCTCACCCCACATTTCTTCGTTCTCCACCAGCCATTCCCCTTCACCCAGCTTCGGCACCTTCGCGCCCGCCACCAGTGCCGGTTCCTGGGGATCGACGCCATGCTTCCTGAAGCTGCCTGCGGTTCCGTGCAGCAGGAAGCGAGGCGCCGGATCACAAGCAAGGAGACTCGACCGGCAACAGTAGATGAGGCCGTTATATCCCAAAGCAATATCAAAAGCATCCTCAATCTTCGAGTCATTCCGATCCGTTCGCACACTTGCCGTCACCGTCTTTGGCGGACCAAACAGCGCGAATGCCTGATCGACCAAGTGCGGCGCCAAATCGAAGAGGAGCCCATTTGCGGGGCCTTCCGATTCTTTCCAGGTTCCTTCCCGGAGCAGCGGCCGATAGCGGTCAAAATGCGACTCGGCGGTTACGAGCCGTCCGAGATCCCCGTTCTGGAGGAGTTTCCTCACCGTCAGGAAGTCGCCATCCCAGCGGCGGTTATGAAACGGCGCCAAAACGAGGCCCGACTTTTGCGCCAGGTCGATGAGCTGGCTGGCCTGGTGACTTGAACCCGCGAATGGCTTGTCGATGACGACGTGCTTGCCCGCTCTGAGCGCCTGGGTGGCCAGGTCGTAGTGCGTCTCATTCGGAGTTGCCACCACCACGAGCTGAATGCTGGGGTCGCTGAGCAGTTCCTCGACCGACCGGACAATCGTTGCGCTGGGATAGGCTTTGGCTGCTTCATCCCCTTTGCGCTGGACGAGTGTCCTAAGGGCAAGGCCCGGCACTGCGGAGACAAACGGGCAATGAAACACCTTTGCCGCCAAGCCGAAACCGATCACCCCTACGCCAATTTCATCTTCCATCTTCAAGGCCTCTGAACCCTGATATCAGTATCAATGCTCGCGCGTCCCCTTATACTCGACCAAGAGCATGTCGACGCACCTGGACACAATTCTGGCAACGACGCGGAGCGCGGTGGCTGCGGCGAAGGCGCGTGTGCCGGTCGCGGAATTGGAGCGAAAAGCGGCGTTGCACGAGCCACGCGGCTGGGCTTCGGCTTTGCGGCGACAGGCCACAATGGGGCCGGCGGTGATTGCCGAGATCAAGAAGGCTTCGCCGTCGAAGGGGCTGATTCGCGAGGAGTTCGATGTGGCGTGGCTGGCAGGGCGCTACCAGGCGGGCGGAGCTGCGGCGCTTTCTGTATTGACCGATGAGCCGTATTTTCAGGGTAGTCTGCGGAATCTGGAGCTGGCTTCGGAGGCGGCGGGGTTGCCGTGCCTGCGCAAGGACTTTACGGTGGATGAATACCAGATCGTGGAGGCTCGCGCGCACCGGGGCGATGCGATTCTGTTGATTGCCGCGGCGTTGACCGATGCGGAACTCCGGCGTCTTTCCGAAGTCGCTCACGGATATGCGCTTGACGTGCTGGTGGAGGTGCATACGGCCGGGGAGCTTGACCGGGTTCTGGATACACTGGGCGAGACCGGCGCGGACGCGGTCGGCGTGAACAACCGGGATTTGAAGACTTTCGATGTCAGACTCGAAACTTCGCTTGAGTTGGTGGAGGGGATACCGGCGACTGCGGTACGCGTGGCTGAGAGCGGGATTGCGACGGCTGACGATCTGGTGCGGCTGGGAGCGGCGGGGTTTGATGCATTCTTAATCGGCGAAAGCCTGATGCGGAAAGCTGACCCTGGAGCCGCGCTGGCAGAGTTGCTGGCGGGAGTTGCGGCGGCGCGATGAGCGTGTGGATCAAGATTTGCGGCAATACTTCGCTGGAGGACGCGCGGCTGGCTGTCGAGGCCGGAGCCGATGCGGTGGGGTTTGTGTTTGCGGCGAGCCCGCGGCGCGTGACGGCGGCGCAGGTAGCAGCGATTATGCGGCATCTTCCGGAGACGGTGGAAAAGATCGGCGTGTTTGTGGGCGCGGACCTTGAGGGAATTGAAGCCGTGGTGCGCGAGGCGGGACTCACGGGCGTGCAACTGCACTTTGCGGCGGACCCGGAGCTGCCCGAAGAACTGCACGCGCGATTGGGACGCGAACTACGCATATTGCGAGTACTGCATTTTGACGCGGAACATCTTGCGGGAATCGCTACGCAACTTGCCGATTATGCGCACGATCCGCATGTGGATGCGGTGCTTGTCGATTCGAGGACGGCTGCGGCCGTGGGTGGCACGGGCGTGGCCTTTGACTGGGCTGCGGCACGGCTCACGCTCTTTCATGGACCGGAGATTCATGGTCCGCAGAATCGCCTGGTCGCGGCGGGCGGACTGAATCCGGAGAATGTGGCGGAGGCGATTGCGACGCTGCGGCCGTGGGGCGTGGATGTGGTCTCGGGCGTGGAGGCTGCGCCGGGGCGCAAGGATCCTGAGAAGGTGAGGGAGTTTGTCGCTCGGGCGCGCGCTGCTGGTCGGAATCAGGTAAGCAGTCGTCAGTGATCAGTGGACAGTGACGAAGGGCAGTGAACAAGTGAAGAAGTGAAAGAGTGAACGGGTGCGCAATGGGCTGTGGGTGCTGAGCCGTGAACAGCGGGTATTGTCCAGCCTTCAGCGGCCATTGCACGGTGGACCGCAGCGGCCACTATGCTTCGGGCGGATTGCACTGCGCGGGGGACGGGTTTGGATTCTCCGTGTT
>Ga0224555_1005687_pt1 | contig 10211 bp, 5 predicted proteins | sample 714S23034metaG_FD_180687 | JGI IMG/M metagenome (GOLD analysis project Ga0224555, IMG submission 180687) | Peat soil microbial communities from Stordalen Mire, Sweden - 717 S2 30-34 | ecosystem: Environmental > Terrestrial > Soil > Wetlands > Peat | place: Sweden: Norrbotten County, Stordalen...
AAAAATGCGCCCGATCCTGCCAATTGATTTGTCCGCAGTCCACCAGCTGCAAATAGACTTCGTTGACGAGAGCAGTTGTTTGCAGGGTGTGGCCGGATCGTTCACCTGCCATACAGCGTTGGGCTACTCGATGCAATTGCTCATACACCAGAGGCGTGAGTTTTTCCAGAGCCTGTTCGTCACCCGTGGTCCAGGCCTTGAGTAGCTGAGTAACCTCGTGAGTCGAAGGCAGAGCCATCTAACCCTCCGCAGTTTCAACACATTACACCTTGGACAGCCAAAAGCCCAGCCCCAGTGCTGTTTTCCTCCGAGGGGTGGTTCTTTATTTTATTTAACTTTCTTATCCATTCGGTTGCTATTTCGACCCTCCTTTCCCGCCTTACTAGATAGAGGCCGAGTTTGGATCGTAGGGACGCTAGGCAGCAAGCGAACATCAAGGTTCGTGATCTCTGCAGCGGCGCTCAAGAAAAACTGACCCACAAAGGAGCATCTATATGAAGAACACACTGCAAGATCGGAACTGGATTTCGCGTATGCGTCTGACAGCGGCAAGTGCCGCGCTGGCGTTAGCGGTCGTGCTCGTGTCGGCGGTCATTACGACTCAACCCGCGCAGGCGCAGACTTATACCGTACTGGCCAGCTTCGACGGGACGAACGGTAACTACCCTCTGGCGCCGCTGGTCCAGGCCACCAATGGGAACTTGTACGGGACAACCGAACAGAATGGGTTCTCCTATGGCAGCGTCTTCGAGGTCACCACCAGCGGCACGCTGACCTCCCTTCACAGCTTTTGCTCGCAAGGCGGTTATCCCAATTGCCCGGATGGCGACTTTCCCGTGGCGGGGCTGGTCCAGGCCACCAACGGAGACTTGTACGGGACGACGGAATACGGCGGATCTCCCGATGGTAGCTTTGGCACAGTCTTCCAGATCAAGATCACACCAAGCTTTACGCTGACCACGCTCGACAGCTTTCCCGTGGAAGACGGCTGCGCCCCCGAGCCCACAGCCGGGTTGGTGCAGGCCACCAATGGGGACCTCTACGGGACGACCCCATGTGGCGGGGTCAACGGCGGCGGCACGGTCTTCCAGATCACCCCGGCTGGCACGCTGACCACGAAGTACAACTTTTGCCCAATCGCGGGTATTTCTGGATGCGGCAACGACCAACCTACCTACGCCAACGGTTTCGACCCCGTGGCGGGACTGATCCAAGCCACCAATGGGGACCTGTACGGGACAACGGTATCTGGTGGGATCAACGGCGGTGGCACGGTCTTCAAAATCACCACAGGCGGCAAGTTGACCACGCTTTACAGCTTTTGCTCCCAGGTCAATGGCAGCGGCACTTGCACAGACGGCGGCCACCCCTCTTCGGTGCTGGTGCAGGCCACCAATGGGGACATCTACGGGACTACGGCCTACGGTGGAACTGGCGCCGCCTGTCCCGACGTTATTGACTGTGGTACGATTTTCGAAATCACCCCGACCGGCGCGCTCACCACGCTTTACAGCTTTTGCTCCCAAAGCGGCTGCGCGGACGGCGCAAACCAGGGAAATCTCGAGACACCGCAACCGGCACTGATCCAGGCCACCGATGGGAACCTCTACGGGACAACCCCTTTTGGCGGGTACACCACCAGCGGCGTCAACACGAACGGCTATGGCACAATCTTCGAAATCACCCCCAGCGGCACGCTGACCACGCTCTACACCTTTTGCGAGGTGAGCGGTTGTCCGGACGGCGCCGATCCCTTCGCGGGGCTGATCCAGGACACCAATGGAAACTTCTATGGGACAACCTCTTCTGGCGTGACCGGCAACCCCTGTTACGAGTATGGCTGCGGAACAGTCTTCAGCCTGTCGACAGGCCTCGGCCCGTTCGTGACGACACGACCGGCCTCCGCCGCGGTGGGCAAGGCCGTCACCATCCTCGGAACCGATCTGACGGGCGCGACCGGTGTCAGCTTTAACGGCACCCCGCAGCTAACGTTCACCGTAGTCTCGAGTTCAGAAATTACCACCACCGTACCTACAGGCGCCACGGCCGGCTATGTGACCGTGACCACCCCGAGTGGCACGCTGACCAGCAAAGTGCCCTTTCTTTTGAGCACCACGTTGATCACGACCACGGGTGCGCTCACGTCTTCGCTGAATCCGTCTACCTTCGGAGAGGCTGTAACCTTTACTGCGACGGTCAGTTCCAACGCTGGTTCGCCGCCGAATGGAGAAACCGTCTCATTTCAGAAGGGCGCAACCGTACTGGGAACGGGAACGTTGAGCAGCGGTTCGGCCAGCTTTACCACCTCGACGCTCCCGGTGGGTACAACGTCAGTCAAGGCGGTGTACGGCGGTGACGCGTACTTCCACAGCATCACGTCGAACGTGGTGAAGCAGGTGGTGGATAAAGCCGCTAATTGACCAACTTGGGTCCTCGCTGAATCTGATTAGCAACGAGAACTTCCAGGTGCCCTAGCGGCAACGACAAATCCGAAGGCCGCCTCCTCATCGAGGCGGCTTTTCCTCTGTAGCAGGGTTTTGTTAGAGGCTTTTAGGACTGGACGGCGGTGCCACAGCGATAGCCGGACTTATCGGGATCTACAATGCCTATGCGCAGGAACTGAACTATGTCAACGATGTGTCGCTCACGAATATTGCTGGCACTGGACTGAATATAGTTGGAAGCGCAAACTGACGTGCCGGCCACCGGCACCACAAACCATCATTCCAAAACCGGGGCATGGAGATATGGGAAACGCTTCGCGTTTCCCACATCTCCACACCCCCGACGACGACTAGGACAAAGGTCAAAAGAGGCGTTACACTAACATTCCACTTGGTAAAAAAGATCGGTCAGGTCACCTCCTCGCTGGCCCCGCCTGAGTAAACATTAGCGGTGTCAAAGAAGTTTGATCCCCAGATCAAGCGCCTGACGAAAGAAGGGGTCGCTCTCTTCTTCGTTCAGAGCCCAGGCATGGCTGCCAGGTTTAGCTTTACCGGTAGCAGGCGCTCCATAGCTCATGCAGCCCAGACAGATACGAGAGACTTTAAGTCCGGTTTTACCAAGATTGACGTAGTTCATCGCTTCTCCTGAGGGCACAGGGTCGCTCAGGCCATCGTTCCCTTTCGAGATTTGTGCTCCCTCTGAATCAGAGCATACTGCGCAAAGAACGATTCAACATACGCCAGATCTTCGTGGAACGCTGTATCGTCATAATGGTTCTCATCACCGGGTTGAATATGCTTTTGATTACGGGCGCTTCCGGACGTATCGCACGACGTGCTGCTGCATTACTGGCGCAACAAGGATATTCTTTGCGCCTGATGACGCGTCATCCACAACAAGCTCCAGCAGTGGATGGAGCAGAAGTGGTTCGCGGCGACTTCGCAGAACCGGCAACGCTGGACGGCGCCTTCGCAGAAGTGTCTGCTGCGCTGGTGATCTCGGGATCTGGCAAGCCAGGAGAACGCGCGGAACTGCATCGGAATGCGTTCGAAGCTGCCGTGCGGGCACGGGTGAGACACGTCGTCTATTTGTCACTCCAAGGCGCCTCTCCGAGGTCGAAATACCCCTATTCGCGCGATCACTCCCGGAGCGAGCAGTACCTTGCGGCGACAGGTCTCCCGTATACCGTGCTGCGAAACGCATTCTATCTGGATATGTTTCTGGAGAAATTCGATGTCGCAGGGGTGATGCGCGGTCCGGCGAACGAGACGCGAGGCGCTTTCGTTTCCCGCGAGGACGCAGCCCGAACCGCGGCCGCAGTGCTGGCGAATCCGCCCGGCGGCACGCACGATGTCACCGGACCGGAAGCGCTGAGCCTTGCCGAGGTGGCTCGTCGATTTTCTGCGCTGACCGGCCGGCAGCTTCGCTACCAGTCGGAGTCCGGCGAATCCGGACGAGAGCGGTTGAGAAAGCGGGAAGAGGCTTCCTGGCGCGTCGATCTAGCCGCCGGATGGTTTGAAGCGATTGCCGCCGGGGAGCTAGAACACACCAGCGACGCGGTTTTCCGTTTTACACGAAAGGAGCCAATGAACATCGAGCAGTATTTCACCTTGTTCCCCGAACTATTGCAATCGCTCCGGCTAGCGCAGGATAAGGATTCTGGAAGCTAACGGACGTGAATGGTCATTCACCCTGGCATGGGCATCGCCACCAGTTGAGCCGCTTCCTCTGAGGTAAGGTCCGCATCGCTTGCCCGGCTGATTCATCTAATTAGCTATGCGTAACGAGTTAGCCGTTTCGGTACTAGATCTTGTGGGCATGCGAGCAGGGGAGTCCGCGGGCAGCGCGATTGCCCGATAGCGCGCTATTGCGGTCGTCGCTCTTTCACCACCTGTGCCGTTCGTCGCCTTTTCGTCAGGTGGATTAGCGTCGGCGAGGGAGTCTCTTTGCCGAGGCCTCGGATCCAGGTGGTTCACGGAACGGTTCCACAGAAATGCGCTCATAACACACTTCCAGCACGGTCAGGTATTCTGTACCGCCCGGCAATTGAAGGACTACGCTGTCACCCGCTGCCGACTTCATCAACGCGCGTCCCAGAGGTGACACCCAACTGATGTGGTTGCGGTTGAGATCGATCTCGTCGGTGCCCACGATGCTCACCACTCGCGATACTCCCGCGGCATTGGCATAGCGCACGGTCGCTCCGAAGAATGCCCTCGTCGCCGCCTGCCCCGATCTCGGAGCTTCCGGGTCCACCACTTCCGCGGCTTCGATTCGCTTCGTGAGAAAGCGAATCCGCCCATCGATCTGCCGCAGCCGCCGCTTGCCGTACTGATAGTCGGCGTTTTCACTGCGATCGCCGTTGCTGGCCGCCCACGCCACCACCTCCGTCACGGCCGGGCGTTCCCTGGTGAGCAGAAACCGGTGCTCATCTTTAAGGCGCTCCAGTCCGCTCGGCGTTATGTAGTTCTTGCGTGGCGTCGCGGGCTCGTCCGCTTTTGGTTTTCTCGTAAACCCTTTCCGCATCTCGTAGTCCTTCCAGTGTGAATCCAGATTAACGGGCAGACCTTCAATAATCCAACGTGCCGGCATTGGCCGGAAACTTTCTGGCCGGGCCACACTGGAGGAGGCAGAACGTGTCAGGCATGAGCGGGAACCATCGGAACGATTTCCGGGAGCCTGTTTGCGGATTGCTTCCGGATTGCCGACAATCCAGCCGCAATCGCCGTGTACGCTCAGAACTCCAGCCGCGCCTGGAAGGCGATCATACGAGGACTGCTATCGCCGCCCAGTCCGACGCCTAGTAAGCCAGTCGGCGGAGAGGTTGCGGACGTAAGCGCGCCAAAGCCACTCTGCGTGGAAGGATTGCCCGGAATGCCGGCCTGCACCATGTTTGGAAGCGCGAAATTCGGATGGTTGAAAACATTAAAGAACTGCCCCTCAAACCGCAGCTTCACATGTTCAGTTAGAGCAAAGAATTTTGTCAAATAGAAGTCACTCCAGAGAAAATCAGGACCGCGCAGGGCGTTACGGCCGAGGTTCCCGAACTGGCAATTCAGCGGGCTGTCGCCGCCGTAGCATTGCCCAGTACTCGGATCGACCGCCGACAAAAATGCGTTCGGATTCAGCCACTGAATCGTTCCCGCCTGAGTTACGCCCGGAATCGGATGATGCTCGTACAGCGGAACGCCCGGAACGGCGCTGGCAAACTGCGGCCCGCTGCCCTGCACAATGCCATCACCGTTTGCTAAATAAGGCGTGCTCAGCACCGAGAACGGAACTCCACTGTGCCAGAACGCGGTTCCGGAAATCTGCCAGCCGTTGAGCGCGTAACCCAGCGAATGACTGCGCACTTTTAAGGGCAGCTGATAAACATATTGCGCGTTGAGATTGTGCCGGATGTCATAGTCGCAGGGGCCATAATCGCGGGTCAGATCTCCCGGCAAAGGAGAGAGAATCCCTCCCGCGGAAAACGAAAGGAACCCGCCGTTCGAGACTGTATCCATGCAACGGCTCCAGTTGTAGTTTATCTGCGCTTGGAGACCGTGTCCGAGGCGTTTCATCGCCGTGAGTTGAAGACCGTTGTAGTGGCTGTTCGCACCGGTCGAGAACTGCGTCACCGCGCCGAATCGCGGATCAGTTGGTTGCAGGTACTGAAACGGCGCAAAACAGCCCTGACATACGGTTTGGTAGCCGTTGACTTGGGTTGAGTACGGTTGATTCACGGCCCGCGTGCCTACGTATTGCGCTTGCAGACTAGCCGTCGTTCCAAACTGATGTTCCATTCCCAGGCTCCATTCCATGAAGTAAGGCGCGTGAAGTTTGCCATTCGGAACGGCCGTCATTGCTACCGGAGGAATACAGCTTCCGGGACTGGACTGTGGCGATGCACACGAAAGCTGGCCCTGGGGAAATCCCGACGTAAAAATCTGATTGGCGACTACGGTCGCATCGACGGCACTGTTCGGGACTCCCGGGGCAATCGCTGTACCGCCGACGTTGCCGAGGATCCCGCCTTGAAACGTCTTGTTGTATGGAGGATTGGCTCCGATCAAATCGGCAACACTGCCCGGCAAAATATCGCTGAAAATTCCAAAGCCGGAGCGGAGCACGGTATGTGGCTCGAACTGCCATGCAATCGCTGTTCTTGGTTGCAGAATCGCTATTGGTGTAGACGGGAAAAGATTGCCGAGATGAGTCCGGATGGCCTCATTCAGCGGTTGATTGACGTCATGCGAGATAGAACTGAAGGAACCGCGAAGACGGGCGACTTGGTCATGAGGATTCAGCGGATTGGAATTCAATGTGTCGCGCAGGCCGAACGTCCAGGTTAGGGCACGAGTCACCTTCCAAGTGTCTTGCGCGTAGACATCGAGATTGAGAAAGTTGAAGGGCTCATTTGCGTTTGAAGGGAATGTCTCCGACGCGGTGTTTGCTACTCCGTCTATGAATTGCTGCAAATTCGCATAGGTCACCGTCGGAACCGTGCCTTCTCCAAAGTCGTAGTCGTTCAGGCGGAAGATACGGGTATTGGTTCCAAACCGCAGTTCATGAGCGCCGCGACTCCAGGCGAGGTTGTCGTTGATGAAAAACCGCGACGCGCGCCGCCCTTGAATCCAGGTGTTGTCGAGCCCTCCCATTGGCGTGAAGGCATTCGCGCCAGTACCCTGTAACACAATCGGAAACGCCGCAAGTGTTTGCTGTAGGTGACTCGGTCCGAACAGGCTCTCGTACCAAGAGAATGCGGGATTGAAGTAGTTGACTAAGTTCTGCGAGAAGACGTGGGTGTGTCCTGCCGCGAAAGAATAGAGGGGCTGCGGCGAAAACGCATCGAACACCGCGTTGATAGGGTCTGTCCACGCGGCTTGCAGACCGGTGTCTGACTGAAAGCGCAACCAAACCGTATCTCTCGGGTTGATATTGTAGTCGACGCGGACCGTCTGCACTTGTTCGTGGTCGTCGCTGGAATGTGAGACACTCTGCCGGTTCGCGCAACCATCCCCGGCATGACCCAGTGGGCATCCAAGTATTGCGGTCGGTGTGCCGCTGGTGTTTCCATACAGTGAAAACATCTGCTGATAGAACGGGACCGAGGGAGAAGGAAGTTGCTGCAGCACGTACTGTTGAAATGCCGGGCTGGGAACAATCGTCGGCGTGACGATGGGCAGCGCGATCCGAACCCACTCGCTGTCGAAAAAGAAAAAAAGCTTATCATGCGCAATCGGGCCGCCGAGACTACCTCCAAAGTGATTCACTGTCGACCTGGGTTTGTGGTTTCCCGGAGTCGCATTGGTAAAGTAGTCCGCCGCATTCAGTAACGAACCATTCCATAACTCATAGAGGTTCCCGTGAAACTGATTCGTGCCGGACTTAGTGACATAGTCGATTTGCGATGCTCCATACCGTCCTTGATCCACGGAATAGGAAAGTGTGTTGACGGTCACTTCCGAAATTGAATTCAATCCCAGGACGAGGTTGGTTGAAAGACCGCTATTGAGATTGGTGAGGGGGTCGTTCGTTTCCAACCCGTCAACGATGTAGCCGTTGGAGAGGGCGGGCAGTCCGTTGAACTCCACATTGCCGTACCCGTTGCTGCTTCCAACAAAATCGTTACTGCTTCCGGCTGTATTGATCAGGGCCCCAGGCGCAAATTGCAAAGGATAGGTGAGGTCGCCTCCCGGGTTCGGCAAGTTCTCCAAAGCTGGGGCGCTCAGGGTGGTGGATGTATTCGCGTTTTCTGGATTGATGATTGGAGCTTCGCTGCTTACCTCAACGGCCTCGTTCGACCGCGCCACCTTTAGCGTGAAATCCACGCTTTGCTTCTGGCCTAGTCCTGAAATGACGTTGTCATTTTGTTGCGGATCAAAGCCCTCTGCTTCCGCCCGAACCGAATAGGCGCCCGGCTTGAGCTGGGGAAAGTTGAAACGTCCCGCGTCATCGGTGCGGGCAGTGCGCTTCAGGCTGGTCTCGCGATTCGTGATAGTCACAGTGGCGCCTGCCATAACTGCGCCGGATGCGTCCCTAACTTCGCCAACGATGGCACTGGTGGTTTCGCCTTGCCCCAGCGCTTTCGCCGGCAAAAGGAACGCCACCGTCAATGCCAAAAAAACAAAGTTCACTGCCCGCGCCATGAATACCCCCGCTTTTTTGCCCGGAAGTGGCAAAGACCGCTGATCTATTAACCAGAGATTAGTTTTCATAGTTAACCACAGTTAACATCAAAAGGCAAGAATGGAGAGGAAAGGCCCACAACCTCGGCATTTGCGCCCGAGTGACGGGCAAACCTTCAATAATTCAGCGTGCCAGCGCTGGCTGGCAATTTTCTGGCCACGCTACACTGGAAGAGGCACGGTGCCGCGAGTTGCTCCTTCAAAATGATCTCTTTCTCAAACATCAATAAGCAGTATGGCAAGCAGTTGCTCTTCGTGGATGCTTCGTTTCAGTTGAATCCCGGCGAAAAAGTCGGACTGGTCGGTCCCAACGGGTCGGGCAAGACAACGCTCTTCCGTATGGTGGTCGGCGAGGAAACTCCCGACGAGGGCGCGGTCTCTGTCCCCAAGAAGTTGACGATCGGCTACTTTCGCCAGGACGTCGAGGAAATGCAGGGCCGTTCGGTCTTGGATGAAGCCATCGCAGGCAGCGGACGCGTCGGCGATCTGCACCACGAACTCGAAGCCTTGCAGCGAGAAATGTCTGACCCTGACAAGGCCGATGATATGGACCGCATCCTTGAGCGCTTCGGTCACGTGCAGGAGGAGTACGAGCATTTAGGTGGTTACGCGCTCGAATCGCAAGCCCGCGAAGTGCTCCACGGTCTGGGATTCCGGGGTTTGCAATTCAAAGACGATCAGATTGACGGCGACGTGGGCGCTCTCTCGGGCGGATGGAAGATGCGGGTTGCGCTGGCACGGGTCTTGCTCGGAATGCCCGATGTATTGCTGATGGACGAACCGACGAACCATCTCGACATTGAATCCATCATCTGGCTGGAGCAGTTTCTCAAGTCATTTCCCGGCGCGTTGCTCATGACTTCGCACGACCGCGAGTTCATGAATCGTCTGGTCTCAAAGATTGCAGAGATTGATGGCGGCGAAATCATCACCTACTCGGGTGACTACGACTTCTACGAGCGCGAGCGGGCGGTGCGAGAGAGCAATCAGCAGGCAGCGTTTGCGCGGCAGCAGTCCATGCTTGCCAAGGAACAGCGCTTCATCGATCGTTTCAGGACGCACGCCGCGAAAGCGGCCCAGGTGCAGAGCCGGATCAAGGCCTTGGATAAGATCGAGAAGATCGAGTTGCCAAAGAAACGCACGGTGGTGAAGTTTGACTTTCGTGTCCCTCCGCGATCCGGCGAACAGGTGGCCGTCCTCGAGAATCTGCACAAGAGGTACGGCCCGCGTGTGATTTATGAAGGATTCAATCTCACCATCCGCCGCGGAGAACGCTGGGCCGTCATGGGCAGGAACGGCGCGGGTAAGACTACGCTTCTTAAAATGATTGCTGGAGCCAGTGCTCCTGATGCCGGAAGCGTGCGGCTCGGCGCCAGCCTGTATATGGGCTACTTCGCGCAACAGTCTTTAGATCTGCTCAATCCCGACCTCACCGTCAGCGAACAGTTGCAACAGGATTTTCCGCAAGACAGTATCGGCTCGTTGCGGAACCTGGCGGGAGCATTCCAGTTCTCCGGCGAAGATGTAGATAAGAAGATCCGCGCACTCTCCGGCGGAGAAAAATCGCGGCTGGCAATAGCGCGTATGCTCTACAAC
>Ga0224555_1005688_pt1 | contig 10210 bp, 8 predicted proteins | sample 714S23034metaG_FD_180687 | JGI IMG/M metagenome (GOLD analysis project Ga0224555, IMG submission 180687) | Peat soil microbial communities from Stordalen Mire, Sweden - 717 S2 30-34 | ecosystem: Environmental > Terrestrial > Soil > Wetlands > Peat | place: Sweden: Norrbotten County, Stordalen...
ACGCTGGAGCAGCAGGAACTGCTGGAAGATTTGAAGGCCTTCGGCAACAAGGTCAATATGTTTGCAATCTTTGCATTGGGATTGCTGGCCGTCTCCATCCTCCTTAACGTGATTTTGTTTCTCCATATCCAACGCGTGCTTCCCTAGTACCATGACCGTGTGATTCGGAAATTTAGAGCCTGACGAATGGGTGGCCCACATCTCGCTTCTGAGCAAGAAACCGGCTTTAGACGATGCAGATTCTAAACAACTTACGGGAAGTTGCTTAGGAGATGTGGGAGACGATGAACCTCGACCGGCGGGTTTTGTTCTCGGATACTCCGAATTCCGAGGATTCCCAGGTCTGACCCTTCCAAAATGAATGGGTTCCCCAAATCCCGCTTTTGGAACCTGGGGAACCACGAAGCTTCTCCCGCCGCACAATGCAGAAAATAACCCTCCGCCGGCACACAATAGAAGTAATCAGCTGAACGGGGTTTTACTGATCTCTGTTCCCTGATCCGTAAGAACGTACCCCCTCCCCCCTCCTATATTTTCAAAACCTTGCAGATTATATTAACCTTTCTGGAATCAACACTTTCCTAAAGTCGGGTGCCCCAGGTCCAGATTCTCGGACCTGGGAAGGATCGCTCTGTCTTAATCCGCCTGCCCGAAAGCAGGTTGATAGGCCAGATCTCAGAGTCGAGACCTGGGGCGCACAGCCCTCCCGTGGAATAATGAATCGTAACCATGACCAACTCGAATCCGGAAAGCCCAAACGCTCCAATTCAGGACGCTCGCACTCCCTCTAACTTCCTCCGCGATCAAATCGCCGAGGATGTACGCACCAAAAAGTACGGCGATGCCGTCGTCCAGACCCGCTTTCCTCCCGAGCCCAACGGCTACCTCCACATCGGCCACGCCAAGGCCATCTGCATCGACTTCGGCCTCGCTGACGAATTCGGCGGCAAGACCAACCTGCGCTTCGACGACACCAATCCCGAGAAGGAAGAGCAGGAGTACGTCGATTCCATCATGGCGGACGTTCGCTGGCTCGGCTTCCAGTGGGATCGCCTCTGCTACGCCTCCGACTACTTCCCGCAACTCTACGACTGGGCGATCAAGCTCATTCAAGACGGCAAGGCATACGTGGACGACCTCTCCGCCGACGTGATCCGCCAGCACCGCGGCACCTTGACCGAGCCCGGCAAGGACAGTCCCTTTCGAAATAGGTCTGTCGAAGAAAATCTCGACCTCTTCATCCGCATGAAGCAGGGCGAGTTCCCCGACGGCAGCCGCGTTCTCCGCGCCAAAATCGACATGGCCTCGCCCAACCTCAACATGCGCGACCCAGTCATGTACCGCATCCTGCACGCCACGCACCAGCGCACCGGCGATGCTTGGTGCATCTACCCCATGTACGACTTCGCCCACGGCCAGTCGGACTCATTGGAGCGCGTCACCCACTCCATGTGTACCCTCGAATTCACCGACCACCAGCCCCTCTACCGCTGGTATATCGAGCAGCTCGGCATCTTTCCTACGCAACAAATTGAATTTGATCGCCTCAATCTCACCTACACCCTGCTCTCCAAACGTAAGCTGTTGCAGCTCGTAAGTGAAAAGCGCGTGAGCGCCTGGGACGATCCCCGTATGCCCACCCTCTGCGGCATCCGCCGCCGCGGCTTCACGCCTGAGGCTCTGCGCGCCTTCTGCGCTGCCATCGGCGCCACGCGCACCAACGGCAGCACCGACATCGAAATGCTCGAGCACTTCCAGCGCGACGACCTCAACCGCCGCGCCAGCCGCGCCATGGCTGTCCTGCATCCCCTCAAGCTGGTCATCGACAACTACCCCACCGGCCAGGAGGAATTCGTCGAGGTCGCCAACAATCCCGAAGACCCCTCCGCCGGCACTCGCCAGGTTCCCTTCTCAGGCGAAATCTTCATCGAGCAGGACGACTTCCGCGAGATTCCTCCGCCCAAGTACTACCGCCTGTCTCCAGGAAAAGAAGTGCGCCTGCGCAACGCCTACTTCGTCACCGCCCAAAGCGTGGTGAAAGATTCGGCCGGCAACATCGTCGAGGTGCATTGCACCTACGACCCCGCCAGCCGCGGCGGCAACTCACCCGACGGCCGCAAGGTCAAGTCCACCATCCACTGGGTTTCGATTGCCCACGCCATCTCCGCCGAAATCCGTCTCTACAACAGGCTCTTCACCAAGGCCAACCCCAGCGACGTCGAAGAAGGCCAAGACGTCCTAAGCAACCTCAACCCCAACTCCGTCGAGATCCTCACCGGCGCCAAGCTTGAGCCCTCTCTGGCCAACGCCAAACTAGTGGACCGCTTCCAGTTCGAGCGCGTCGGCTACTTCTGTCTCGATCCCGACTCGGCTCCAGCCAATCTGGTCTTCAACCGCACCCTCCCGCTCAAAGACTCCTGGGCCCGGATCGAGAAGAAGTCAGGAGCATAGCGCCTACCCCAAAAACATGCCGGCAATTGACGCCGAGATGAGGTTGGCCATGGTGCCGGCGAGCATGGCGCGGACGCCGAGTTTGGCCAGGTCGTTGCGCCGCTCCGGAACCAGCGCGCCGATGCCGCCGATCTGCATGCCGATGGAGCCGAGGTTGGCGAATCCGCAAAGCGCGAATGTGGCAATCGTGAAGGAGCGCGGCGCCAGAACTGCTTTTTGCGCGCCCAGCGCAATGTAGGCGATCACCTCGTTCAGCGCCATGCGTGTGCCCAGCAGGTTGCCGATGGCGCCGCAGTCGTGCCACGGAACTCCGATCAGCCAGGCCACCGGGGCGCCCACAAAGCCGAGAATCTGGCCCAGTGAGCCGGGAACCCAGGGCAGGCCGCCGTGAACCCACAAAAGCAGGCTGTCGAGCAGCGCCACCAGGGCCAGAAAGCTGATCAGCATGATAGCCACGTTCAGGGCCAGCTTGCCGCCGTCGATGGTGCCGCGGGCAATCGCCCCGATCAGGTTTTCTTCCTTGTGCTCCTCGTCCTTGGGCATCACTACCCGGCCCTCGGTGGCGGGCACACCGGTCTCCGGCACCAGCATCTTCGAGATCAGAATGGTGCCCGGCGCGGTCATGATGACGGCGGCCAGCAGATGTTTGGCCTCAACGCCCTGGGCAATGTACATGGCCATGATTCCGCCCGAAACGTGGGCCATGCCGCTGGTCATAATGGTCATCAATTCGCTGCGCGTGGCGCCTTTGAGAAAAGGGCGGATGGTCAGCGGAGCCTCGGTCTGACCCATGAAAATCGAGGCGGCCACGTTCATGCTTTCCGCGCCGCTGATGCGCATGGTCTTGAGCATCACCCAGGCCAGGCCGCGGATGACGATCTGCATCACCCCGATATGGTAGAGAACCGCGAAGAAGGCTGAGATAAAGATGATGGTGGGCAACACCTGGAAGGCGAAAATGGAGCCGAGCGAACTGTTGGGCGTGCCCAGCGCGCCAAACAAGACCTTGGTGCCGGCGGCCGTCGAGCCCAGCATGGCATTGATCACCCCACCCGCCCACGCCATTGCCTGTTGCCCATAGGTAAAGCGCAGCACCAGAAAGGCGAAGACCAGTTGCAGGCCCAGTCCCCAGGCCACGGTGCGCCAGCGGATGCGCTTGCGGTCGGTCGAGCCCAGCCAGGCTGCCGCAAGCACGGCCAGAATCCCCAGCACTCCGGTGTATCGATCCAATTCGATCTCCTTGAAATAGCAGGAAGTAGTAATTATTTCAGTTCCCTATCGAATTACCTTACAGCATCCCGCGGATAGCTCTCCGCCTTCTCGCGCGTGAATACCCGGCTGACCAGAGGCACTGCGCGCGGCGGAGTATTTGAGACGCGAATTACCTCTCTCAGCAGCGCCACCGGCTCATCCAGATTTGCCGCACTGGAGGCATAGAGCGTGGCCAGCGTCTGGCTGCGTAAGGTCAGGTTGCGTCATGGAAAAGCCTTATTTCAAATTCATCTCGAACCCCAGCGGCAGCAGCTCAGAGAAGGCCATGGTGCGAACTCCGCCAGCGGCCGGAAACACGACCGGCGCCTCGGGCTGGATGAATTCGGCCAGCACCTGCCGGCAGGCGCCGCAAGGCGGGCTGGGCGCATCGTTCAGGTTGGCGACGGCGACGGCCGCGATCTGGATTTCGGGACCGAATTCAGAGACGGCCCGCGCCAGGGCGACTCGTTCCGCGCAGAGGGTGAGCCCGTAGCTCACGTTCTCGACGTTGGTTCCGGTCACGATTTCGCCGTTGGTCAGCTTGAGCGCCGCTCCTACGCGGAAATGGGAGTAAGGCGCGTAGGCGTGCAGGGCGGCCACGCGCGCAAATTCAAACAGGCCGGCGAGCGCTGGCTCCGTCGCGTATTGATCGTTCATGGGGGCTCGTTTCTCCTTGCGCTTTGCGGATTGAGGCTATCGCATCTCCGCGCCTGCTGTACATGGGAAAAGCAAGTGCCGTGCGAAACATCGGTTTCCCATCCCGTGGCAGATGAGTATCGAAAGAATGGGGCACGGAGCCGTGCGGGCGATTCCCTGTTCCTCGCCACAACTCCGCCACTCATGTTGAGCCTTTTCTTACCGATAAAGGCATTGAGCGCCCGGCGTGCCGGGGCAGCCAATCGTGAACGGGCGGATGAGTAGACGCAATGGATGAATTGACGAGGGAATTCCTGATTGAGAGCCAGGAAGGGCTGGACCGCATGGAGCGGTGTCTGACCGACCTGGAGGAACGGCCAAAGGATGCGGGCCTGATCGGAGATATTTTCCGCTCGGTGCACACCATCAAGGGAACCACGGGGTTCCTTGGCTTCAAACGGCTGGAAAAACTGGCCCACGCAGGCGAAAATCTGCTGAGTTTGCTGCGCGAAGGCAAGTTGATCGCGGATACCTCGATCATCACCGGGCTGTTGCAACTGCTGGATGGCCTGCGCTCCATTCTGAAGACCATTGAAACTGAGGAATCGGAGGGCGACGGCGAGGATGCTGAGCTGATCGGCTGCCTGAAGGAGTTGCAGACTCCTGAATCGGCACAGGCCCCGGCGCAGGCTCGGCAGCCCGCTTATGCCACGGCCACCGCTCAATCCATGCCAGCCGCGCCCACTCCTGCCGCAACTGCCCCAGCCGAACCGGTCGCGCAAGCCCCAACGCCTTTGCCGGCTGTTGCGGGTCCGGTCGCCGTCCCTGCCGCCAAAGCGCCGGCGGAGAGCGGCGCTGCCAAACCCCGCGCCCAGGCTGGCTCCGCCGCTGAGAGCACGCTGCGCGTGGATGTGGCCCTGCTCAACCGGATGATGAATCTGGTGGGCGAACTGGTGCTGACCCGCAATCAGGTGTTGCAGGCCACTGCGGCCGACCCCAATATGACCCTGCTCTCTCGCCGCCTGGATATGGTGACGGCGGACCTGCGCGAAAGCGTGATGAAGGCTCGGATGCAGCCCGTCTCGAACATCTTTTCTAAGATGCCGCGCATGGTGCGCGACCTGTCGCAGACGCTCGGCCGCCGCGTCCGCCTCCAGGTGGAGGGCCAGGATACGGAATTGGACAAGAGCCTGCTGGAGGCGATCAAGGATCCGCTGACCCATGCGGTCAGAAACTCGCTCGATCACGGCATCGAGCCGCCCGACGTGCGCCTGGCCGCGGGCAAGGACCCGGAAGGGGTGCTCAATCTGCGGGCCTGCCAGGAGGGCAGCCACGTCATCATCGAGGTCTGCGACGACGGCGCGGGCATTGCCGTCGATAAAATTCGCCAAAAAGCCATCGAGCGCGGGTTGATTACACCGGAATACGCGGCAAACCAATCTGAACGGGAGCTATTGCAACTGATCTTTCTGCCCGGCTTATCCACCGCCGCCGCGGTCACCAACGTGAGCGGCCGGGGTGTTGGGATGGACGTGGTCCGCACCAACGTGGAGAAGATTGGCGGCAAGGTCGAGATCGATTCGCGCACCGGCAAGGGAACCACGCTCAGGATGCGCATTCCGCTCACTCTGGCCATCATTCCCGCGCTGATCGTGCGCAGTTTGCACCAGAGTTTCGCGCTGCCCCAGGGCGCGCTCTCCGAACTGGTGCATGTATCTCCCGAGCAGGCCGCCGCGGCCATCGAGTGGATGGAAGGCGCGCCCCTTTACCGGCTGCGCGGCAAGCTGCTGCCGCTGGTCTTTCTTGACCGGCTGCTGATGCCCTCGGGCGAGCACAAGCCGGCAACCGAGCGGGACAACTTCATTGCTGTTCTCGATGCGGATGGGCGCCGCTTCGGTCTGGTGGTGGATGGGCTCGCCGATCCCGAAGAAATCGTGGTGAAACCGCTCTCCGCGGTGCTCAAGGATATCGGCCTGTATTCCGGCGCAACGGTGCTCGGCAATGCCGATCTGGCGCTGATTCTCGATCCCGGAGCGATTGCTCTCAAGGCCCGGGTGGCCATGAGCGCGGAAGAAGAGACCGAGCGCTCGCATGAAGCGGAGGAGGCCGTTGAACCCGGCAAGAATCAGGAATACCTGCTTGTCGAAGCTGCCGGGCGCCAGGCCGCCGTGCCCCTGACCGAGGTACTGCGCATCGAGCAGCTTCCCGTCTCGCGCATCGAGTACATCGGCGACCGGCCGGTGCTCAACATCGACGGCCAACTGCTGCCGGTGGAGGATGCCGGCGGAGTGCTGTCCGCCGCCGGTGGCGATTCCCGCGATCTGGATGCGCGGATCGTTGTGGTCGTATGCCGCGAAGGCAATCGTCAGGTGGGCATTGCGGTTTCGCATGTGCTGGATGTGGCCGCCGGGGACGATCTGTTCGAGGCCGGAAGCAGTCAGCCAGCCGAAGGCGTAACGCTGTTGAAGAATCGCGTGACCGGCGTGGTTGACCTGGGCGGCGTTGCACCGCTGCCGGTTGACGAAAACCCATCCGGCCAATGGGATGAGATTGCGGAGGCAGTGGTATGAAGACCGTTGGAAAGGCATCGAATCGCAAGGAAAAAGCGGCTGTGCCGATGGAGATGTGCTCGGTGCGCCTGGGGCAGACGTTGTTTGGGATACCCATCACCCACATTCTGGAGATTGTGGGTTCGGTTCGGCCGCAGCCGGTTCCGCTGGCCCCCGGCTACGTGGGCGGGCTGGTTCACTACCGTGGCGACGTGCTGACCACGGTGAGCATGCGCCAGCTATTGGGCTTGCCGCCCAGGGAAGGCCCGCAGGACATTCTGGTTCTGGAGAGTACCGGCGGATGCTTCGGCCTGCTGGTGGATTCCGTGGGCGAGGTGCTCACTGTTTCGTCCGCCGATTACGAGCCGAACCCCTCGATTCTGGACGAGCGCCGCAGGGCCTTGTTTGCCGGCGCGTACAAGCTCAAGAGCGGCTTGTTGGTCATGCTCGACCCTGAGCGGCTTGACCCGATGCGGCTGGGCGCGGCCCAGGCTGCTTAGCAGCAGGAGGCAAGAGTGAGAGCCCTCATTGTCGACGACTCCCGCTTCGTGAGGGACTACCTGCGCAGCCTGCTCGAAGCAAAGGGAATCGAATGCGAGGAGGCCGGCGATGGTCAGACCGGCATCGGCCTGCTGAACACCGGCATGCCTTTCGATCTTGCGCTGGTGGACTGGAATATGCCGGTAATGGACGGGCTGGAGATGGTCAGGCAAGCGCGTGCGCAGGGCTTCGTTGGTGTCAAGGTGGTCATGGTGACCATCGAGGCGGATAACGACTTCATTCTTCGCGCCCTTGAAGCCGGCGCCGACGAATACCTGATGAAACCCTTCGACGAAGAAGCACTGAGCGAAAAACTGGCGATGCTCGGTTTGGCGGAGGCCTGAGTGATGGCGACCGGCCACAAAACCCGGATATTGATCGTGGATGATTCGGTTGTGACGCGCAGCCTGCTCCGCTCGGTGATCTGCGCTGACACTGGCCTGGAAGTGGCCGGAAGCGCTGCCGACGGCGAATCCGCCTTGAAAGCCATTGAAACCCTTCGTCCCGACCTGGTCCTGCTGGATGTTGAAATGCCGGTGATGGACGGACTGCTCACACTCCGGGAGTTGCGGGCGCGTGGGCACAAAATGCCTGTAATCATGTGCAGCTCGCTCACCCACCGCGGAGCCAGCGTGACCATCGAGGCCCTGGCGGGCGGCGCTTCAGACTATGTGGCAAAGCCGGCAGGGCAATCCGGTCGTGAAGCAGCCATGCGGACGCTGGCCCTGGACCTGATTCCCAAGATTCATGCTTTGACTCATATGCTCACCGGTCAGCCGCAATCGCAGCCGCGTTTTCCCGGCGCGCCGAGGATGCTGCCCACCTCGTCCATCCAAAGAATCCAGCCAATTTCGTCCATTCCGGCGGTGTTGGCCATTGGCGTCTCCACGGGTGGCCCGGCGGCCCTTGACGTACTGCTTCCGGCGCTTCCAGACAACTTTCCGCTTCCGGTGTTGATCGTGCAGCACATGCCGGAGCTGTTCACGCGGTTGCTTGCCGAGCGTTTGAACGGCCGTTGCCGCTTGGCTGTGCGCGAGGCGGCCGAAGGCGATCCGGTGCGCGCCGGAACAATCTATATCGCCCGCGGCAACTGGCACATGGAGGTGCTGGCGGCGGCCAGCGGCGGTTCGCCGGCCACTTTGCGCATAAACCAGGGCCCGCCCGAGAATCACTGCCGGCCCGCCGTGGACGTGCTCTTTCGGTCGCTGGCTGCGGTCTATGGGTCCAGTGTGCTGGCGGTCGTGCTCACCGGCATGGGGTCTGACGGCATGGCCGGCTGCCGGTTGATTCGCGGCCAGGGTGGCACGGTGCTCGCCCAGGATGAGGCCACCAGCACTGTCTGGGGAATGCCCGGAGCCGTCGCCCATGCCGGCCTGGCGCACAAGGTGCTTCCCCTCAATGCCATCGTCCCGGAAATCCTCCGCATTGCCAGCCGGCCCCACAGCAACGCTCGCGAGCTTTTGAAATCGGTGAATTAGGGATGCAAACCACCTCCGGCGTCGACTTCGGCTATCTGCGCCAACTCGTTTTCGGCCTCTCGCAAAACGTGCTCGATCCCTCGCGCGATTATCTCTTTGAGACGCGCCTTTCAAAGCTGCTGCGCAGCCGGGGCATGACTCACCTTGAAGAGCTTGTGCAGTATTTGCAACTGAAGAAGAACCCGGCCATTGAGCGCGCCATCGCCGAGGCCATGACCATCAACGAAACCAGCTTCTTTCGCGATGGCCGTCCCTTCGAGCTGCTGCGCACTGGCTTGCTGCCCTCTCTGATCGAAGCCCGCCAGAATACCCGCTGCCTGCGCCTCTGGAGCGCCGCCTGCTCCACCGGCCAGGAGGCATACAGTCTTGCCATGCAACTGCGCGAGCACTTTCCCATGCTCGCCGGATGGGATATCCGCATCGAGGGCGCCGACATCTGCGCCGAGGTGGTGGAGCGCGCCCAGGCCGGCCGCTACCACCGCATCGAGATGAACCGCGGCCTGCCCGCCCGCTTTGTGGTGCGCTACTTTGACCGCATGGACGAGGACTGGGTGGTCAAGCCGGAGGTGCGAAAAATGTGCAACTTCCGTCAGGCCAATCTCTGCGCGCCGCATTTTCCCTTCCAGCGCGCCAGCGACCAGTTCGACGTGATCTTCCTGCGCAACGTGATGCTCTACTTTTCGCAGGAGACGCGGCGCGCGCTGCTCGTCAACATTCACCGGCTGCTGGCGCCGGATGGCGTCCTCTTTCTCGGATCCAGCGAGCAACCCGCCGACCCCTCCATCTGGACCCCGATCCTGGCCGGCGGCACATGCTATTTCAAGCCGAGAAAACCCATTTTGCCCTCCTTATATGCCTAAGTCCAAAATATGTCTCATTGAACGGTCAAGGTGAGCAAATGAGCAACATTCTGTTTTCCACCGGCGGCTTCGGTTAGGGTACCTGCCTCTGGCGAAAAGTGAATATCAGCATGAGGTGACGTACCTGAAGGGGAACACGAAGACCGCGTCGGAACTGCTGCCGCGCGTTCATCTGGTCATCTCGCACCTGAAACGGTGGATGATGGGAACCCATCAGGGGGCGATCAGCCATAAGCATCTGGATTACTATCTGGATGAGTTCACGTTTCGCTTCAACCGGCGGCGATCAAAGAGCCGTGGCAAACTCTTTTTCCGGCTCGCGCAGCAGGCCGTGGCCGTGGATCCCGTAACCTTGGATCAAATTATTCATCCCGATGCGAAGGCAACAGAGAAACCACAACCTGTTGGGCCTACCTGAGTCAAGCAGATACCTAATTCCTGGGAA
>Ga0224555_1005692_pt1 | contig 10207 bp, 7 predicted proteins | sample 714S23034metaG_FD_180687 | JGI IMG/M metagenome (GOLD analysis project Ga0224555, IMG submission 180687) | Peat soil microbial communities from Stordalen Mire, Sweden - 717 S2 30-34 | ecosystem: Environmental > Terrestrial > Soil > Wetlands > Peat | place: Sweden: Norrbotten County, Stordalen...
ACATCGCGTAGTAATAGAGCAAGCTAGACGGTATGGGGGGCTGGGGCCTCCGCTCACATGTGAACGTGGGTTGCCGACAGGGTGGTCCTGGCCGGTAGAGCCACAAGATGTGGGAGGCCCCAGTGAAGGTTCAGCGTACGAGTGTTGGCCTGGATGTGCACGCACGATCGGTCGTGGCGTGCGGTTTGGATGGAGATACCGGTGAGGTGTTTCAGCGGCGGTTGTGCCCGGATCACCAAGAGGTCCTGGAGTGGATCAAGGGGTTGCCAGCGCCGGTAGCGGTGACTTATGAGGCCGGCCCGACTGGGTTCGGGTTGGCGCGGTTCCTGTTGGCTGCCGGGATCATGTGTCTGGTGGCCGCGCCGTCGAAGCTTCAGCGTCCGGCCGGGGATCGGGTCAAGACCGATGCCCGTGATGCCGCGCATCTGGCCCGGTTGCTGCACCTGGGTCAGATCGTGGAGGTCACGGTGCCCAGCGTGGCCCAGGAAGCGGCCCGGGATCTGGTGCGTGCCCGTGAGGACTGTCGCGGTGACTTGATGGGCGCCCGGCATCGGTTGTCGAAATTGCTTCTGCGCCAAGGGATCGTCTACCACGGCGGGCAGGCGTGGACGGGCAAGCACGAACTGTGGCTGCGCGCTCAGCGGTTCGATAACCCGGCCTTGACGCTGGCCTACGAGGCGGCCTTGGACGCGATGGTCGCCTGCGTGCACCGCCGTGATCGCCTCGATGAAGCGATCACCACGATGGCGGTCGACAGCGAGTTCACCCCGGTGGTGGCTCGACTGGGCTGTTTGCGCGGGATCTCGACGCTGACCGCGTTCGGCCTAGCCGTCGAGATCGGTGACTGGCACCGCCTGACTGGGCGCTCGATCGGCGCCTATCTGGGCCTGGTGCCGTGTGAGTACACCTCGGGGACCACCCGGGTGCAGGGCGGGGTCACCAAGACCGGCAACGGCCACGCCCGCCGCCTGCTGGTCGAGGCGGCCTGGCATCACCGCGCCCCGTACCGTCCCAGCCGCGATCTGCGCCGCCGCTGGGACGCCGCCACCCCGAGCGCGCGGGCCCGCGCCCACGCTGCCAACCACCGGCTGCACACCCGCTGGGCCGGTTTCGACCAGCGCAAGAAACGAGCCGTGGTCGCCAACGCCGCCATCGCCCGCGAGCTGGCCGGCTGGTGCTGGTCACTGGCAGTCATGCCCGACTGGGCAGACCCCCACAACCGTCCAGATGAGCAGCGAAGGTGTCGGCAAGCGTCTTGGAGTGATCCGCGTCTGTACTATGAGCAATCCCGTTGCACCGCAACGGATCACGCTCGATCTCTAGACCAGCGGCCAACTCCGACTCGAAAGTTCCGTCCTGCGGTAACCAACCCGCGCATTTCAGACTGACAACGCGTCGACATCGACACGCTACGACACCCCAGCAACTCACCTGGCCAATATGAAGCGGCGGCCGAGACGACGGTCCCGGCCGCCGCTTCACCCTGCCCCCTTGACAAACCGCCCCCCATATCAGTACGGCAGCCGTAGATTGTGGTTGGGCTGTTGTGGCGTGTCTGCGCTGGTCAGGGCGGTGACCGCGGCATTGTTCGGAGTTTGTGAAGACAACAGAATTAGCCGCGGTCGCCGCGGCTCATAGCGTAGACCCTGATCGGTGGCAGGCAGAGTTCTCGGCGGTACTGGATCGGATCGCGCCGCGATTTCGTCGTTTCGAACCTCTTCGGCATGCTGGCGCGCTGATGGCTGGGATGGTCTCGGGTCTGGACCGCAAGAATTGCTGGACCATCGCCGAACACCGCGGTGCGGCCACCCCGGATGGCCTGCAACATCTGCTGGCGCGGGCGAAATGGGACGCCGAGGCTGTTCGTGACGATCTGCGTGACTACGTCGTCGATGCCTTCGGGAATGCCGATGCGATCTTGGTGGTCGACGAGACTGGCGACGTGAAGAAGGGTGTGCACAGCGTCGGGGTGCAGCGTCAGTACAGCGGCACCGCGGGCCGCATCGAGAACTCTCAAGTCGCGGTGTATCTGACCTACGCGGCCCCGCGCGGGCACGCGTTGATCGATCGTGCTCTGTATGTACCGCGATCATGGGCCCAGGACCCCGACCGCTGCACGAGTGCCGGAATCCCCTGTGATAAGCAGGGTTTCGCGACCAAACCCGCCCTGGCCGCAACGCTGATCGACCGCGCGGTGGCCGCCAAGATCCCCGCGGCGTGGGTGGCCGGCGACGAAGTTTATGGCGCCGACCCGCGGCTGCGGGCGACCATTCGCAGTCACGGCCTGGGGTATGTCATGGCCATCGCGGCCAACCGGCGCGTGCCCACTCATGCTGGCCCGGTCCGCGTCGACGCGCTGCCGGCACTGATACCAACACACGCCTGGCAGAAACACTCCGCCGGTGCCGGAGCCCACGGCCCACGCCTGTACTCGTGGGCCTGGTTTCGCCTGCTGGCCGAAGACGACACCGGCACCGGTGCCCATCATTTGCTGATCCGCCGCAACGACGCCACCGGCGAGCACGCCTACCTGCGCTGCTACAGCCCCAAACCGGTTCCGTTGCGCACCCTGGTTACCGTCGCCGGCCAGCGCTGGCGCATCGAGGAATCGTTCCAGGCCGCCAAAGGGCTGGCCGGGCTCGATCAGCACCAGGTCCGCCGCTGGAACTCCTGGCACCGCTGGACCACCCTGGCCATGCTCGCCCATGCCTTCCTGGCCGTAGCCACCGCGATCGAACGCGACACCGCACTCACCCCGACAGGACTAATCACGTTAACCGTCAACGAGTTCCGCCGACTCTTCGATGCCCTGCTGCTGGCCACCGGCCACACCATCACCAGCCTTCTGGCCTGGTCACGATGGAGACGACGACACCAATACCGAGCCCGACAATCCCACTACCGCAAGCGCGAACAACAATGATCGCGATCTACGGCTGCAGTATTAGCCCCAATACCGTTTACTTAAGATCACATGCTTGTTATTCTGCGGGTGTGCCACGCGCCGGGTGGGTCAAGCCGCAGGGTGATCAGCGGCTGTCGGATCACATCTCGCTGGGCGTGTTGACCAGGGTGTTTCGGCCCGAGCTGGTCGATGAGGTGCTCGCTGAGTGCGGCCGGGTCGAGGTGCGGCACCGGTTGTTGCCGGCGCGGGTGGTGGTCTACTACGTGCTCGGTTTGGCTCTGTTTTCGACCTGCTCGTATGAGGAGGTGATGCGGATGCTGGTCGCGGGCCATTCGTGGGCGTCGGGGTGGTCACACGAGTGGTCAGTACCGACGAAGGCCGCGCTGTTTCAAGCGCGCAAGCGGCTGGGGTCTGAGCCGCTGCGGGCACTGTTCGACAAAGCGGTGGTGCCGTTGGCCGATCCGCAGGTCGCCGGCGATTTCTATCGGTCGTGGCGGTTGATGAGCATCGACGGGCTGTGTCTGGACGTGCCCGACACCGACGCCAATGTTGAGCGGTTCGGCCGGCCGGCGTCGTCTCGCGGTGAAGGCCAAGGCGGCGCGTTTCCGCAGGTCCGGGTCCTGGGGTTGGCCGAATGCGGGTCGCACGCGATCATCGACGCCGCGGTCGGCGCTTACCGGCAGGGTGAGCAGAGCCTGGCCGAGTCGGTGTTGCGCTCGCTGCTGCCGGGCATGCTGCTGCTGGCCGATCGCGGATTCTTCAGCTACTCGCTGTGGGCCAAGGCGGCGCGCACCGGCGCCGACCTGCTGTGGCGGGCCAGGTCCAATGCCGTGCTTCCTGTCGAAAAGCGTTACAGCGACGGCTCTTTCGCTTCCCACATCTACCCGGGGCCCAAAGCACGCCGCCACCATGCCGAGGGCATCGCGGTGCGGGTGGTGGAATACACGCTGGCGCCCGACACAACCGACACCGAGGACGCCGCTGAGCTCACCTACCGGCTGATCACCACCATCACCGATCCCGCCGCCGCACCCGCAGCCGAACTCGCCCAGCTCTACACCCAGCGGTGGGAGATCGAAACCGCCTTCGACGAGCTGAAAACCCACCAGCGCGGTCCGGGCCTGGTGCTGCGGTCCAAGATGCCCGACGCCGTGATTCAGGAAGTGTATGGCTACCTGTGCGTGCATTATGCGATCCGCTGGCTGATGCACTCGGCGGCAACCGATTACGGACACGATCCGGACAGGCTGTCATTCATCCGATCACTTCGGGCAGCCCGCCGAACAACCGCAACCCACCCCGGTTTTTCCCCCTGACGTGATCGGCGACGCCGAAATGTGCGTCACCGCCGAAATCCTCCATGAGCTGCTCCCCGCGCGCCGCTCGCGCACCAACCCGCGAGTCGTCGAACGCAAAATGTCGAACTACCAGCTCAAACACACCCACCACCGCAACGCCCTAACGTTGAACCGCCACCCGGTGGTGACTTCTTAAGTAAACGGTATTGCGCCTAGCCCCGCCCGCGATTCAGTGCGCGAAGTGCCGGGCGCCAGTCAGGTACAGCGTCACACCGGCTTTCGCTGCGGCCGCGGTGACCTCCTCGTCTCGCACCGAGCCGCCCGGATGCACGATCGCCGTGACGCCCGCGGCGGCCAGTGTCTCCAGGCCGTCCGGGAACGGGAAGAACGCATCAGAGGCCGCGACTGCGCAGCGGACCCGATCGCCACCGCGCTCGACCGCCAACCGGGCCGCGTCGACGCGGTTGACCTGGCCCATGCCGATGCCGATGGTGGCGCCGCCGCCCGCGATGACGATGGCGTTGGATTTGACCGCGCGGCAGGTTCGCCACGCGAACGCAAGATCCGCCAGCGTGGCCGGGTCAGCCGCGGCGCCGGCCGCCAGCGTCCAGTTGTCCGGGTTGTCGCCCTGCGCGTCGATCCGGTCGCGTTCCTGCATCAGCAGGCCGCCGCTGATCTGGCGCCGCTCGGTAATGGCGCCCATCGGCGCCAGATCATCAGCCGCCACCAGCACCCTGACGTTCTTCTTGCGCGCCAACACGTCGACGGCGCCCGGTGCGTACGCGGGCGCCACGATCACCTCGGTGAAAATCGTGCTGACGTACTCGGCCATCCCCACGCTGACCTCGGTGTTGGCCGCGATCACTCCGCCGAAAGCGCTGAGCGGATCGCATTCGTGGGCTTTGCGGTGCGCGTCGGCGACCGAGACCGACGAGATCGCGATCCCACACGGGTTGGCGTGCTTGATGATCGCCACACAGGTCTGCTCGTGGTCGAAGGCAGCCCGCCAGGCCGCGTCAGCGTCGCTGAAGTTGTTGTAGGACATCTCTTTTCCGTGCAGCTGTTCGGCCTGCGCCAGGCCGGGCCACGCGCCGTCGTCGACGTAAAGCGCAGCCTGCTGATGCGGATTCTCGCCGTAGCGCAGTTGAGTCGAGCGTCGCCACGTCCCGCCGAACCACTCGGGGAACGCCGAGGCCGGCTGCTCGGGCGCCAGCGTCGATTCCATCCAGCCGGCGACCGCGACGTCGTACTCCGCGGTGTGCCGAAACGCCAAGGACGCCAACTTTTTTCGCTCAGCAAGGGTGAATCCGCCGCTGCGCACCGCGGCGAGCACACCGTCATAGCCGAGCGGGTCGGTCACCACCGCCACGCTTGGATGGTTCTTCGCCGCCGCGCGCACCATCGACGGGCCGCCGATGTCGATCTGCTCGACGCACTCGTCGACGCCGGCGCCGGAGTCCACCGTCTCGCTGAACGGGTACAAGTTGACCACTACCAACTCGAACGCCGCGATCCCGAGTTTTTCGAGCGCCGCGGCGTGCTCGGGCTTGCGCAAATCGGCGAGCAGCCCGGCGTGCACGCTGGGGTGCAAGGTCTTGACCCGGCCGTCGAGTACCTCGGGAAAACCTGTGACGTCTTCCACCGGGGTCACCGGAATTCCCTTGTCGGCGATGGTTTTCGCGGTTGAACCGGTCGAGACGATATCGACACCGGCCGCGTGCAGGCCGTTGGCGAGCTCAACGAGCCCCGTCTTGTCGTACACGCTGATCAAAGCGCGCCGAATCGGCCTTCTTCCGGAATCCTGCCGGTCGTCGCTGCTCATCCGATAGTCGCCTTTCGTCCGATCCAGGTCACGCCGCCGGTCGCCACCGCGGCGATCACGTCCACCAACAGCCGCCGTTCGGTGACCTTGATGCGCTCATGCAGGGTCGCCTCGTCGTCATCGTCGAGCACCGCAACGGCTTGTTGGGCCAGTATCGGACCGGTGTCGGTGCCCGTGTCCACCAGGTGCACCGTGCAGCCGGTGACCTTCACACCGTGGGCCAGCGCGTCGGCTACCCCGTGCGCGCCGGGAAATGCTGGCAGCAGTGTCGGATGCGTGTTGAGGATTCGACCTTGAAACTTCGAAAGAAATTGTGGTCCAAGTATTTTCATAAATCCTGCCGAGACCACCAGGTCGGGCGAATGCGCTGCGGCGGCCTCGGTGAGCGCGGCGTCCCACGCCTGCCGGTCGGGGTGGTCGGCCAGCCGCACCCGGAAGGTCGGCAAGGACGCCGCGGCGGCGATGTCGGCGGCCGGACAGTCGCGGTCCACTCCAACGGCGACCACCCGCGCCGGATAGTCACCGACGGCGGCGCCGAGCAAGGACGCCAACAACGAACCGGTACCCGATGCCAACACCACCAATCGTGCCGGTGCGCTGGGAGGCACGCGGACCGGTTGCTGCACAGGGCGAGCCTAACGGTCGCCGTCCGGCGACGATGCGGGCCGGTCTGCGGCCCGAGGAGGAGCCGGACCTTCAGGCCCGTCCGGCGACGATGCGGGCCGGTCTGCGGCCCGAGGAGGAGCCGGACCATCAGGCCCGTCCGGCGACGATGCGGGCCGGTCTGCGGCCCGAGGAGGAGCCGGACCATCAGGCCCGTCCGGCGACGATGCGGGCCGGTCTGCGGCCCGAGGAGGAGCCGGACCATCAGACCCGTCCGACTCCGTCGGCGGCGCCTCGACGACGATGTCCGGGTCGTCGTCATCCGACTCGACAAAGTCGGGATCGTCGCCGTCGGGCTCAGCGACCGGCTCGTCGTGCTGGACACTCCGTTCGACGGCCGGCTCTGCCGGTGGCCGCGCGGACCGCACCGGCTTGGGCTGCTTGGGCTGCTTGGGCTCCCTCGGCCGGTATCTGATGCCGCCGGCCATCACGACGGTGACAGCGCCGACGCCGGTGAACCACAGGAAGACTGCGAACCCGAAGGTCCCCTGGTCGATTCCGACGTCTCCGAAGTTGCCCAACTGGCCGCTGCCGGCATAGCCGAGCAGTGCCATGAACAGCGCCGCCACCGACGCCGCAATCCCTACCTTCGCCATCGCCGCGGACAGCGGCAACGGCCGGCGCGCACACTGCTGTCCGACCGCGACCCCCGACGATGCGCCGACGATGAGCAGCGCAACCCACGCCGGTCCCAGCGGCGGGTTGGGGGCAGCGGCCAGCACCGGCAACGCCGGGATGTCTCCGCCGAATACGGTGAACGAGCTGAACGTCGCAAAACCCAGATGAGCGCTGGATCCCACTGCCATTGCGGCGGTCCCGACGATGACGTTGGGCGCATACAACACCGACAACACGGTCAGGCTGAACTGGCCGAAAATCGAATTGGTGATTGCGTACAGGTCCTGCATCGTCGCCCAGTGCACAACCAGTGAGCCGGCCGTGACCACACCCGACAACCCGAGCAGGGCCAGCACGCCTGCCGTCGCGGCGCGGAGCGAATCAGGCAGCCAGCCGGGCAGCGGCGACGCCCCGAGGGCTCGGCGGCCGACCCGCGAACCCGCTCCGATGGACGCGCCGACGGCGTGGACGATCAGCACGCTCATGAAGGCGCGCAATGCGCTTGGCGTCTGCAGTTCGGTGATCACCGATGCCGCGTCGTGAATCACCGCCAGTGCCATGGCGGCGATCAGCAGCGGTCCGCCCAGGGCCGAGGCAACAATCCACCGAATGACGAACCACGACGCCGTCGTGGGGGTGGCCTGCGCCGTGGCGCGCGCGGTCCCCCACACCATCAGCAGCACCGGCAGCAACGGCATCACACCCAGTTCGCGGCCGCCGATCGAGATCGGCACCTGATGCACGCCGAGCCACATGCTGGCAATCGCACCCAGCGCGCCGGTCATGTCGCTGTCGGCGATCACCAGCTGCAGCAGCGTCACCGCCGAGATGACAACCAACGCCACCATTGCGGGGCCGAATGCGACCCGCAGTAGGTCACGAGCCTGGCGGGCGCCCGCTGTTCGACTGTTCTGCACCGGCGTCACGCTTCGAGCACACTACCGACTAGGTCCCCTGATCGGCGAGCCGCCGCGCGCGACAGCGCACCGTTAGGACTGTGACGGGCCCGACGGCGAGGACGGCGCCTGCGGCTGCTGACCCTGCCCGTAGGAGAGCTGGCCATGGCCGGAACCGCCGTGGTCCGCGGAGTTTCCCTGGCCCGGCGCGCCGGATGACGGCGGCGGGCCGAAGCTGGGGAAACCCGTTGGCGGGGTGGGCGATCCGTGTTGCTGCGACTGCGGCGAGCTCTGCTGCGGTCCCGGCTGCGCGCTGAACCCGCCGGTCGACGGCCCGGACGGGTAGCCGCCGTATTGGGTGCCGTATCCGGACTGCTGGTAAGGAGGCTGTTGCTGACCGTAGTAACCGTACTGGCCGTAGTGCCCGTACTGGTCGTACTTGGGCCGCGGCGCCGGTGGGGTGATCACGCCGGCGTCCAGCAAGAGTGCGGTGACCGCGAGCGCGGCCTGAACGACGCCGGAGCCCACGGCGATCCACAGCGCCCAGCCTCGGCCCGAGGCACCGATCGTGTCCTCGATCAGCAGTAATCCACCGAGCACGGCGACTGCGGCCACCACCGCGGAAAAGTTCTTGGCCTTCGGCAACAAACTCACCCCGGCCAGCAGACCCGCGAGCAGTGCCAAGTCAACCGGCAAGGTGCTGCCGCTTTCGACCAGCTCGTCTCCGTTGGGAAGGATGCGGGTGATCATCGGTCCGTAGCTCACCAGGTAGATCGCCAGGCCGAGAGCCAACACCGCGATGCTCAGATAGAGCTTCAGGTTGCTTTCCCCGTCGTCGGACTTCGTGAACGACGGTGCGGCGGGGGCCCCGTAGGACCCGGGTGACTGCGCGGGCGGATATCCGGGACTGCCGGGCGGGTAGGTCATGGCTTCTCCTGTGCCTTCCAATGCTGTTGCGGCGCCACTGTCATGCGGCGCTGGTTACTCCCGCGCGCCGCTCCTCGCGAGGCTACCTCGCAACGCTCGACGAACGCCGTGGCGGCGGCTGGCGCGGGCGGTGCGACGCGAGCCGATCAACCACGCTAGCGCACCTCGGACACCAGGGCGGCTCGGACCTCGGCCTGATCTCGCGGCTGGTACCCACCCCCGGTGCTTGCCCGCAAGATTGGAACACGTTCTAATTCATCCATGGACTTTGGGCTTGTGCTGTTCACCAGCGATCGCGGTATCACCCCGGCGGCGGCCGCCACGCTTGCCGATAACCATGGGTTTCAGACCTTCTACGTACCCGAGCACACCCATATCCCGGTCAAGCGCCAAGCCGCCCATCCGACGACCGGTGACGCCTCGCTGCCCGACGACCGCTACATGCGCACGTTGGATCCGTGGGTCAGCCTCGGTGCGGCGTGCGCGGTCACCTCGCGGGTGCGGCTGTCCACCGCGGTGGCATTGCCGGTTGAACATGACCCGATCACGTTGGCGAAATCCATCGCGACCCTCGATCACCTATCCGGCGGGCGAGTCAGCCTGGGCGTCGGTTTCGGCTGGAACACCGACGAACTGGCCGACCATCGCGTGCCGCCCGGGCGGCGCCGCACCATGCTGCGTGAATACATCGAGGCGATGCGGGCGCTGTGGACCGAAGAGGAAGCCTCCTACGACGGCGAGTTCGTCAACTTCGGGCCCAGCTGGGCGTGGCCCAAGCCGGTGCAGGCGCATATCCCGGTGCTGGTCGGGGCGGCCGGCACGGAGAAGAACTTCAACTGGATCGCGCGCAGCGCCGACGGCTGGATCACCACTCCCCGCGACTTCGACATCGACGAGCCGGTGAAGTTGCTCCAGGACACCTGGGCCGCCGCCGGCCGGAACGGCTCGCCGCAGATTGTGGCGCTGGACTTCAAGCCGGTGCCCGAGAAGTTGGCGCACTGGGCCGAACTCGGGGTCACCGAGGTGTTATTCGGATTGCCCGACCGGTCCGAAGATGAGATCGCCGCTTATGTTGAGC
>Ga0224555_1005694_pt1 | contig 10205 bp, 7 predicted proteins | sample 714S23034metaG_FD_180687 | JGI IMG/M metagenome (GOLD analysis project Ga0224555, IMG submission 180687) | Peat soil microbial communities from Stordalen Mire, Sweden - 717 S2 30-34 | ecosystem: Environmental > Terrestrial > Soil > Wetlands > Peat | place: Sweden: Norrbotten County, Stordalen...
TTGGTCATCACCGTGCCTTTTGATGCGGAGATGGTGGAAGATATGCCGTTTGCAATGCACTATGATTGGGCAATTTAACGAATTATGAACATTTTCAGACAGGATTCGATTCCCTTCACCCGCTCCAATAAATACGGGCTTTTTCTCACATTCGCCGGTTTTTGCATCAGTTTTGCATCAGCCCGGCGCTTCCCGCCCCCTGAAATGCGCCAGACCGGTTGGCTTGCCAATCCACCCCCCATCCTGCCATCCCGTCCAAAAATCTCTTCATCTCTGAGTTCTCTCGCGGCTATCCATTTGGCTTCGTTTTTCCTCTTGTTTTAATCATATAAATATCCATAAGTTACTTATTGATAACAACTTGGGACTTTCTCAATTTGGGTTCGTTTGGCAAAAATAGCATTTTTGACTCATGGTCTTTCCGACACCTCCATCGTCATTGGAGGCGGAACGTCTTCGCCCTGTCGCATCCGCTGCACCCGCTCCAATTGGCTCATGGCGCGATACATCTGCCGCTCCAGCTTCGTCTCGTAGCGAAGGATTTTTTCCAGAACCTCCATGGAAGGCAGCACTGCCGCCGCCTGCCGCGCCTCCTCTTCCGCCGTCTCACGCTTCTCGAAATAAGCCGATTTCCAATTCAGCATTCGCAATTCGCGGTCAATAAAAGCAAGTGCCTCTTTTTTATTTTGTTCCCGTCGGCTGGGGGCGTCGGCTCCATCGGAATTCTCCGACAATCGAAGACGCAGTTTCTCGAATGTCTCGGACAATGAGTCCTTTTCGCCGAACACGCTTTTTATGGCGGCTTCGGTCAATTCACCTTCCTGCTCCACCCGCTCGCGAAGCGCGTGCAGCCACTGGGCCAGAATGGAAATTCCATCGGTCGAACCTTCCATGGCCCAAACTAGGTTACCCGAAATCTTCCATTCCATCGCTAGCATTTGCGGATTGGGCCGGCTTCGCTTCCCCGCCCCCTGATCCACGCTCAAGGCAATTTCGCCCGATTCCGCCGTTAATGCCCGACGCAATCGCCAGTGCGTCGTCACGATCTGGTCCACCAACATTTCCTCCACCGGCCCGACCGGGTTTAAGTCCTGCCAGAACCGCTCATGCAGGGCGTTCAAGTCGCGGCTGCTTTCGTTGATGTTCAAACCGCGCACCAGCACCTGCTTGGACAAGATGCCGTGCTTTAGCGCGTTCATTTTGGAAACCGCCCGGCCCTCCGGCGTTTTCGGCCCGGTGGATTTCTGCGCGTTGCGACGGTTGGCGTCGAGTTGTTCCGGGGATGTTGTTTTGTTCATAGGCTCACCGATATTTTCCGGTCCGGATTTGCCATTTTTGCCGTTGGCGTTGTCGGAATCTGAATTTAAATTTTTCATGCGACAAACTTTAGCAAAACGAGTAATTTTTTATTGCATTGTCGTAAGTACTTCATTCAAAATACCTTGGGTACAAATGGGATTTTCCAGAAAGCTCTGCAATGGCTGTGCAAGCGTCTTGCAATGGCCTTGCAAGCAAAATGGCGGAAAATAGCTTGTCAAGGGTTTTCTGAAAAAAAATGACGATTTTTTCGCCCAACTATGCTCCGTGCGGCCGATTCTTCAAAAATGACCGCAGCGATGCCCGTTTTACCATCAGCTTGCGAGGGCCAAGACTCTCAGCCTCCAGTTGTCGCCGGCGAACCAGATTGCGCACCGTTTGCTGGCTGACTTGGAGGATTTTAGCCGTTATCGCCGTCGAAAAGAATTCTCCGGGCGGCAGCCTGGGGACAAGAGTTTGCGGGCGCACCGGCGGTAAGCGGATCAGCCTTCCAAACACGGCGCTCATACGCAAATCCTCCGCTTTGACCGCCCAACGATTCCACGGTCGGTGCCGGAGATGCAATTTGCCGCAACACACCGCTCGTTTCACCGTCGTAACGCTACAAGAGAAAAGAGCACCTATTTCCTTCGGCGTGAACGTCTTTTGCTTGGGCAACTCTATTTTGTGACTGGACTTGCGCAACTTGCCAAACGGCATGCGCCTATGCCGCTCATACGGTGATGCGAAGCTGGCTGCTTCAATGAGTGTATAAATCTCCTCTTTTGGAACGAATAGTCGTCTCGCCTGCCTGATTGCTATAAGGTTCTGGTTCTTAATCCAGCGCAACACTGGTGTTTTGGAAAAGCCAAGCCATTTGGCAAGTCTTCGCGCGGTCAAGCGCGGCGGCAACGCGCTGGTTGCTTCCATAAGAACGTCTGCTCGCTCGCGGATGGAATCCAGCGCGGGACAACACTCCTATCGCTCGTTGCGTTCGATTGTCGGCATCTCTCTTTCCGTCTGTGTTCAAATTACGGACTTGCGGCCTCGGCGTGAATGCGTACGGGTGCCCTCACAGCATCTCCCGTTGTTTTTCCGGCTTCGCTTTTCATGGTGCTACCAAGCCTGATTGGCACGGATCACAGGTGCGGTGCAAATCCCGCTCCCGCTGCTTCTTGCTTTGTCTTCACTTCCTGCTCGTGCCGCAATTCAAGGGGAGTGCTTTTGTATGTGATCAGAACGCAGTAACAGTCGGAACCGGTGGAGAGCGATAAAACCGAATCGTCCAATTGCCAATCATAACCCACCGAACCTACCCAATCCCTTGCTTTTCCTTGGCCATATTTTACGTTCAACGTCGCGAGCACTTCATCGAACTTGGCATTGGAATTCGCGTAACCTTCGATTTCGTAAATGGTGCGGTCGTCCAAACAGTGGAGAGCCACTGAATCGAAAGGTGCCATTCGTTGATTTTCCAGGTCCTTGAACACCAAATCGTATCGGTTAAAAGATTCGTTATCAAAAGCATACCGGGGCGGCAGCTTGCTGCCAAGCGCCCAGGACCGCATCGGCTTTGAGGGATGTGGCATGCGCCGTCATTCTGGCAAATGCCGCCGTGCGGGCCTGCTCGCAAAGCTGGGTATAGGCATCAATGTTGCCGCCGAGGATTTTTTCCAGGCCGCCGAATAAGGATTGCGTGGATGTCGGTGAGCGCACCACGACTCCGCGCACGATGCCGAGGTATTGATCGACGGCGCGGCCTGTGATTTCGTTTCCCGTGGTGACAATAAGCGCTTTTTTGAAAGGCGGCGGGACGGGGGATGGAGGCGGCGCGGGTTCCGGTTCAGTATCAATGGCAAGCTCAAATTCGGCGGAACATTGCGGGCATGTGATCGATGTGCCTGTCTGAACATCGGCTGTTTCAATTTCAAGATGCTGTTGGCATCTCGGGCATTCGATCTTCATTTTGTTCGTTTCTATTGCATTTCGCGGCGGATGCGTTCGATCAACATTTTGCGCCTCATGTCACGGCTGGCAAGCCGATTGTGGCCCGCCTTGGGTAGCCACTTGAGATTGTCGCCAAAAAGCAGGCGGTTCATTTGAAGCCTGATTACCAGATGCCATTCGCGGGAGCAAGAATGTTCTAGGAAAACTCTGAAAGCTGAAACTCTGAAAGCAGAAAACAGAGCCAGAAAAATGCCGGGCAGAGGACGGTTCCTCCTCACTGGCGGCGGCGACAATGACACGTCGCGGAACGACCCGTCAAGGGTTTTTATTTATTGGCCGAGGGCGGCGTTATGTCGCTCATATTCCTCGCGCATCAGTCTGGTCGTATCCACCCAGCCGCCGGCGTGGTGCATGATCAGGTCGAAGCGGAAGGGAAGGTTGGTCCGTTCGATGCCGCCATTCTTGTTGAGGAAATCAATGGTGGCGCTCCCGGTCCAATTGCTGACCTCCGGCGCGGAAGCGAGAATGTAGTGGTCTATGATGCGATTGAAGCCGACCCAGTTGGAACAAGCCTTGAGTTGGTCCGCCTCGGCCTCGGCTTACACCGACTCAAATCGCCGAAGACAGGCTGCCCCGTCGCCGTGAGCGCGTAAGCTTTCGCCAAGTCCCCTCAGCCGGCAGGCCGCGCATCAGGGCCTTGCCGAAACTTCCGCCCTCACGACGCCCCCAAATCAGCCCGACCTCTGGCGCTACGGGCAAGCCGCCGGCCTAACGCCTGCCCGCCACCCACCAGGCGACGGCCCCCGTCTCACCCGGCCGCCAGAAGTCGGATCATCGCGGCCCCGCACCCCGACCAGGGCCAGCAACTTTGACAAGCTCCGCGCCGCCGTGTCATCGGGACTGCTGAAATCCATGCACTCCCGGTGCCACGCCGGACGCTCCGCAACGGGTAGAAATCAGTGGCCGGGTTTTGGGGAACATCATTTCGCTACGCTTCATTACGGGCAAATCGTCTGTGTCGCGCCCAAACACCCATCGCGCCCCAGCCGACATGCCAGCGATTGCCGAGCCTCGAAACCCAAAATCAACCATGCCGCTTTTTTTGCTGTCAATTCGCCCAATCCCGCCCATTATTCAACCGAACCCGATAAACGGAACATGAATGGGCAAGAAAAAACCGGCGGCGAACTCTTCATCGTTGACAACAGCGACGAGACGTGGAAGGGGCTGAAGTACCTTCAGGACTGGACGGAAATCGCCAGCGCCTTCGACATCGCCAGCGGCTATTTTGAAATCGGGGCGCTCTTGGCCTTGGACGGCAAATGGCAAAAGCTGGATAAAATCCGCATCCTCATGGGCGATCAGGCCACGGCCCGCACCCGGCAGGCCATTCTCGATGGCCTCTGCAAAAACGTCTGCCAAAAGCTCAACGACAGCCTTGAAACCGAAAAGGAAGCCAACGATTTGCTCACCGGCGCCGCCGCCATCGTCCAGGCCATGCACCAGGGCAAAATCCAGTGCCGCGTCTTCGCCAAACGCAATTTCCACGCCAAAGCCTACATCACCCACCCGCGCGTTGCCGTCATCGGCTCAGTCGCCCTTGTCGGTTCCAGCAATTTCACCGTGCCCGGCCTGACGCAGAACATCGAATTGAACATCCAAATCCGCGCCCCGGGCGACGTCTCACAACTTCAAGCGTGGTACGAGAAGCACTGGCAAGAAGCGGAGGAAATGACGCCCGAGGTCATCAAGGTAATCCAGCGCCAGATTGCCGAATACACGCCGTTTGACGTTTACACCAAAGCCTTGCAGGAACTCTTTGAACACCACACGCCCAGCGAGGCCGAATGGGAAACGACCGAGTCCAAAATTTACCCCGTCTTGGACGAATACCAGAAGGAAGGCTACCATTCCCTTCTCAAAATCGGCCGCCAGCACAATGGCGCATTTCTCTGCGACGGGGTCGGTCTTGGCAAAACCTTTGTCGGCCTCATGTTGATTGAGCGCCTCGTCATGCGGGAAAAAAAGCGCGTTGTCCTGTTGGTTCCAAAATCCGGCCGGGTGGCCGTTTGGGAACGCAACATCCGCCGCTACCTGCCCCACCTGTTAAACGGCTTTCTCTCGTTCAAAATCTTCAATCACACCGACCTCATGCGCGGGGCCGCGCCCGACGGCCGCGATTTCCCCGCCGAGTTTGACCAAATCAAAGACCAGGCCGACGTGGTTCTGATTGATGAAGCCCACCACTTCCGCAATCGCGGCCTTGCCAACGTCGAAGACGGCACGATCCTCTCCCGCTATTGGAAGCTCTATGACATCATCGGCACGAAGACCGTTTTCCTGCTCACCGCAACGCCAGTCAACAATGCTCTCACCGACTTCCAGCACGAAATCGAACTTTTCAGCCGCGTGGACAATCAGGCCGCATTCGCGGGCGCGCTGGGCATCCACAACCTGCCCGCCCATTTCCAGCAGCTTGAAAAAAATCTGAAACGCATCATCGCCGGCACGGAGCACGGCGAACTCTTTCAGGTGGACGAGTCGGAAGCCGAGAAAGTTCTTATTGACGACAAGCTCTTTCGCGCCCTGGTCGTTCAACGCAGCCGAGCCTACGCCCAGCAGAGCCAGATCCAAAACGGCGGCAGCCAGGCGGTCTTCCCCGCCAGGGAACCGCCAAAAGTGCAGGATTATTCCGTCGTAAAAACCTACGGCCATTTGCTCGGAAAATTGGAAAAGGCCTTCGCCAAGGACAAACCCCTCTTTGCGCTCGCCCTCTATTATCCGCTCGCCTATCCCAAAGACCCGGCTGCCGAATTGAACCCATGGGAACTCAACCGCCAAAAGCAACTGGTCCGCCTCATCCGCATTTTGTTCCTCAAAAGATTTGAAAGCTCCATTGTCGCTTTTGAGTCTTCATGCCAAAACCTTCTTTTGAAGCTGCTCGCCTTTCTTGACAAGAACATTGACCCCGCGAAACCCGCCGAGGTCAACCGCTTCAATAAATGGAAGCTCCAAAACGAGGAGGTGCTGGACCATGTTCGCGCCCGGCGAAAGGAGTTGGATTTGCAGGACGAAGACCAGGCCGAGGAATCCGAGCTTGAGGAGGAATTCGCCGAGGATTTCCAGCCCCTTGACCGCGCACAATACCGGATGGACGAAATTTTCGCCGAAAGCTACAGCGACCTTGAACAGGTCGTGGATTTCCTCGAGGAGTTGAAAAGGCTGGACGCCAGCCACGACGACAAGTTGCAGTCCCTCATCAAACTCCTCAAATCCGACCCCGTCCTGAAAAAGCACAAGGTCCTCATTTTCTCCGAATTCATGACCACGGCCCGTTATCTGCGCCGGGAACTCCAAAATGCCGGCATCGAAGGCGTGCAGGAAATTGACAGCGCCAGCAAAACCGACCGCGGCGACGCCATCCAGCGCTTTGCCCCATATTACAACGGCACCACCAGCGCCGGTCTCGCCGCCTCCGGCCAGCCGGAAACCCGCATCCTCATTTCCACCGATGTCCTTTCCGAAGGCTTGAACCTACAGGACGCCACGCGCCTCATCAACTACGACCTCCATTGGAACCCGGTCCGCCTCATGCAGCGCATTGGCCGCGTGGACCGCCGCTTGAACCCGGAGATTGAGGCCAAAATCATCGCCGATCATCCCGACCGCGCCGCCTTGCGCGGCAAGGTCATTTATTGGAATTTCCTGCCACCCGAAGACTTGGATGTTCTACTGCGCCTCTACGCCCGCGTTTCCAGCAAGGCCCTTCGCATTTCCAAGGTTTTCGGCATCGAAGGCAAAAAACTCCTCACCCCGGAGGACGACTTTGAAGCCCTGCGCGATTTCACCCACGCATACCAGGGTGAACTGGCCCCGCTTGAGCAATTGCACTTGGAATTCCAGAAGCTCCTTGCCGAAATGCCCGGCCTCCAAGAGCGCCTCCAAACCCTGCCGGGCCGCGTTTTCAGCGGAAAGACCCAGACCAAACCCGGAACCAAGGCCATCTTCTTTTGTTACGACCTCCCCGCCGAGGACAAATCAAAGCCTGCCGCCGGCCGCGAGCGCGACCAATCCGACTGGACAACCGACGCCGGACGGGCCGGCTGGTATCTGTTCGACATCGGCAACGAAAAAACCCTCGAAAAACCGGAAGACATCGTTGCCTTCATCCGCAGCAGCCCGGAAACGCCGCGTCATGTCTCCCTGTCCCAGCCGCAGTTGCACCAGGCCCGCCTGAAAGTCGAAAAGCACATCCGCAACACCTATCTGAAGCAGGTACAGGCCCCGGTTGGCGTCAAACCCATTCTCAAATGCTGGATGGAACTCACTTGAACCAACACAAATCGCCATGCAGCCCACCCCCGATCTTGAACGCCTTCATTCCCTAAAAACGCTGCCCCAGCTTATCGCCTATTTGCGCGACGACCTGGATTGGCCGGTGAATCAGGATGCCGTTGAAGATGAAGTCACCTTCGATTACGCCCCGGAGGAACTTGGCTTTGACACCGCCACCGCCGTTCACATCAAGGAAATCAAGCAACTCCGCCCGCTCGACACCCGCCAGCCTTGGGGCGTCTTTTGGGTCAACTTCGAGAAAAAGCGCCTGCCCGTGGTCATGCTCCGCCGCATTCTCGGGCATCTCGTACTGAAAAAACGCGCATCCGCCAACAAAGCCAGCCAGCGCGCCTGGCAGTTGAACGACCTGCTTTTCATTTCCGCTTATGGCGAGGAAACCGACCGCGCCATCACCTTCGCCCACTTCTCGCAACCAACAGACAGCCCCGGCGACCTGCCCATCCTCAAAGTTCTCGGTTGGGACGACGACGACACCGTGCTGCACCTCGTGGACGCCCACAAGACCCTTACGGAGAAACTCCGCTGGCCGCCCAAAACCACCAGCCTTGACGATTGGCGCAACCAATGGGCATCCGCCTTCACGCTCCGCCACCGCGAAGTCATCACGACAACCGACAGACTTGTGGAGGAACTGGCCCGGCTGGCCGACGCTACGCGCCGCCGCGCCCGCACGATTCTCGCAAAGGAGTCAAAACGCGGCCCGCTCCGCAGCCTGTACGCCGCCTTCAAGACGGCCCTCATCCACGATCTCAGCGAAGACGATTTCGCCGACGTCATTGCGCAAACCGTCTCCTATGGTTTGCTCATAGCCCGCTTTTCCCGTGCCGCCATATCCGCGCAGAACCTCGTGGACATGGTGCCCGCCACCAATCCCTTTCTCCGCGAATTGCTGCAAACTTTCCTCTCCCTGTCCGGACGCCAGAGCGCATTCGATTTCGATGAGCTTGGCATTCAGGATGTCGTGGAAGTCCTGAATCGCTCCAATGCCGACGCCGTCAAGGCCGATTTCGGAAACAGGAACCGAGGCGAAGACCCCGTCATCCATTTTTACGAACATTTCCTTGCCGCGTATGACAAAAAGAAGAAAGTCCAGCGCGGCGTCTTCTTCACCCCGCAGCCGGTAGTGTCCTACATTGTCCGCAGCGTCCATGAACTCCTCCAAAAGGAATTCGGCATCGAAGACGGCCTTGCCTCCACGGAAACATGGGGGGACTTGCTCAGGCGCAATCCCACACTGAAATTGCCAAAAATCCGTGTGCCCAAGCCCGGCAAAGCCGAGGGCGAAGAAGTGGACCTGTCACCAGAGGAATTCTTCGTGATGATCCTCGACATCGCCACCGGCACCGGCACTTTCCTGGACGAGACCATCGAAGTCATTTTCCAGCACTTGAAGGCCAAATGGGAAAAGCACGGCCTCCAGGGAATGCCGATCATCCGGCACTCCGCCCTGCGCCTGCCCCAGTTCAAGGATTACTGGAATGCCTACGTGCCGGCCGCCCTCCTGCCGCGCCTCTACGGTTACGAACTCATGATGGCGCCCTACACCATCGCCCACATGAAGCTCGCGCTGAAATTCTCCGAAATTAACGCACGCTTGGGCCAATCCGACACCCTGTTCAATTTCGGGGGACGCGCCAATATATACCTTACCAACACCCTTGAGCCGCCATCCGGTTTCCAAACCCAGGAATTTGCGGACTTTTTCCCGGCACTCGCCCACGAAGCCGCCGCCGTCAATACCGTCAAACGCACAAAAAGGTTCACCGTCCTCATCGGCAATCCCCCGTATTCGAACTACGGCCAGCTCAACAGAATTCCATTCATCCTCGGTCTCCTGGAAGACTACAAGCGGGGCCTGAAGGAGAAAAAGATCAATATTGACGACGACTTCATCAAGTTCAGCCGCTTTGCCCACTGGAGCGTCGAGAGAACTGGAGTCGGCTGTATAGGCTTGATCACAAACAACACCTATCTGGATGGAGTAACGCATCGCCAGATGCGGAAGAGTCTCATGGATGATTTTCAGTCTATTCACGTCCTAAATCTCCATGGTGATTCGCGCAAAGGCGACGTGACACCCCAAGGACTTCCCGACGAGAACGTATTCGACATTCAGCAAGGGGTGGCGATTGCACTGTTTGTGCGTTCCGCCGGCGCGAAACCAAGCTCAGTGAGCTATCGGGATTTGTGGGGGGAGCGTGCGGAGAAGTATTCACGCCTCGAAGGCGAAAAGAGCGGAAATGAGCCGTGGGTTATTCTGAAACCAGTGCAGCCGTATTACTTCGCGGTCCCAAAGGATTTCTCAGGCGATGAAGAATACGAGAGCTTCGTTCCACTAACCGAAGTCCTCGTTGAGCAGAACACCGGCGTCCAAACGAAGCGTGACGAACTGTTCATCGACATCGAGAAAAAGGCGCTATCGGCACGGTTTCAAGATATAATGCAGAACTCCCGCGACGAAAACTATCTCAAAAGGACATACTGGAGAGTGGAACGTTCATGCCGCGTCTGCTAGACCGAGGCTGTCGGCGTAGCCACAGCGTCCGATGTGGATTTTGGAAGCCAGGAATTTCTTGAGGGTAAGGCTTTCCGGGGAAGCGACGAGA
>Ga0224555_1005695_pt1 | contig 10203 bp, 18 predicted proteins | sample 714S23034metaG_FD_180687 | JGI IMG/M metagenome (GOLD analysis project Ga0224555, IMG submission 180687) | Peat soil microbial communities from Stordalen Mire, Sweden - 717 S2 30-34 | ecosystem: Environmental > Terrestrial > Soil > Wetlands > Peat | place: Sweden: Norrbotten County, Stordalen...
CCTGCCCGAACAACCGCCACCCAAGATTTACAAGGATCAAGTGCCGGATGTGTGGACAACCTGAGCGGTGTGATTTGCAGATTTCCTCGAAAAATCAAAAATCCCTCGCCTGATCTGCGAAAGTCGGTCTAGCCGTTTGGCGGCCCTTTCGGACCCTTCCAGTGCTGGGTGACGACCGCTGCGGTCCCGATCATCCCGAGCGCGAGAGCCACTCCCCAGTTCACCTGGTACAGCAGCAATCCGCCCAGCAGAGCGAGGATCAGCGGCAGCGTCTGGTCGAGAGACTGGCCGCCCAGGCCGCGCTGGAGCAGGGCAAACAGGCTGACTGCGGCGATCAGGCCTCCCGCGGCCAGTATCGTCATGGATATGGCAAAAGTGACATCCACCCTCTCGGGCCACCGTTCCGTGACGCTGGAGATCCGGCCCAGCCAGAGCGCGAACCCGAAGAACACAGCCAGCAGGATCAGAAATGTTCGAGTTTTCATGGCATCGAATGGTCGGGAATCCGTCCAATCGGGAATAACAAGAGCCGGTTCGAAGGGCAAAAGTCAAGCCACGGGCGCTTGAAAAATCCTCAAAAAAACCTGTTGCGCTGATTTTTGCGTTTGTTATATTCTCCGCTCCGTTTCCCCTGAACCGGTGGAACGGACAGCATAACCTGCGAAACCGATAACTGGCCTCCGGCTGGGGGCAGGATTGATGGCTTCGCTCTCCAAGTAGCTGACTTGGGAACTGTATTGATTTTATGCCAGTAAAGACATTTAGACCGCTGACGCCGTCCACACGATACGTCACGTTTGCGGACTACAGCGCCGTGACCAAGACCACGCCCGAAAAGAGCCTGGTCGAGATCCGGAAGAAAAGCGGCGGGCGCAATTGTTACGGCCGCGTCACGGCGCGGGGCATCGGCGGGGGTCACAAGCAGAAAATCCGCATGGTGGATTTCAAGCGGAACAAGCACGGCGTGGAAGCCACGGTGTCCGCGATTGAATATGATCCGGGGCGCACGGCGCTCCTGGCGCTGCTGCAATACCAGGATGGCGAGAAGGCCTATATCGTCGCTCCCGCCGGCATGCAGGTCGGCGCGAAACTGATGAGCGGTCCGTCGGCCCCTGCGGAGCTGGGCAATTGCCTCCCGCTGAAATCCATCCCCGTCGGCATCGCCATTCATAACATCGAGCTGACGCCCGGTCGCGGCGCTCAGATGGTCCGCACGGCGGGCGGCGCGGCGACGTTGATGTCGCGCGACGAAGGGTACGCTCAGGTCCGGCTGCCCTCCGGGGAAATCCGCAAGATCAACGAGAATTGCTGCGCGACGATCGGCCAGGTCGGCCATGCGGAGCACGAAAACGTGGTTCTTGGCAAGGCGGGCCGTTCGCGGCACCTCGGGATTCGCCCGGTGAACCGCGGCGTCTCGCGCAATCCGGTGGATCATCCGAACGGCGGGGGCGCCGGCAAGTCGAAGTCCGGCGGCGGCTGGCAGCAGCTCACCTCACCGTGGGGGTTGCTTGCGAAAGGCTACCGCACGCGGCACAAGAAGAAGTCTTCGAACCGGTTCATCCTGGTGCGGCGCGATGGCCGGCCGATGAAGAACAAGTAATCATTTTCAACTATGGGACGCTCGATTAAAAAAGGTCCGTTTGTGGATTTCCACCTCCTGGACAAGATCCAGAAGGCGAAGAGCACGAATCAAAAGACGCCGATCAAGACATGGTCGCGCCGTTCGATGATCACGCCGGATTTCGTGGGTCTGACCTTCACGGTTCACAACGGCAAGGTGTTCAACCCGGTGTTTGTGACGGAGAACATGGTGGGGCACCGGCTGGGAGAATTTTCACCAACGCGCACGTTCAAGAAGCACGGAGCGCACACGGCCAAGGCCGAGGCGAAGTAATATGCAAGTCCACGCCATTACAAAAAATGTGCGGATGTCGGCGCAGAAGATGCGCGAGGTGGTGCGCCAGATCCAGGGATTGCCCGCGCTGCAGGCGCAGGCGGTGCTGGCGGTGGTGCCGCGGAAGGGCGCCCGGTTCGTGGCCAAGACCTTGAGGTCCGCCATGGCCAACGCCGAGGATTTGAAGGAACACAAGCAGGAGTATCGCGACTTGAACATCGAGGCGTTGCGGGTCAAGGAAGCCCTGGCCCAAACCGCCTCCACGCTGCGGCGGTTCACGCCCAAGGCCCGCGGATCGGCCGGCCCGATCCTGAAGCGGAATTGCCACGTCAAAATTGTGTTGTCAGACGAGTAATTGTATGGGTCAAAAAACCAATCCAATCGGTTTTCGCGTCGCCGTCAACAAAGACTGGCGCTCCAAATGGTACGCCGGAAAGAAGGAATTTTCGAAACTGCTCACCGAGGACCGCGAGATCCGCAGCCTGCTCAAGAAGAAGCTGGAGTCGGCGTCCGTCCCGAAAATCCTGATCGAGCGCGCCGCCAACCGCTGCCGTGTCACGATCCTCACCGCCCGCCCGGGCGTGGTCATCGGCCGCAAAGGCGCGGAAATCGACAAGCTCAAGGAAGAGCTGAGCCGGATGACCGGCAAGGAGATTTACGTCGATATCATCGAAATCAAGCAGCCGGAAACGGATGCGCAGCTCGTGGCGGAAAATGTCGCGCTGCAACTGGAGCGACGGGTTTCGTTCCGTCGCGCGATGAAGAAGGCCCTTCAAACGGCGAAGGATTTCGGCGCCGAAGGGATCAAGATCCGGTGCGCGGGGCGGCTGGGCGGGGCGGAACTGGCGCGCGTCGAGCAGTATCACTGGGGCCGCGTGCCGCTGCACACCCTTCGGGCGAACATCGATTACGGATTCGCCGAGGCCCTCACCGTTTACGGCAAGCTCGGAGTCAAGTGCTGGATCTGCAAAGGGGAGACGAAGTCGGACAAAGCCCCGAAGCCGGCGGGCGAGGCGGAGCCGATGCCGGTGAAGTGAAGCGAGCGGAATCGCCGCAATGATTTGACGGAAATTTGTTATGCCATTGATGCCCGACAGAGTGAAGTACCGCAAGATGCACCGCGGCAACCGCGCCGGCCTGGCTTACCGCGGAAACACGGTCGCATTCGGCGAGTACGGGTTGATGTCCCTGGAACGCTGCTGGCTGGACACGAAGCAGATTGAAGCCGCGCGCGTGGCCATTGCCCGCAATATGAAGCGCCACGGCAAGATGTGGATCCGCATCTTTCCGCAGAAGTCGTACACGAAGAAGCCTCTCGAAACGCGAATGGGCAAGGGCAAAGGCCCGCTGGAATCCTGGGTGGCCGTCATCCGGCCGGCAAACGTGCTGTTTGAAGTGGACGGTGTGACGGAGGCGGACGCGCGCGAGTCGTTGCGCCTGGCGGCGACGAAGCTGCCGATCAAGACGAAATTCATTTCGCGCCACCGTGTCAGCCGTTAGTCGATTGTATGAAGATGCCGGAATTGAAAGACATGACGCTGGTGGAGCTGGCGGCAAAGGGCCGCGATCTGCGCCAGGAAGTATTCAACCTGCGCCTGCAGCAGGCCAGCGCCCGCATCGAGAAACCGGGGCGGCTGCGATCGCTGCGACGCGACATCGCCCGCATTGAAACACGCATTTCGCAATTGCGGAACAAAGCGGCATGAACGCGAACGGTGACAACCCTGAATCGTCGCAGGAGCGCGGCAACAGGTTCGATTCGACGATTGGATGAAATGACGATTGAACGATGATTATGGCTGAAGCAACGAAAAATCCGGAAACCGCCCGCGCCAGTCGCAAAGAGCGCGTCGGGGAAGTCCTCTCCAGCAACATGAGCAAGACGATCGTGGTGCGGGTGGAACGGCGTTTCCCGCATCGGAAGTACAAAAAGGTCGTCACCGGCTACAAGAAGTTTTACGCACATGACGACAAGGGTGACGCCAAGGTGGGCGACCGCGTGCGCATCGAGGAAACGCGGCCGTTGTCCAAACTCAAGCGCTGGCGCCTGGTGGAAGTCGTCGAGCGCAGTTCGGGCGTGACGCCCGTGGCGGTATGACCCGGCATCCCGCATTCCGGATCAGGTGATTTATGCTGCAACTTCGATCTCATTTGGATGTCGCGGACAATACCGGCGCGAAGGTGGCGTGGGTCATCGGCGTGCTGGGCCGGAACCAGCGCTATGCGCACGTGGGCGACGTGGTCAAGGTCCACATCAAAGACGCCACCCCGGACGGGCAGGTAAAGAAGGGGGAAGTCTGCGACGCGGTGGTCGTCCGGACCCGGCAGCCGATCCGGCGCAATGACGGTTCCTATCTGCGGTTCGACAGCAACGCGGTGGTCATTATCGACAAGGACCTGAATCCGCGGGGGACGCGCATTTTCGGGCCGGTGGCGCGGGAGCTTCGCGAAAAGAAGTTCATGAAGATTATTTCGCTCGCGCCGGAAGTGATTTGAGTTATGCAAAAACTTCATGTGAAAAAGGGCGACCAGGTGGTGGTGCTGGCGGGCGCCGAAAGGGGCAAACGCGGCAAAATCATCGCCGTGAACCCGCAAAAGGCGCGGGTCATCGTCGAAGGGTTGAAAATGATCAAGCGCCACACGCGCAAGAGCCAGGACCATCCCCAGGGCGCGATCGTGGAGCGCGAAGGCACGATCCATGTTTCCAACGTGATGAAGGCCGAGGAATTCGACGCCCGAGCGGCCCGGCGCGGGGCGGTGGCTCCGGTCCCGGCTTGAAAGATCCCGATGTCAAACCAGAACGAGAGCAAGAGCCAGTTGATTGAGCACCGTCACGGCAACATCCGTGACACAGGAAAATGAAGGCCAGACTTTACGAAAAATACATCAAGGAAGTCGCGCCGGCGCTGAAGGAAAAGCACCGGTACGCCAACGTCCATCAAGTTCCGCGGTTGGAAAAGATCGTGGTGAACATGGGCGTGAGCGCGTCCCTGGAGAAGAGCGCGGTGGACGATGCGGCGAAAGACCTCGCGCTGATCACCGGACGCAAGCCGGCCGTCAGCAAATCGCGCCACAACATCGCGAACTTCAAACTGCGCCTGGGCCAGCCGATCGGCTGCCGCGTCACGCTGCGGCGGGATGCGATGTACGAGTTCTTTGACCGCCTGGTGGCAACGGCGCTGCCCCGGATTCGTGATTTTCGGGGGTTGTCGCCACGCAAGTTTGACGGACGCGGGAATTATACGTTCGGCGTGGCCGATCAGACGATTTTCTCCGAGATCGAGATCGACAAGATCAAGCGGACGCAGGGGATGGACATTACGATTGTGACCAGCGCCCCGAGCGATGCAGAGGCGTTGGAATTATTGAAGATGATGGGGCTCCCGCTCGCCGAAGCCAAGGAAACGGCGCACAAGGGCACACCGGAAGCGCCGGAAGCGCCGGAAGCGCCGGAAGCGAAAAAGTAAGCAGAAATTATGTCGAAGAAATCCTGGAGAGAACGCAACAAGCACAAGCAGGAGACGGTGAAGAAATACGCCGTGCTGCGCGCCGAGTTGAAGGCCAAGCGCGACTACGCCGGCCTGTCCAAACTGCCGCGCAACGCCAGCCCGACGCGCGTGGTCAACCGCTGCTCGATGACCGGCCGCCGCCATGGTTATCTGCGCAAGTTCGGCTGCTCGCGATTGACGTTCCGCGAGGCGGCGCTCAACGGTTTGATTCCCGGCGTGACGAAGGCGAGCTGGTGACGAATGATTCGTCCGCCTCCCCGCTTTGCAGCCGGGCAGGGCAAGGACGAAAACGAAACAAATATGACTGACCCGATTTCTGACATGTTGACACGGATCCGCAACGCGCAACGCGCGCTGCTGCCGGCCGTGGAAGTGCCGCACTCGCGCATCAAGGAAAGCATCGCCCATATTCTGAAGAGGGAAGGTTATGTGACGGACGTGGCCGTCGAGGGGAAGCTTCCCCGGACGATCAAGCTCAAGCTCAAGTATCAGGGCAAGAAGAGCGTGATTGAGGGGCTGCGCCGGGTAAGCCGGCCGGGCTTGCGCCATTATGTGGGCGCGACGGAAATTCCGCGGGTGCTCGGGGGCCTGGGTGTGGCGGTTGTTTCGACGCCGGAAGGTGTGATGACCGGGGTTCAGGCGCGCAAGAAAAACCTTGGGGGAGAATTGCTTTGTTACGTCTGGTGACGCAGCGGCGTTTTGACGATTGAACCCTTGAACGATTTAACGAACTCATGTCGCGAATAGGAAAACAACCGATTGCCATTCCGCCCAAAGTCCAGGTGGAGATCAAGGGCCAGCAGGTCTTTGTGGAAGGCCCCAAGGGCAAGCTGAATTTCGAGCTGCCACACCGCACGAGCGTGAAGGTTGAAGACGGCAAGGTCCTTCTCGCACGGCAGGGCGATGACGCGCAAGCCAAGGCGCTGCACGGATTGAGCCGCGCGCTCGTGAACAACATGGTCCGCGGGGTCAGCGAAGGATTCGTCAAGAAACTCGAAATCCAGGGCGTCGGCTTCAAAGCCGCCGTGCAGGGCAAGGTGGTGAACCTGCACCTCGGCTATTCGCATCCGATCAATTACGCGATCCCGGACCAGATCAAAGTGACCGTGGAGGAGAACACCAAGGTGACCATCGAGGGGCCGGATCGGCAGGTGGTGGGGCAGGTGGCGGCGGAGATCCGCGCCTTCTACCCGCCGGAACCGTACAAGGGCAAGGGCGTCCGGTACGTCGGCGAACACGTGCAGCGCAAGGAAGGCAAGACGGTGCAATAACGGCGATGTGCGATGCCCGGATTGGAATTGAGAAAGTCGGAACCCATTCGTGAAGTGCTAAAATGAGAACGGAAAAGAAACAGCAACTGGCGCAATTGCGACGCTGGCGCGTGCGCAAGAAAATCAGCGGCACGAAAGATCGTCCGCGCATGAGCGTTTGCTTTACGAACCAGAACATCCACGTTCAATTCATCGACGATACGGCGGGCAGGACTCTGGTCGCCGCCTCGACGGGCAGCAAATCCATTCCCGACCGGGAGAAGCTGGCCGCCAACGTGAAAAGCGCCAAGGCGGTGGGCGCGTTTGCGGCCAAAGCCGCGTTGGATCAAGGGATCAAGCAGGTGGTTTTCGACCGCGGCGGCGCGCGCTACCACGGCAAAGTCAAAGCGCTGGCCGAGGCGGCCCGCGAGGCCGGACTGAAGTTTTAACCTCCGAAGAAAAGAGAATGTACTGTGGCTGAAACCGAAATCGTTCATACCGAAGGCGACGAACAGCAGCGCGGCCCGCGCGGAGTCCGGAAGCGGGGCAGGCCCGCCGGAGAAAACCCGGCCCAGGGTTTTGGTGGCAAGGAGTCGCAGGAATTGACCGAGAAAGTGGTCTTCATCAACCGCTCCGCGAAAGTGGTCAAAGGCGGACGCCGGTTCAATTTCAGCGCGCTGATCGTGGTGGGCGACAAGAATGGCCGCGTCGGCGTCGGCCTCGGCAAGGCCGGCGAAGTCGCCGACGCGATCCGCAAGGGCGGGGAATCGGCCCGGAACCAGATGGTGCGGGTGACGTTGACAGAAGCGACGATTCCTCACCAGGTCCTGTTCCATTACTGCGGCGCCAAGGTGCTGCTCCGTCCCGCTTCCCCGGGCACGGGGATCATCGCCGGCAAAACCGTCCGCGCCGTCCTCGAATCCGTTGGCATCAAAGACGTTCTGAGCAAGTCGCTCGGTTCGAAAAACGCCGCAAACGTGGTCAAGGCGACGCTGGGCGCGCTGTTGAGCCTCCGGCAGCGCGAGGATATCTACAAGAGCCGCGGATTGGAATTCAAAAAGCCGCAGCCGAAAGCGTCGGTTGTCGAGGTGGCAGCGCCGCCGGCGATTTGACCGGGTCAGGGTGGTGTGAGAGCGCCGCCGGAACGAACCATTTGATAAATGCGGCGGTCTCATGAGCCGCCGACACTGAGAAAAAGCTATGCGATTACACGATTTGAAACCGCGCCCGGGTGCGAAACACCGCCGGAAGCGGCTGGGTCAGGGCGAATCCAGCGGCCATGGCAAAACGAGCGGACGCGGCGGCAAAGGCCAGACGGCCCGTTCCGGCAGTTCCATCCGCATCGGATTTGAAGGCGGCCAGATGCCGTTGATCCGCCGCATCCCCAAGCGCGGTTTCAACAACAAACGCCATGGCACGCGCTTTATCCCCGTGAACGTCGAATCATTGAATGCCTTTGACGACGGCGCCCGGGTGGATGAAACCGCGTTGCGGAGCAAGGGACTGGCGAACGGCCGCGGGGACGGCGTCAAGATTTTGGGCGACGGCGACGTGACGAAAAAGCTGGCGGTCAGCGCGCACGCATTCAGCGCCTCGGCACGGGCTAAAATTGAGGCCAAAGGCGGGACCTGTGAAGTCCTCGGCCCCAAGAAAGTGGAAAAGGCCGGGGCGGCGAAGCCCTAGAGGCATCCTCCGGATCAGAGACCCCACGAAACACACATCATGCTCGCGTCCCTCGCCAACACGTTCAGCAATTGCTTCAAGATTCCGGAGTTGAAGTCCAGGATTCTGTTCACGGTGATGGTGCTCGCCATCTGCCGTCTGGCGGCGGTCATTCATATTCCCGGACTGGACGGGGCGGCATTGGCGGCGTTTTTTGAGTCGCAGTCCAAGAATGCGAATTCGATCCTGGGCCTTTACAGCATGTTCAGCGGCGGCGCGATGGAGAACTGCGCGGTGGGCGCCCTCGGGATCATGCCGTACATCAGCGCCACGATCATCGTGCAGCTTCTGACGGCGGTGTATCCGCCCTGGAGCAAGCTGGCGCGCGAGGATGGCGGCCGCACGAAGCTCATCCAATACGGCCGTTATCTGACGGTGTTGCTTTGCCTCATTCAAGGCGCCGTGATGGCCGCCGGGTGGGAGCACCCGGAAGCCATTTTCCACAAGGACATCGGGCGGCTGGTGCTCTACGGCCCCAACCTGATCTGGTGGTACCGCATCCAGACCGTTCTGATTCTCACCACGGGCACGATGCTGTTGATGTGGTTGGGGGAGCAGATCACCGACCGCGGCATCGGCAACGGCGTTTCGCTCATCATCACGGTGAACATTCTGGCGCGGTTGCCGGCGGCGGCCCAGGGACTCCATGACATGTTCGCGGCCGTTCGCGGGGTCGAGGCGCAGATGAATTTCGGGCATGGGATCGCCTTGTTCCTGCTGCTCGCGGGAGTGATAGCGGGGATCATTGCCCTCACCCAGGCGCAGCGGAAGATCCCGGTCCAGTACGCCCAACGGGCCGTGGGGCGCAAGGTTTATTCCGGCGGCACGTCCTTCATGCCGCTGCGCGTCAATTACTCGGGAGTGATGCCGATCATTTTTGCCCAGGCCATTCTCATGTTTCCGCAGTATATCTTTACGATGGCGGGGCAGAATCTGGAGAGGAGCCAAAGCAACGGGCTGCGGATCATCGGCGATGTTTGCACGCGACTGGCCTCGGTGTTGCACGAGCGGAGCCTCTTTTATCTGGCCGTGTATTCGCTGATGATCCTGTTCTTCTCCTACTTCTGGGTGGCGACGCAATTCAATGAATTGCAGATCGCGGATGACCTGAAAAAGAACGGCGGCTACATCCCCGGCGTCCGCCCCGGGCAGGCTACCAGCGATTACCTTCACAATACCATGAGCCGGATCACGCTGGCGGGGGCGATTTTCCTTGTGATCATCGCCGTCATCCCGCAGATCCTGGCGTACAACATGGGGATACCGTACCAGGTGGCGCAGTTTTTCGGCGGCACCAGCATGTTGATTGTCGTCGGCGTGCTGCTCGACACGATGCGCCAGATGGAATCGCACTTGTTGATGCGCCATTACGACGGCTTTTTGAAAAAGGGCCGGTTGAAAGGGCGGTTTTGATCCACTCGCCTGACCCGGGTCCTGACCCCTGATTTGAAAGTGGATGGGGATCAGGAGCGAGACCGGGATTAAGGTTGAAACGATGATTCTTTTGAAGAGTGAACGGGACCTGGAAGCGATGCGGCCTGCCTGCGCCATCGCGGGCACGGTATTGGACGAGGTGGCGGCCCTGGTCAAACCCGGTGTCACGACCGAACAGGTGGACAGATTTGCGGCAGAGCGGATCCGGAGTTACGGTGCCAAAAGCGCCTTTCTTGGCTACCGGAAGTATCCGTGCCACATTTGCATCTCGGTGAACGAGCAGGTGGTCCATGGCCTGGCGGGAACGCGAGTGCTGCAGTTGGGCGACATCGTCAGCCTCGACGTGGGCGTGGTTTACAATGGCTTTGTCGGTGACACCGCCAAAACGGTCGCG
>Ga0224555_1005696_pt1 | contig 10202 bp, 17 predicted proteins | sample 714S23034metaG_FD_180687 | JGI IMG/M metagenome (GOLD analysis project Ga0224555, IMG submission 180687) | Peat soil microbial communities from Stordalen Mire, Sweden - 717 S2 30-34 | ecosystem: Environmental > Terrestrial > Soil > Wetlands > Peat | place: Sweden: Norrbotten County, Stordalen...
GCGGGTTACCTCCGCTGCCAACGGCGAAGCAGTCGCGGCCGCTGGCAGGTACAAGAATGAGTAGGAGGATTCGAAAAGTTGATCGGGGAGGCGGCGGGCGTCGCGGGCACCGGCGGCTGGCAGAACGGGCAGGTACCAGTCGGACAAGCGGGCGGCTCGGTGGTCATGGCCGGGCCGATCGCCGACGAGTGAGAGCGGTGAAACATCCAGTTCGCCATGTACGCAGCAGCCAGAGCCTGGTCGTCGAGCACGAGCAGATTTTCGGCATTGCTCGTCTCGGCCGGCTCGGAGAAGTTGTAGCTACCTGTCAACAGCTTGTGACCGTCGATGATAAGCACCTTGTTGTGCATTATCTTTTCATGGTCGTCTAAAAACACCGGGACACCGGCGGCGGCCGTGGCCTGAATTTGGGCACCGGCCAGCGTCGAACAGTATTTGTCCGCGACGATCTGGACGTTGACGCCACGGCGTTTGGCCGCGACGAGCGACTGAAAAATCCCGACGTTGGTCGCGGTGTAGACCTCGGCGAAGATCGACGTTTGAGCGGCCGCGATCTCGGTTTGAATCCGCAGTTGGCAGCCACCGTTTGGCGAGAACAGCACGTCGGGTTCGACCGCGAGAGCGGCGGGCCTGCGGGCTTCCAGGCCGATGGGCGTCCCGCTTGCAGTGAGGGCAGCGTAAGTCACTGCGTCGGCGGCAGGCGTCGCCGTGCCGCAGGTCGACATCAGGTAGTTCCCGGTTTGCACCGCGCTCGGGGACCAATAATACGTCCCGGTCAAAGCACCAGTGCCGCCGGTCGCAATGAACCGATTAGCCTGGAGGTTCGGGAATCGGGCCAGCGTGACGGTTGCCCCAGCGGCTGCGAGAGGCCACGCCTCGCGGATGGCGTTCGTGCCGCTCGATACATTGAGCACGGCGTTTACGGCGGCGCCATGGACCATGGCGGACCGGAACGCAGCCGTAAGGCCGGTGTCGGAGTAGGCCAGAGCAGCGAAGTAGCATGTTCCGGTCGCGGCTTCGATCTGGGCAAAGGCGGCGGGCCGCAGGCGAGTGTCCGGCGAGTAATGAGTCCACACCGAAACGTCCTGGGCGGAAACACTGGTGGCCGTCGCGAGAGCGACGGCCAGTAGGAACAATGAACGGAGCATGTGAGGCATTCCTTTCTTCTTGGGAAACGGGTTACTTGCGGCGGTAGCGGGGCACGGCCTTTACGGCGGATGTTACCACGGCTGACATTTTTTCACAATAGTCAGGCGTGGAGAGCGTGAACAATCGGGGCAGGATGTCGAGTTCGAGCCTGATCAAGCGGCGGTTCGTTTTCGACGTGGGCAGTTCGTAACGGACCGGGCGGAAGCCGAGGGACTGCCAGAATTCCATCGCGTCCAGGTCCTCGGCACAACGGAGGCTGATCGTCGCGACCGAGGCAGCCTGACAGTCGGCGATTAGCGATTTCACCATCGCCGTCGCCGCTTTCAACCGCCGGGCGTCCGTCTCGACGACAGCCTGGTAGACGTGTACAACGCGAGAGGTCTTGGGCCGGCCGTGGAGCAGATAACCAGCGATCTGCGATCCGTGCTCCTGGAAGCGAAGCCGTTTTTCGGAGAGAGCCTTCTCGAAGGTCGCGGTGGGCAGGAATCCGAGTTGCCAACGGTTGGCGTTTTGCAGTTCGACAGCGTAGGCAAGCAAGGCGTTGCTGGTATTGTTCATTGAGTCAGGCCTTGCTTTTGTTAACGACGAAGGCCGGTCACACGGAGGTGTTTAAGCCGTTTTTTCGCATCGGCAATCACGTCTTCCTGATCCGGCAGAAACTCGGAGTGGGTTTGCAAGTATAGATCGTAGTACAAGTCCATCCAGGCGGTTTTGCTGATCGCATGGGCTTGGGCAGTTGGGCTCCCTTTTACACGGGGGCCGGACCAGTAGCCGGATTTATTGTCGTTTGTCGCCATGAATTTAGTCCGTGAGTGCGGGTTTACGAATCAGTGCCGGTCGCCGCTGGCCGGGCCCCTCCGTGGGCGGCCGGCCAGCGTGACCAGATAACATCAGGTTGCGATGAGCGGGACAGCAGCGCCGTCGGTCGTGGCGAGCTGCTCGGTGAGCACCGCGTACCCGTTGGCACCAGGCGTCGGCCAGTCCGGCCCCCACGAGTTCTGGAACAGAATTCCGACCGTGGAACCGTCAGGACAGTTGGCCGGTGCCGTGTTCGGCGGCAGAACGATGGGCGAGAGGAAACAGACCAGATGGCTCCACCAAGGCAGGCCAGCGGCGACCGGATGGCCCTGGAGAAGAGCGGTTACCACCTGGTCAAACGTGGGGAACGCGTCGGAGGGTTCAACGTCAATCCAGTCGACCGTCTCGTGCGTGAGAGCATTCTGACGCCAGCCCTGCTTCCAGCGATCAACGTCGAGGGAGCAGGGAGCGTCGAGAAACGACTCCTCGCAGATCCCGAACGCTTCGATCTGTTGGAACGCCTCGCTGGCGTAGCCGCCCTCGTCGCGGAAATGCGTCAGGGGGCCGCCAACGGATTCGGGGGCGAGTTCGAGATACGAGAGGCCGAGGATTGCGCGTTCGATCTCGACGGCTCGGGTCGAGCCGTAGACCCAACAGTACCGCAACCCGTCTTGGTCCTTCGCCGGCAGGCGGTAGGTGCTGGGCAGGGTCGAGCCGGCCGGGGCCGCGATCCGTGCGGGCCACTCATCGCGGGGAATCAACTGTAGCAGCGTCTGCACGCCTTGGTACGGGCGGTGCGTTGCTGGGCGACGGTACCCACGGTAGCCGTTCACGTGTTTGCTCGACTCGACCTGCCGGGGGTCACTGATAATAAGGTAGGGGAAACTCATTGTAAAACCTTTTCTGAGTTGAGGGAAAAGTGAGTGGAGGTAAGAAAAGATTGATCTAACGGACAGCAGCCTTCGGGATCATGCCGATCAGCATTTGGATCAGTGCCGATTCGAGAGCCTGGCCTTGCGGGCTGTTGAAAAAGGCCAGGATTTCCGCAAGGATCACCCCGTTTGCTTCGGGCTTGGCGGATTGGGCCTGGGCCGCCTGGGCCACGGCAACGGTCAACGGCGTGAGCAACTGCGGCGTCGCGGTTGGGGCCGGCAACGCGGCCTCGCGGGCAGGCTGATTGGGAGAGAGGTTCGCAAGCATCAGAGATTCCTTTCAAAACAGGTTAAGAAACAAAACAGTTAACAAACGATAACCGACGTTAGTCGGTTGCGGATTCTTCGTCCTCAGCTGCGGCCTGGTCGCGGCGATCTACGCAGCGGAGACAGGAGCAGGTAGCGGCGGGCAGGTCGCTCGCCAGGCAGATGACTCGGCCACGGCGATCGACATCATAATTCAACGGCTCGTCGCACGGGTCCGGGCCGAAGTCAAAGGGCATTGCGTGCTGCGGGAAATGCATTCTAGCGGGCCTTTCGAGGGATGGAAGCCAGCGGGCGGTCTTTGGCCTCGTGGGCGGAGATAGAGCGAATGCGACGGTAGAGCGGTGGCGACTTCTCGGCCAGTTCGTAGAGAGCAAATTCGCATCGGGCTTCGAGGACGACGACTCGGTCGGCTTCGAAGCGGATTCCACGGCCTGGCAGGCCGGTCGCGTTGTAGAGGAATTCAGGCATCGCGGCCTCCTTGCGGGAGTTGGTCGAGTTCAGCTGCGAGACGGGGTTTGACTTCGATCGAGATTACGAGCTGGCCGGGGGCGTCGGCGCCGGGCTTCGTGTAGCGGGAGCAGATTGTCATGGGCGAGGCATCGAGGACCAGAGCAACGATTCGGTCGGCGATGGCCTCGTTCACCAACTGGTTGTGAGCGGGCATTGCAAGTTCGATCATCTGGCGTTTCCTTTTTTCAAGGCCGGGCCTCGCCCCTTGGATCACGCCAGCGAAAGAAGGGGGGGAGGCCACGGCGGGTGAGCGGGTAAGCTGGCGTGCTTGATCTTTTGTAAGTATATACTAGGATCGGTTGTCTGTCAATAGCAGTCGGCTAGATTTCTCAAGAATTTCAAAAAGATTGGTCAACGAACCCTTCGGCCTCGGTTTCCAGGTCTTGCAGGAGGCGGCCTTGGGCAAGCGGCTCGGCTTTTAACGGCGGCTGGCCTGGCTCGTCGTTCCAGGCCGGTTTGGGCGTCTTGCCAGCGTACTCGCGGATTCCAAGTTCCCAATCCGGGATGTTCAGCGGCGGCAAGTCCGTCTGGCGCGGTAATTCATAACTGCCGTCAGGCCGCAGAGCAACGTCGGTCCGGCTATAGTGTTCAGCCAAAAACTTCCAAGGGTGCTGGTCGATTCGTTCGACGACCTGGCATTCGGGATAAGCCATCTTCTCCAAGTCCTCTCGGCGGAAAAAGCCCTTGGAGTACGATACGTGGCGATCAGTCCATTCGATGCGGTGAAGTTTTGTTAGGTACTTGGTGAGGTAACGAAAGCTGCTAAAACTCTGGTCGATTTTTGCGATCCAGACCACCGGGGCACCGCAGAGGTCGCCCCACAACCGCGAAAGTTCACGCTGATCAATGTACGGGGCGCGGAGCAGAGCGTGGTAATGCGGGTAGCCGATCGCCTTGCCGTACTGCTCGCCATACTTCGTATCGCCGGTGTGGAGTTCGCAAACTCGGAGGTACTCGTATTCGCATTGCGGATTCTGTTTACGCAGCTTGCGGAACAGTTCGGGGACCTTGGGCGAGGTGTCTTCCCAGGCGGCCTGTGGCGATTCGTAATTTGCGGGCTGGACGCCCAGGCGAATCCAACGGTTGGGCATGGCTCCCTTCGTCAAAAAGGCCAGTTTCCTGATTTTCCTGGGAGCGCAGTACACGCAGCCCCACCGCTTGCACGTGACTTGGCGTAAGAGCCGCTCGCCGGTCTCGTTGTCTTTGATGATCAGCGAGGTCGCCCAAGGGCAAGCCTGGTAGTTCCGAAAGGTGTCCGGATGGGGGGTTAGAAAACGTGGCTCGCCTTGGAGTTCGGGGCGATCGGCAAGAACGATGCAGGCCGGTTCATCTTCGTAGTGCATAACGGGCTTCCGTGCAAGAATGGACAGGCAACCGTCGCTGGCGGGGCGGCTTGCCTAGAGTGTACGCGCCGGCCTGGTCGGGCGGGCGGTTGAGTAAGAGGATTCAAAAGATTGAAGAATCAGTCGCCTCGTAATCCGCCAGCGGTCCGCTATTTGTTTCGGCCGCCGATTTGGCACGCGGTGCCTGGGCCGCGCTTGCACAACGCTTGTCACCCAGGCAGCACACGTATCAACCTTTCCTTCTACGGCCCTTCTGAGCAGACTCCTCCGCGCAGTCCATCCGTAGAATTAAGGCTGATTATGCCGATTCAAGGAAAAACGTCAAGCGACCACTACATCTTGTATTGACATTCCCAATGACCACTATATATTGTGGTTGTGCGGCCGATGACCTTGGCCGTGGCCGCTTTGGAGCTTGTCGGCGAGGTCGCTGGCAGCGAACCCGGCCGGTTTTTTCCCCCGAAAGGGTTATGATCATGGCAGCGTTGCCTCCCTACATCCCGAGCCAGGACGCCAAACTGATGAATTGGCTCGCAAACTTTTCCGCGCTGATCACGGCCAGCCCGGCCGCGTTCGGCCTGACGAGCGCGGACGCGGTGAACATTACGAACGCGGTTAGCGCGTACCAGGCGGCGTACACCCCAGTCACGTCGCCGACGACGAAGACTGCGGCGGCCGTCTCGGCGAAAAACACGCAACGCGTGATCGTGCTGGCGACGGTGCGGCCGTACGCACAACAGATCGCGTTGAACGCTGGCGTGAGCAGCGATGCGAAGATTGCGCTCGGTGTCAATCCGCGCACTTCGACGCCGTCGGCGGTGAGCGCGCCGGCCTCGAACCCGGTGTTGGTGGTTCAGTCGGCCAGCAACCTCTCGTTGGTCGTGCGGTACCGCGACTCGGCGGCCGGCCCTTCGGTCAAGGCCAAGCCCTACGGCGTTACCGTCTGTCAACTCAGCTACGCAGTGTCGGCGACTCCGGTCACCGATCCGACCGCGTTGACCTCGACGCTGCTGGCGACGAAGTCCCCGCTGGTCCTGACCTTCGACGCCTCGGCCGCTGGCAAGCAGGTGTACATCGCCGCCCGCTGGGCAACGCGTAAAGGGCTGTACTCGCCCTGGTCGCCGATTGTGAATTTCACGGTGCCCGTGGGCGCGTGAAGAACGGCCTAACGGCCGGAGTGGAGGTTTGGAAAGATTGATGAAGTGGCCGGAGTGTGTTGCTTCGGCCGCTTTTTCAGGTCCTTTTTTGAGGAGTTTTGATAATGGCAAGTTTCCCAGGGGCTAAGGTTCATCGGGTTTCTCGGCGGAAGCTCGGTCGGGGCCAAAGCGTGCAGAAGGCTGCCGCTAACGCAACGCCGGTGGCGACGCTCGCCGATGTGGCGATCACGTTCGACGTTCCGGTTGTCGTGTCGGGCAACATCGATTTGCACGTGTCAACAGGCATTGCCTTGCTGAGCCAGGTGCAGACCAGCCCGACAACCGTTGCGCAGGTCTACGCTTCGACGGTCGTGGGCAAAACCTGGTCGGTCGACAATTCCGCGCCCGTTTCCACGTTCCAGGGAGGTGCATTGGCGGCTGCCTCCGGGACCTTTTGAGGAGATTCAAGTGGGTATTGCACTTATCGGTGTTTCGGCGGCGACGGGCGCGCTGACGTTTTCGGCCCCCGTGCTTATTTCAGGAAACGAAGCGGGCGCGTGTTTCAGCTCGTACGCGATCGGCGGGTTCGATAACAACCCGGATATTGCTGCGCCGCAGACAGGAGCGGTGATCACGCCGGAGGGCGGTCCCTGGTGCTCGGAAGGAGAGGTCGCGGCGTTTTTGCCGAATCCCGCCGGCGGTGTCAATCCGTTTGGAGTTCAGGCAGCCGATGGCGTTACGCCTGTGCTCTTCGGCAGCGTTGTCGTCGGGCCGTAAAGAGAGCGTGCCTCCGAGCAGCGCGGCATGGTGCAGAGCACCGTGCAAGTGAAGTAAGAGTCGGGCGTCCGAGATTCGTGATAATCTCGGCCGCTCTTTTCTTTTCACGCTAGGCAAACAGCGTAAAGAGAGCAGTGTGCGACCTTTGCAGCGTGACATTCGACGGTTTCCGTTCGCTTTCATTGTCACCCTTCTTTCTAAATCACCCTACTTGGGGCGATCGACCTGGGCCGGCCGGGAGCGGCCTGGGCGAGGGCCTGCGGGCACTTCTACCATTCATTTGTCCTGCCATGCCTGAAAAAACCTTCTTGTCTGCGGCGGTGCGGCTGCTTCGCCTGGGGAGGCGGCTTGCGGGCGGGGTCCGCGCCGTGGGCGAGTCGTGATCACGATTACCAGCGAGGGAGCGGGCGGCAAGGTTTGACCAGCTGCGGTCGGAGCGATCGCGGGCGGCGCCACGGGCTGGCTTGCTTCCAGAGCGGTGATCGCGGGCGGCGCCATGGCGCGGCGGACGGCGATGGCGGAGGTCGCCGGCGGTTTGAGCGGCGGGGTTCCGGGCGATCGGTGGAACGCTGCTACGGCGGATCGAGCGACGCGAATCATGGCAGCGAGGGGTCTCGGCCAGCGGTTCGAAGTGCCACGGCGTGGCGCGTAACGCGATAGCGATTTCCCCCAGGACCTGTTCATCGAGGAGAAAAACGCGCTCATCGAGGCGGTGCACCAGGCATGCGTGCAACGTCGCACGAGCGGCAGTTTCCCCAGGGTTATTCCCTTCTTTGGGCGAGCGGGCGGACGGCACCCCCCGGAAGATGTACAGCAGCGGCATCGCGTTCGTCGACTGCGGCAGCACGGTCGTTGCCTGGGAACTTTCTGTCTGCGCGGCTATCACTCTGTTAACAGGCGTTGCTTCGTCTGTCTTAGCTCGGTTCAGGCCGTCGCACACGGCTTGCCAACCTTTATCCCCTTCAGCCACGTCATCGCACACCGGATTCCAACCTTCATCAAGCGAAAAAAGAGGCAGAAACGGTAGATGCACAGCAGTGTCAGCGGGAATATGAACGGCCGCTGCCGACGGCCGGGCACCGATGCCTACGAGGCGTGCCACCTACTACAGATGCCCCCCCAGAGAAGCGACACGCCGCCTTACAACCGCGTTGCAAGGGCGTTAGCCCTTGCATCGCAGTTTGCTCGCGTGCGTTCTCGCTTTGGGGGCGGGGGGGGTTTGACGCGAGCGCGGGCGGGCGGGGGGGTGGTCGGCCGAATCACGCGCGTTGCGGCACCCGGCGGTTGGCAGAGGCCGCCATGGGGAGAGCGTACCCAGGGAGTGAACGGTGGCGGCCCTTCGCACGCACGACGGTCCGCGTCGCAGGCAGGGGAGGCAGCGTCGTGGCCCTGCGTGCAGCCAGAGCGGGCGGCGTGCGTCGCCCTGGACGCTCAACGGCACGCATGGCACGCTCGGGGAGCGGCGTCGTGGCTCTGCGTGCAGCCAGAGCGGGCGGCGTGCGTCGCCCTGGACGCTCAACGGCACGCATGGCACGCTCGGGACCCTGCTGCGTCGCCCTGCTGCGTCGCCCTCGGCGGACGGCTTCCATCAAATGGCCCTTCGCACGTGGCAGGAGAGCATTCATTCCGCCCTGCGTCGCGATGGTTCCGGCTCCGAGATACTCTATATGGATAGCAAGCTTAAGAGGACTCCAGGCCGCGTGCCTCACGGCAAATTGCTGATCGGCACTCCCACAAGTGCCAGGCAGCAATTTGCCGTGTGGCTCGCGGCCGGCGGGGCTGCGGAGTAGGAGGATAAGAAAGATTGATCGAGTCGCTAAGCAGGGTACGGCTGCGAGTGCATCGGCCGCAACTCGGGCGGCACGAACCACGAGGTACAATCGCCGTTGTGATCATCGTTCTGCCACCACCAACACCTGCGCGGGGCCGCCACGTTGAAGCGGTAGTCGAGTTCGGCAACGCTCGCGTCGATGGCACCGGTGCGTCGCGGTACGTAATCGGCGATCGCGTCCATCACGCGCCGCGTGAGGTAGAGCGACGCATGGTAGGCCAGCATGCCGGACTGCCAAAACCAGTCGGCATCGGCGTAGCGCCAGACGAATCCGCGATAGCGACGCCAATCAGGCCGGGCTTTCGTCGCGAGGATTCTGCCGAGTTCGATCCCGTCGCGGTTGCCGCCAATGTGCAGGCGGTCGGCCCCGATGGGCGGCACCAGGTGCGTCCCCACCTGGTCGGGTTCCGCATCGTCTTCCATGACGAGCAGTGGAGGCTCGTTTTCTCGGCAAAACCGAGCATGGTCTGCGCAGTGCTGCGCGCAGTAGGGAACGCAATTTGAGCCGTAAACGAAATGCCAATCAGTGAAGCCGTAGGCGGCCATGATCTTTGTTTGACGCTCGCGACGTGCTTCAAAGATTGCGCCGCGAATGCCCGTTGCTGCGACCGTGTAGATAAGCGTTCGGACCGCCCTCAGGTCGATCTCCCCGGGGCGGCCCGTGCGAGTGTCGAGGATTGGCCGGAAGGGCTGATCGAGCGGGGTGTAGCGAAGCCGCCGGCGGGCAAGCTCCGGCCAGGCCAGAGCATCGAGTAGGGAAGCGAACACTGGGCCGTCCGGTGTACTCCCACCGTTCGGGAAGAAACGCCAACAGCCAGCAACGGGACGGAGGTCTCGATGCTGGCGTTGGCTGATGCGGAGCGGCGTTGACGTTGAGTAACGCGGCATCGCTATTCACAGGGCCGGGAGGATCGTCAAACGTAAGGCGGTGTTCCGCAAGGTTTGCCAGCGATCGCGTTGGCGAATGCCGTTAAGGCGATCGTGTTCCGATTGACCGTGTCGATAAGTGCATTCCAACGCTGATCTTCGAGCAGGTCAAGTCGCTTCGTCATGCGAGTTTCGCGCATGATGCCCTGCCAAACAAACACGATCGTGATAGCGACTGTCGGGCCGTACGAGCGAAACAGTTCACTGATGTCCGTCATTGCCCATCCTCGGCCTGAAGAGCAATTTCGGTCGCCAGTAGTTCCTCGGCGCATTGGAGTTCGCACCGCGCACAAAGCAGGTGACGCATGATGCGATCCTTGAGCGATGGGCCGATCGCAGCGAATTCAATCGCCTGCTGCAAGGGCTGGAGAATGTGGCGAAGCCGCTGAGTCGCCTCGTGATAGTCGTGCAGATTGCTAGCTGACATGGCGGGTTACCTCCGCTGCCAACGGCGAAGCAGTCGCGGCCGCTGGCAGGTACAAGAATGAGTAGGAGGATTCGAAAAGTTGATCGGGGAGGCGGCGGGCGTCGC
>Ga0224555_1005697_pt1 | contig 10202 bp, 5 predicted proteins | sample 714S23034metaG_FD_180687 | JGI IMG/M metagenome (GOLD analysis project Ga0224555, IMG submission 180687) | Peat soil microbial communities from Stordalen Mire, Sweden - 717 S2 30-34 | ecosystem: Environmental > Terrestrial > Soil > Wetlands > Peat | place: Sweden: Norrbotten County, Stordalen...
TAAGCAAACAAAGCAAGATTGCTGCGCAGAATGATATGGGGAGCGAGCCGGGTACACGGCTCAGGCGTCACTCCGTCGAGGAGATAGCGCAAAAGAAGTTCGAGCGCAGTCTTCCCTTGAGCGAACGGCCGCTGGTAAAGAGTGGCAAGAATCTTTCCCGATTCAATATATGGAACCAGCTCAGGGAAAAGGTCGGTCGCGATCACCTGAACCTTGCCAAGAAGGTTCTTCTCTTCAAGCGCGCGCAGTACCGGGATGCTGTTGGCAGTGCTTATATAGATACCAAGCGGATAAGGCTTGCGAGAAAGCAGCGCGGCTGCCTGGTGATAGGCTGCTTTGGGCTGCTCGTGCGACTCGATGGCCGGGAGGAGCGAGAGATGGGGAGCAAAAACAGCCAGGTTAGCCGCAAAACCGCGAAGTTTCTCAGCATGGTCCAGCGTAGTTAGCTCTCCGGTGATCGTCGCAAGGTGGCCGGCCCTTTGAATGGTGCGGGAAAAAAGTTCCGCGGCAATGGCGCCGCTTGCATGCGCATCCGCGGTGACAGAGGCCAGGCGCTCACTGCGCGGAGCATCGCTGGCAACGCAGACCACCGGAACGCCCCGGCGTGCCAGAACGCTCAGCGTAGGTCCAATGTGATCGGGGTTGCCGGGCGAAACAAGAATGCCGTCAAACTTCTCTTTGACATCTGCCGTCAGAAGTTCCACATCGCCTTCGTCGAGCCGGAGAAATGTGCGGAAGACAAGTTCCACATTGACGCCTGTCGAAGCGGATGCGGCGGCGCGAACACCGGAGCGCAGCGGATCGAAGAAAGACGCAATGTCACGTGGAAAGTAAACGCCGATCCGCAGCCTCCGGTTGAGTTTCAATGCCCGCGCGGCGATATTCGGCCGGTATCCGAGTTGCTCCGCCTTTTTTAAGACGCGGGCTCGCGTGGCCGGATTCACTCCGGAGCGTCCGTGCAATGCGCGGTCAACGGTTCCAATCGAGATGCCCAGAGCCTGAGCAATGTCTTTAATGCTTGGAGGATTCATCGGAATCTGCTCGAACAGTCGATTCTACAGCATGAATACAGATGGCTCTTGACAGTTGACGAAATCTCCGTGTACGTTAACGCTCATCGGGAATATCTATCGTTCGCAGCTGCATTGAATCGCTGACCGTCCCTGCCGCTGAAGAGATTGTGGAAGCATTGAGGTCCAAGTCAGATGAACCAAGCGAATGAACCCGAACCGGTCCGATGCTGGGAACAGCAGGTTGTCATTCCCACCTATCCGGTGCAGGAAGCCGACCCCAACCCGATGTTTCTTGAAAAGCGGGTCTACCAAGGCAGCAGCGGAAAGGTGTATCCAAATCCGTTTACAGATCGCGTGGCCCTGGAAAAGGTGGACGCGAGTTATCGGGCTGTCATGCTGGAGAACGAGTATATTCAGCTGATGATTCTTCCCGAGATAGGCGGGCGCATCCACGCAGGCTTGGATAAGACCAACCAATACGATTTCTTCTACCGGCAACATGTTATCAAGCCGGCGCTGGTTGGGCTTTTGGGGCCATGGATATCTGGAGGGGTTGAGTTTAATTGGCCGCAGCATCACCGCCCGTCCACATATATGCCTGTCCACGCAACGATCGAGGAGTCGCCCGACGGAAGCCGGACTGTCTGGCTAAGCGAGCACGATCCCATGCTGCGCATGAAAGGAATGGTGGGAATCAGCCTTTCGCCTGGGAAAGCGATCGTTGAGGCCAAGGTAAGGTTGTACAACCGCACACCTTTGCCGCAAACATTTCTCTGGTGGGCGAATGTAGCCGTGCGAGTCCACGACCGGTACCAGGCTTTCTTTCCGCCCGACGTAACCTTTGTCGCCGATCATGCCAAGCGCGCTATCTCGTCCTTCCCGATTGCCCGCAATCCCTATTACGGCGTGGATTATCGTCCCGGCACCGATATCTCCTGGTACAAGAACATTCCGGTTCCCACCTCCTACATGGTTACGCAGTCAAAGTATGACTTCTGCGGCGGCTACGATCATGCTCGTCAGTCCGGTGTTGTTCACACATCCAATCACCACATAGCTCCTGGCAAAAAAATGTGGACCTGGGGCAATGCAGAGTTTGGGTACGCCTGGGACAGGAACCTTACCGACGAGGATGGCCCCTATATCGAACTTATGGCTGGCGCTTACACAGACAATCAGCCGGACTTTTCCTGGCTTCAGCCGTATGAGACCAAGACCTTCAGCCAATACTGGTATCCGATTCAGAAGATTGGAACAGCGAAGAACGCCAACGCGCAAGCAGCGGTGAACCTCGAGTTCGATGCGGCGGGCGCGCACGTGGGAGTCTGCGTAACTTCGCGGCGCAGTGTCCGCGTTGTGCTCTCGCTGCGCGGTAAGCCGGTGATCGAAGAAGAGTTTGAGTTGGCGCCTGGCCAGCCGCTTTTGAAGACGGTCGAAACATCCAACGCCAGGCCTGAGGAATTCAGGCTTGCCGTCCTGGATGCTGACGGCAAGGAATTGATTGCTTATCAGCCGGAAGCGAAGACAGATCGCCCGCTTCCCGATCCAGCAACGGAGCCACTGCCTCCTGAACAGATTGCAAGTGTCGAGGAATTATTCCTGACTGGTCTGCATCTTGAGCAGTACCGCCATGCGACGCGGTCGCCGGAGACTTACTGGCGCGAAGGCCTCAGGCGCAACCCTGACGATGCCCGGATCAACAATGCGATGGGCATGGCGCACATGCGCAAAGGCCAGTTTGCCGATGCGGAAGAGCACTTCGCACGCGCCGTTCACCGACTGACTTTACGGAATCCAAACCCCTGCGACGGCGAGCCGTTTTATAACCTTGGTCTGTCGCGCATGTATCAAGGCAATGACTACGAAGCCTACGATGCATTCCACAAGTGCGTTTGGAACTATGCGTGGCAAAGCGCCGGATACTATGCGCTGGCATCGATCAGCATCAAGCGCGGAAACCTTCCCTTGGCACTGGAGCAGGTGGAGCAAAGCCTGCTGACCAATGCGGCAAACCTGAAGGCGCGCGCCCTGCGGGCTTCGTTGCTGCGCCGCATGGGACGCGTGGCGGAGGCGCAAGCCGCAATCGCGGAGACTCTGACGCTTGACCGGCTTGACTTCCGCACCATGGCCGAGCGATTCCTCTTGAGCCGGGAGCAGCGTGACCTCAAAGCGTATGTTACCGCGCTTGAGGGAGACGTCCAAACACTGTTGGACGTGACCTACGATCTGGCCCGGTCCGGACTTAGCGATGATGCCTATGCTTTGTTGCTAACTTGTAGCCGTGAGGCGGAGTGGAAGCATCCAATGCTTTGGTACACGCTTTCCTGGCTTGCTGCCGAGACCGGCCAGCAGCAGCAATCAAGCCAGTATGCGGCCCAGGCGGAGGCAGCCTCGCCGCGATACTGCTTTCCGGCTCGTCTGGAAGAGATGATTGTTCTGGAGGACGCGATCCAGCGAAATCCGGCGAGCGCAAAGGCTAACTACTATCTCGGCAATCTCTACTATGACAAGCGCCGCTATGAGGATGCGATTCGCTGCTGGCGCAGCTCTGTTGAATTGGATGGTGAATTCTCGATTCCGTGGAGAAATCTTGGAATTGCGGAATTCAATGTATTGCACAATCCTGAAGCCGCCGACAGAATGTATGCGCACGCCTTTGCCGCAGATCGCCAGGATGCGCGCGTGCTGTACGAATGGGATCAATTGAAGAAGAGAGCAGGTTCGGCCTCGCCGGAAGAACGCCTGCGCTGCCTAAGTGAGCATTCTGAATTGGTTGCTCGCAGGGACGATCTTACAGTGGAGTTCATTACGCTGCTGAATCAATGCAGTCAAAGTCAAGCGGCTCTGGAGCGCTTGAGTTCGCGCCGCTTCAACCCCTGGGAGGGCGGCGAAGGGCGGGTGTCGGCCCAGTATGTTCACGCTCATCGTGCGTTGGGCCGGACGGCCCTTGCGGCGGGAAAGCCTGCCGAGGCGCTTCAGCATTTTGAGGCCGCTCGGCATTACCCTGAGGACCTGGGCGAAGGCAAGCATCTGCTCACGCTGGAGCGCGATCTGGATTACTTCTCAGGATTGGCGGCCGAGCAAATTGGTGATGGGGAACTTGCGCGGAGTTATTGGAACGCGGCCGCCGCGCCGCTTTCAGCCCTCGGCATGTACTCCTATTTTCAGGCTCTGGCCCTGCACGCGCTGGGCAACTATCAAGCCGCTCGTGCAGTGCTTCTGAGCCTCGCGAACTTCGCCAAGCATCAGATGGAAAAAGAACCGAAGATCGATTACTTTGCTACCTCGCTGCCCAATCTGCTTCTCTTTGACGACGATCTAGGCAAACGAAATCGCATTGAGTCGCTGCTGCTAAGTGCGTTGGCCAGCCACGGATTGGGCGATGAAGAAGCCGCTATGAGTCAACTGGAACAGGTAATTGACGAGGACCGGAATCATCTTATCGCGGCTGAGACGCTGAGCTGGATCAAGCAGAAACACAACGCAGTTCCAGAAGGGCATGAGGCTGACCCGTCATGATGATCGCCTCTAACTTCATGCCCGAAGCTCGTGCAGATGGAAGTGGCTCTTTCCGCTCCGCCTATATCTGGGTGGTTGCTTCGGCCGGCGCATTGGGTGGACTGCTGTTCGGTTATGACTGGGTGGTAATCGGCGGCGCAAAGCCGTTCTACGAGCGCTATTTTCAACTTGATTCGGCTTCGCTCGAAGGCTGGGCCATGAGCTGCGCGCTCATTGGCTGCCTTGTGGGCGCTGTTTCCTCAGGCGGCCTGAGCAATCGCTTCGGCAGAAAACGTCTGTTGACGTTAGCTGCGCTGGTATTCGCGGTTTCATCGCTGGGCACAGGACTGGCCGCGCATTTTGCCGCATTTGTGGCGTGGAGAATGCTGGGAGGCTATGCCATTGGCCTTGCCTCCGGCATCTCGCCCATGTACATCGCCGAGATATCTCCGGCGCATCTGCGGGGCCGACTCGTTTCACTCAATCAGTTAGCCATCGTCTTTGGAATTCTGTTGGCTCAAGTCGTGAATTGGTTCATTGCCCGGCCCGTGCCGCCAGGCGCTACGGCTTACGAGATACTTGTCTCGTGGAATGGACAGTGGGGTTGGCGTTGGATGTTTGCGGCTACGGCGATTCCTTCCATTTTATTCTTGCTGGCGACGTTTCTGGTTCCCGAGAGTCCGCGCTGGCTGGCCGCCAAGGGCCGCAATCAGCAGGCACTTCAGGTTCTTGAACGCTTGGGCGGGCGCACTTATGCCCGGCAAGTTATGGATGATTTCCGCACCGCGAGCGACGCCCAGCCGCAACGCTCCGTATGGCGCGAGCTATCCGCGCCGGGCATGGCCAAGGTTCTGCTACTGGGCGTAGTGCTCGCCGTTCTTCAACAGTGGTGCGGCATCAATGTCATCTTCAACTACGCGCAGGAGATATTTGCGGCGGCCGGATATCAGGTCTCCGATATCCTCTTTAATATTGTAGTCACAGGTGCTGTCAACGTAGTGTTCACGCTCATTGCGTTTGCCGCCATCGATCGCTACGGCAGACGATTTCTTCTGCTGACAGGCGTCTCCGGACTGGCAGTTATCTACACTGTTCTCGGCGCGCTCTACCATTTGCACATGCAGGGAAAACCCATGTTGGTGCTCGTGCTTGCGGCCATCGCCTGTTATGCCATGTCGTTGGCTCCTGCAACCTGGGTGGTCATTGCTGAGATATTTCCCAACCGTATCCGCAGCAGCGCCATGTCTATTGCCATTACCGCGCTGTGGACAGCGTGCTTTCTGCTTACATACACTTTTCCGCTCTTGAACAAAGCGATAGGAGCGGCAGGCACCTTCTGGACCTATGCGGCAATCTGCCTGGCAGGATTGCTGTATCTCTCATTTCGCTTGCCGGAAACAAAAGGAAAGACCCTCGAGCAGATCGAGACTGACTTGCGAATGGGCAAGTGACAGGAGAACCAACATGCGCATAGGACAACAACTAATCAATCGGATTGCAGCGGGCAACGCGGGAGCTATCCTGTCGATTCTTATGCTGGCGCTATGTTTCATCGGTACGGCAGCCAACAGCCAGCAAACAAGCGTGGTCCTGGACGGCAACAGCAAGGGCAGAGTATTTGACGGTCTTGGCGCTGCGAGCGCGGGAGCTTCATCGAGGCTGCTGATCGACTACCCCGAACCGCAGCGCAGCCAGATTCTCGATTACCTGTTCAAGCCAGGATGCGGAGCGGCTCTGCAACATCTCAAGGTTGAGATAGGCGCGGATGTCAACTCCACCGACGGCGCTGAGCCAAGCCACATGCGCACCGCTTCGGACCATGACTCCACGCGCGGTTATGAATGGTGGTTGATGGTGGAGGCGCATAAGCGCAATCCTAACATCGTCCTTGAGATTCTTCCCTGGGGCGCTCCAGGATGGGTCGGAAAAGATACACTCTATACTCCGAAAATGGCAGAGTATGTTGCAGACTTTATCCGAACCGCGAAGCGGGATTACTCCCTGGATATTGCCTATGCAGGCGCATGGAATGAGATAGCCTTCGACATTCCGTATATAAAAGAGCTTCACCGGCAACTCAAGTCCGGCGACCTTGCTACCGGGATCGTCTGCTGCGATGAGTACGCAGGGCAAGGAGCGGGCCAATGGTCCATAGCCGAAGAGATGCTCAAGGATCCGGAACTGGCCGCTGCGATCAGCGTAATCGGTGCGCACTACCCGCTGGTTGACGGAAAAATCACCACGACCGACGCGGCTCGCAAAACGGGCAAACCGCTGTGGTCAAGCGAAGACCAGCCAAACGGTGGCGGCGGGCCATTTGTCAGCCGCGACTGGCCCGTCGGCGGACGCATCCTTGCGCACTTGTATAACCAGAATTATCTTCAAGGCTCACTTACATCCACGGAGATTTGGAGCCCGATTACCTCCTACTATGACAATCTCGCTGCCCCCAACTCCGGCCTGATGTACGCAAATACACCGTGGTCCGGGCACTACGACGTTCAAGGAACCATTTGGGCTACGGCTCACACTACGCAGTTTGCCCAGCCAGGGTGGAAATATCTCGACTCCGGCTCCGGCTATTTGCCGGAAAAAGGAAGTTATGTAGCTCTTCGGTCCAGTGACAGAAAAAATTGGAGCGTCATTCTGGAGACGATCGACGCCAAATATTCGCAGACTGTCTTGTTTCGGCTGACTGGCGGCCTTTCCGTCAGCAAAGTTCATATCTGGGAAACCAATAACTCCCGCACCTTTGAGCAAGTTGCCACCGTGAAACCGGAGAACGGTACATTCGAGTACACCTTCGAGCCGGATTCCTTGTATTCGCTGACCACTACCACAGGGCAAGGAAAAGGAACGGCCCAGCCGCCTGCCGCCGCGGCGTTTCCGCTGCCTTATGTGGATAACTTTGAAGAAACGCCACTAAGGCACACGCCAAAGTATCTTTCGGATCAGGATGGCGCTTTTGAAGTCCAGCCTTGCGCTGGCCGCCAAGGCCGATGCCTTGAACAGGTTATCTCAACCAAGCCGATTCCCTGGGGGCCATTGCCGGACCCATTCACTCTGGCTGGAGATTCGGGCTGGACGGACTACAGCGTCTCCGCCGATGTGCGCTTTCTCTCGGCATCTCCGGCTGCGATTATGGGCCGCATCGACTCCGCTGACGTCTTTCAGGACGGCCGCGCACACTGGCCGAGCGGCTACATTCTGCGGGTGAAGCAAGAAGGAACCTGGGAGTTACTGTCTGCGGAGTTCAAGAAGCCAGTTACCGCTCTTGCATCCGGATCGGTCACATTCGACCGCAACCAATGGCATCATTTGGAACTGCGTTTCAAGGGCAAGCGGATCGTTGCATCGCTTGACGGCGCGACGATCGCTTCTGTTGATAGCCAGGCACATACACACGGCATGTTTGGATTGGGAACGGAGTGGAATCATGCCCAGTTCGACAATCTGAGCGTGACGCCGTAGTGTGAACGCGCCCATTGCTGGCGTCCTCGTATACTTTACCCAGCGTATGTCTACTCATCTCGAAACAATATTGGCCAGCACGCGGGCCACGGTGATTGCAAGCAAGGCGCGCGTGCCGGTGGCCGAACTGGAGCGGCGGGCGGCAGGACGCCACACACGCGGCTGGGCTCGAGCTTTGTGGCGGCAAGCGGCAATTGGGCCCGCGGTGATCGCGGAAATCAAAAAGGCCTCCCCCTCCAAGGGATTGATTCGCGCGGACTTCGACGTGGAGTGGCTGGCCCGGCGCTACCGGGAGGGCGGCGCGGCGGCGCTCTCCGTGCTGACCGATGAGCCTTTCTTCCAGGGCAGCCTGCGCAATCTGGAACTGGCCTCGGACGCGGTTCCGCTGCCCTGTCTGCGCAAGGATTTTGTGGTGGACGAGTACCAGATTGTTGAGGCCCGCGCCCACCGGGCCGACGCGATCCTGCTGATCGCCGCCGCGCTCACCGATGACGAACTCAAGCGCTTTTCGCAGGCGGCCCACGGACTGGCGCTGGATGTGCTAGTCGAGGTGCATACCGGAGAGGAACTCGACCGTGTGCTCGGCGCGCTGGGAGAAACCGGCGCGGACGCCATCGGGGTGAACAACCGCAATCTCAAGAGCTTTGAAGTGAATTTGGGAACTTCACTCGAACTCGTGCAGCGGATTCCGTCCAGCGTGGTGCGCGTGGCCGAGAGCGGCATTTCAACTGCGGAAGATCTGACACGCCTGCGCACGGCCGGCTTTGATGCTTTCCTGATCGGCGAAAGCCTGATGCGCCAACCCGACCCCGGCGCGGCGCTGGCCGCACTGCTGGCGGCGTCCGCTGCGGCGCGGTGAACCCTATGCCTATTTGGATCAAAATCTGCGGCAACACTTCGCTTGCGGATGCGCTGCTGGCCGTCGAGGCTGGGGCCGACGCGCTGGGATTCGTCTTTGCGCCCAGCCCGCGCCGGGTAACAGCGGCCCAGGTTGCGGCCATCACGCCGCATCTTCCGTTAACGGTGGAGAAGATCGGCGTCTTCGTCGATGCCGCGCTCGACGAGATCGAAGCCACGGTCCGCGCCTGCGGCCTCACCGGCGTACAACTGCACTTCGAGGCTGCGCCAGATTTTCCGGCCAAACTCCGCGAACGCCTGGGCCCGACGCTGAGAATTCTGCGCGTGGTGCACTTTGACGTTCAACAAGCCTCGGAAAGTGGCGGCCTTGCGTCAAGGCACGGCTTCAGCCGTGCCGCAACCGCAGCAGAAGCAACGATGGATTTAGCCCCTGAGGCATGCTTTCTCGCTTCTGTCCTAGACGCAATCCTCGTCGATTCCCGCACGGCCACGGCCGCGGGGGGCACGGGCGAAACCTTCGACTGGTTGATAGCCCGCGAAACCCTCTTCCAAAACGCTAAAGAACGGAAGCTCGTTGCAGCCGGCGGCCTGCATCCGGCCAACGTGGCCGAAGCCATTGCCGCGCTGCGCCCATGGGGCGTGGATGTGGCCTCCGGCGTGGAAGCCGCGCCAGGCCGCAAAGACCCGAATAAGGTGCGGGAGTTTGTGGCCCGCGCGAGAGCGGCGAATCGCGAGTAGCGTTGCCGACTTCGATGATGCTCGGCGACTATCGCAGGAAGAAGCGGTAGTGTTGCGCAATTCCAGCATCTCCATGCCCAAAATCACCGGTTTTTTGCGAAAAACTGCCAAAAGCAGGGCCAAAATCGGCGAAAACTGGCCCTCTATGTTTACTCTTGAGTTAATATATTTGTAGTTATATTCCGTTTATTATCAATAAGTTATAAAGTCGTAGGTTTTGAAAATACGCCCTAAAAAGAAGGGGGGGTGGGGTGCATGTTGTTTTGCCCCTGTTTCTCGGCAGGGAGGCAGGCCTTTGGGCAGGGTTCTCATGCAAACATTCTGCGCCGGCGGGTTGTAATTCTCTGCAAACAGCGGACCGGAGCGCCACTGGGTTGCGCGTGAGTTTTCGGGTGAGGAGGGCGGCGTGAGGCGATTCAATTCCACAGCTCAGAATCGAGATGTGCGGCACCCGGCAAATCCGGACTGCCAAGGTCTGTGCTATCCCAGGTGCCCAAATGCGAGGCACCTGGGGCACCCATCTTCAGTGGTTGTGCTCACTTCTCCCGGCACCTGGGCCACCCGCAGCATACTGTTATCGTAATTCCTCTGCGACCTTGTCCGAAAACCCGCTCATCGCGATAA
>Ga0224555_1005698_pt1 | contig 10200 bp, 7 predicted proteins | sample 714S23034metaG_FD_180687 | JGI IMG/M metagenome (GOLD analysis project Ga0224555, IMG submission 180687) | Peat soil microbial communities from Stordalen Mire, Sweden - 717 S2 30-34 | ecosystem: Environmental > Terrestrial > Soil > Wetlands > Peat | place: Sweden: Norrbotten County, Stordalen...
TGTCAGTGGCCTCAATGAGGTAGACGCCCGAGCTAAGGCCGTCGATGGGCAACTGCTGCGTCTCGCTGACGATGGCGGGCGGGGTGACGAGCTTCCAGCGCGCGACAAGCTGGCTCTCGTTGAGCAGCGGAACCTGCGCGAACTCCGTTGCGCCGACGACTTTGCTGCGCTTGCCTAGCTTGCCCTGGCTCTCGCGGAAGCTGTCGCGGGCTTCGTCAGTAAACTGCGAACGGAAGAAGTGGCGCACGCGCCACCATAAGTCGGCTTTGAGGTCGTGCAGGCGCTCGATCCAGGTGCGCTCGTCGATTTGCTCGCCGGGCGACGAGCTTTGCGCGCCGAAGCTGTGGATGTCTTTGAGACCGGAGAAGAACTTTTCAGCGTCCTTGACCTTGTAGACGCGAAACTCGAGGGCGGGGACGTTTTTGGCGTAGAGCTGAATCTTGATGCTCTCGCCGGGGGCAAACGTGCGCGAGGTGGAGAGGGAAAAGGAGCGGGGCGGGTCTTTTGTGGCGGCTGCCAGTGGGGCGCCGGCAAAAAGGAGAAACAGAACGAAGAGCAGCGGTTTACGGAGCCTCATAAGGTCCCTCGCAGAATATTCCAGCGGTAGATGCCGAGAAAGTTGGGGTTGCCGGGAAGCGGACGCCACTGCGGCTGGGGATGGTCGAGCAGCTCAGGGAGCAGAACGCGGCGCAGCTCGCCTGCCTTACCGTGATCTTCTCCGGTGTCGTAGACCACGGCGGGCTGGCCGTTAATGCGGGTCACGATCATGGAGTGCCATGGGGAGGACTGGCCGAACTGGCGGTAGAAGAGCAGGTCGCCGGGCTGGGCCTGACGGACGTCGCGGGTGACGAAGTATGCGTTGCGCTCGACCAGCGTTTTGGCGTCGGCAAACTGGGCGAAGGCGCCGTTGGTGGCGTCATCGGGCTCAAAGCTGCCGGGGCGGACGCGGAAGAGGGAGGCGCCGAGAGGCGTTTCGGGGTAGCGCCAGGCGCGAATTTCGCCGGGGAGGGCAACGATCTCGATGCCGGTCGAGAGGAACCAGGTGTCATCGTGGCGCTTGAGGGCTTCGCGGTAGGCGTAGCGGAGCAGGCTGGCGCAGTCGGTGATCTCGGCAGGGACTTCGGACTTGGGACGGACGGCTTGGTAGTCGGCAATGAGGGTGAACCACTGGCGGAAGGCGGCCTGGTCGGCGGGGTCGGTGAGGCGCAGGAAATCGGGGGTTCCGTCGGCGAAGCGATCTGACCAGGGCGGGAGGAAGGCGCGGTTAGCTGCGCTGGAGGCGGAGTTGGAACTCGTGGGCGCTGGGAGTTTCTCAATTCGATATGCGTCGGACCGTCCGTGGTGGACCCAGCTTCGGACGGGGATGGCGATGCGCAGGGCGAGAGCCGTGGCGATGGCGACGATGGCGCTGAGGGCCATCCAGCGAGCCGAGCCGGTTTTCCGGATATGCGCAGTCAACAGAAGAGGTCCGCGCCCATCTTACCCCCAAATTCATGGTGGATGGGTGAATCGAGCCAAAAGAATCTCTTTGTTTGCAAGGGAGTTACGGGCATGGCGGGAAAACGTATATGGGGAGACACGAAGTCCCGCTGTAGAACCAAGCTCGCGTGAAATGGGGCAGGGGCTGAAGCCCCCTTTCTCATTTTAGGCTGCTTACGGCACGACTGAAGTCGTGCCCTTTCGCACATCTACGGCAGGCATGACTTTTTCGGCAAACGAAGGCCCTTCGGATTGCGCCGAAGGGCCTGTGGAAAGAGCAGCGATTTGGGCTACGCCGTTACAGTGCGTGTGGGCTTGTGGCCGACGAAGCCGTAGAAGGCGATGTAGAGGTAGCAGAGCACCGGGACAACGAGCGCCCATTGATAATTGGTATTGTCCACCAGCCAGCCAATGAAGACCGGAATCAATGCCCCGCCCCACACCGCGGTCATGATGAGCCCCGAACCTTTGCTGGTCATGGGTCCGAGCCCGGCAATACCGAGAGTGAAGATGTTGGGGAACATGATGGAGTTGAAGAAGCCTGCAAGAACCAGGCAGCCGATGGCCACATCGCCACTAGACAAGATGGAAAGAACCACGAGGGCCGCGGCAATCATTCCGAAGATCCCGAGCAGTTTTCCCGCACCGATCTTGGTCAGCATCCACGACCCGAGCAGGCGGCCGACAAGCGCTCCAAGCCAGTAAAACACCACCAGCTTTTGCGCTTGGGGCGCCGTCAGAGCATGCAGTCCGCCATGAAGTGTATCGCTGAAGTAAAGCACCATCGTTGTCGCCAGGCCCACTTCGACGCCGACGTATACGAAGATGCCTAATGCTCCCAGAACGGTATGGCGATAGCTCCAGATGCTCCGGCTCAACAGCGGGTCGCCTTCCTTTGCCGGACGGAACTGCTGCGTGGCCTCAACATGGGGCAACCTGGTGAATGCGACAGCGATCCCCAGGATGACGAGAGCGAACGCAATCACGAGATATGGCACCCGGACGGTGTCCGCGATCGTCAACTGGTAGGCGTGCTGCTGAGCGGGGCTTTGTGTGGCAACAACGGCCGGGTTGAGAACTGTGGTGGTCAGAATGAATGTACCCGCCACCCACGGCGCAAATGTGCCACCCAGCGAGTTGAGAGCCTGTGCCAGGTTCAGTCGGATCGGGGCGCTGTGTTCCGGCCCGAGGATTGAAACATAGGGATTGGCTGCGGTCTGCAACGCTGCCACTCCGGCGCCTACGACGAAGATCGCCAGGAGAAACAGCGGAAACGAAACCCTTTGTGCTGCCGGAACAAAAAGCAGCGCTCCCAGCACTTGAACAAACAAGCTCACCACCATCGTGCGCTTATAGCCGATCGCTTCAATCAGCCGGCCCGTGGGGCCTGAGAACACGAAATAGGCAGTGAAGAACGCCCCATTCGCCAGCATAGCCTGCCAGGTCGCGAGCCCTTGAATTTCAAAGATCTTCTTCAGATCCGGAACCAGACCCATGTTCAGGTTGGTGATGAACCCGAAGATGAAGAACAGCGCTGTGACAATGATGAACGGCACGAAGTATCCGGGCGACGTAAGGGGCGCCGATTGCTTGGATTGTGCTGCCATAAGAGGTTATTCCCCGCTTCCTTGAAGAGATTTCTTGCCCGGTTAGGGCAACTGTTGCATCCCGGCCACAAGGCATGTTGCCGGACGTTGGATGGTTTGATCTTCGCGTCCGTTACCGCGTGCCTGGAGTCCCGCCTGTTTGCACCACACAACACTATACGGAAGACCCCGCGCTGGGGAAGGGACGGCCGCGGCGACAGGGGAGGAAATCCGTAGTTGCAACCCGCAATCTTCGGCCTGATTCTGGGCGACGTTTCGCGGACGGAAGCTGCCGGTCAACAGGAAAATGCCGTATTCTCGTAAGAACGACAGGAGAAACACGTGGCCAAGGAAGCGTTGAGCCCAGCCAGGCTAAAGAAGGTTTTGACAGCACTCCGGGGCAACTGGGAGGCCGAAATGGAGGGCCACCTGACCTATCTGGCGCTGGCCGAACGCGACAGCGATCCGGTGCGCGCCCAGGTGCTGCGCCACCTTGCCGGCGCGGAGTGGGAGCACGCCGCCCTGTGGTCCGGCCGCATCGAGGAGTTGGGCGAACCCGCGCCTGTCTGGACGGGCCATCCCCACGGCGAAGCGGATTCGCTGGCCAACCGCGCGGGCGGCATCCGCATGGCCCTGCGCCGGCTTGAGATTGAGGAGAGCCGCGCCATCGCGAGCTACGGCGAGCAACTGAAGGGCCTGGGTGACGCGGACTCCATCGCCATCCTCGAACATGTGATCGAGGACGAGAAGGACCACTATCGCGAGCTGGGCTCGCTGTTGCGCGGCCACTACGCTCCGGCCCCAGGCGCGCCAAAGATCGATGCCCAGGCGGTGCTTGATGAGTTGCTGGCCAAGCGCGCGCAGGGACGCAAGCAGCCAGGCGCCTGGATTGGCGACGCAATTTACGGGGTCAACGACGGGCTGGGCGCGATCTTCGGGATCGTCTCAGGCGTGTCGGGCGCGACGGCTGGCGACAGCAAATATGTGCTGCTGGCCGGGCTGTCGGGCATGATTGCGTCGGCGCTGAGCATGGGATCGGGCGCGTACCTGGCGGCCAAGAGCGAACGCGAGATCTACCAGGCGGAGTTGGCCCGCGAGCGGGAAGCCATCAAGATGAACGGACCCGAGGCGCGCGAACTGCTCTCGCTCTACTACCAGGTGAAGGGACTGCCCGAGGCCGATGCGCATCACATGGTGAACCACATTGCCAGCGACCCGGAACAGTTGCTGAAGGCGCTGGCCAGCGAGCGGCTTGGATCGTCGGAAGAGGCGCTGAGCAATCCGCTGGTTTCGGCCAGTTCGGGCGCGCTTTCGACCGCCATCGGCGCTTCCATTCCGATTATTCCGTTCTTTTTCATGAGCGGGATTGAGGCGGTGATTGCGGCGGCGGTGATTTCACTGGCGGCACACTTTGCCGTGGGCGCGGCCAAATCGCTGATTACGGTGCGGTCGTGGTGGTCGTCGGGCTTCGAGATGACCGCGGTGGGCGCGGTGGAAGGCGCAGTGACGTACGGAATCGGAATCCTCATGGGCAAGGGCGGGGTGTAATGGCTGGCTTCATTCCCCTGGGCGACGCGTCGCGCGGACCCCGGCGGTCGACCGTCATCACCGTGCTCCTGATTGCGGCCAACGTCTTTGTGTTTTTCCTTGAATTGCAGGGCGGCACTCCGTTCATTCGTCACTGGTCGGCGATTCCGGTCCGCATCACGCACGGGCACCGCTCCATCACGCTGCTGACTGCATTGTTCATGCATGCCGGCTGGATGCACATCATCGGCAACATGATTTATCTCTGGGCGTTCGGGCCAGAGATAGAAGACGCGATGGGCTCGGCGCGGTTTCTTTTCTTCTATCTTGCCGGCGGCCTGATCTCGATGATGGCGCAGGTGGTGGCCGATCCGCTTTCATCCATCCCGGTGCTGGGAGCCAGCGGCGCCATTGCCTCGGTGATGGGCGCATTCATTGTGACGTTTCCCAGGGATCGCATTCGCACCGTTCTGTTTTTTCTGATTTTCTTTCGCGTGACGTACATTCCGGCGGCTTTGCTGATTGGCTTCTGGTTTGTCATGCAGGTGCTCAACTTCGGCTCGGTGGCCGAGGTGCGGACCGGCGGGGTAGCGTACCTGGCACACATCGCGGGATTCCTCTTCGGCGCGATCTTTGCGCGCGCGCTGGTGGACAAGCGGCGACTCATGTACCGCAGCGTCGGCTACTGAAGCCCGGTGATACGACCGGAACAGCGTCGAGCTCGGAATGCTTGCGAGAAAGCCGACTTTCGGGGACTAATACCTTGGACGTCACCGGCAAGATGAGACCGTTTTGGAACAGGGTTTTGGAACTGATCTCGAACGCGATCCCGGAGGCAATTGGTAGGCTGTCGCCGCCTTTTCGTGGCAGGGTTTTAGAACTCCGGAGACCTTGAATTTAGGGCCTTCTGGTTTCGGTCAAGACTTACCCTTTGCGGGACACATTGCAGTCCATCAGGACGAAGCCAGGCAGGAGGATTTCGTGGCATTTATTTTGAAATATACCCGCATGTGATAGATATATATATCTATCACAGTCGAGTCTATATTTCAAGTATCTTCGTGACGCAAAAGTGCTTACTTGACTAAATTGGATTGTCATACTACCCTACGATGTATACATCGTAGGGTTGTTAGGAAATCGAAAAATATGCCCCCAAAAAAAAGAGGACGACCATCACGGCTGCACACCGCACTTGGGCAAATCAAGTCCTTCTTTGAAGGGCTCCCTCGTAAAGCGTTCATGGAGCGAGAATTACTGGGCATTTTTCTTCAACACAGAGATGAATGGCGAGTAGCTGTAAACACTACGAACGATCAATTTCTTCGCTTCATGCTTGAGAACACACCTCTACGGGAGGTGTCGATACGGCCTGCTGACCTGGACAACTGGAACTCAACTTGGCGAAGCGCGCGCGCATCCCGCTATGTGTGGGACAGCGCCTCACCTTATGCGGTAGCTGCGACCATCGAGCCGGGAGCTTATTTGTCCCATGGAACCGCAGTTCTCCTACATGGGCTCACTGATCAATTGCCGCACACCATCTATGTGAACCGGGAACAAACCTCGGAAGGTCGGAGCTACGACAACCTCACACAAAAATCCATTGACGTGGCTTTCTCGCGCAAGCCAAGAACCTCGAACGCCGTATTCACTTATGAACAGTCTCAAATCGTTCTGATGCACGGAAAGAACACGGGCCGCCTAGAGGTGGGAACCATCGAATTTAACCGAGAGCGGTTGCCTGTGACGAAATTAGAAAGAACCCTTATCGATATCACCGTGCGCCCGATCTATGGCGGCGGGGTCTATCAGGTACTCCAAGCATATCGTAACGCCAAAGAAAAGATTTCAACTGCAACTCTAACGGCCACCCTAGCCAATCTGGACTTTGTGTACCCGTACCATCAAGCCATTGGCTTCTACATGCAAAAAGCTGGATATCCACCGAAAGTGCTGGAGCGATTGAAGGCACTCGGAATGAGTTTCAATTTCTACTTGGCTCACGATATTCGTGACCGTGTGTTCGACCCCGAGTGGCGGCTATTCTACCCAAAGGGCTTCGAGCTTCGCGACTTCACCTAAAACGAAATCAAAATAGAAATCGAACTCCTCCAAGGGGTGGCCGACCGAAGCGGCGGCTGATGTACCGCAGCGTCGGCTACTGAAGCCCGGTGATACGACCGGAACAGCGTCGAGTTCGGAATACTTGCGAGAAAGCCGACTTTTCATTACAAATCTCGCTTGGCGAGTGCATTGGCGGTTTGGCGTCACCCGACTGAATCTTGGGAGGAGTATGATTCCCCACGAGCCCCAATATCGCGGTGAGGAAGTTAGCGATGGAGCAGAAGTTCGATCCCGAGAAGTTGAGACCGGTTGACTGTGTATGCGAACCCGATCCTCGGAACCTGATGTTTGTGAGGGTCGATCTGGCAAACGGGACGCATCATCAGATGGACTTGGCCGACCGCTATGAAGAGATTTCCGAGTGTGTTTTGCACCAAGGGGTCCCGCAGGATGTGGTGCTTCAGTTCGAAACTGCGAAGAATATCTACCTCTATTCCTGGTTCGTCTACCGCTTCTTCAACGTCGCCGAGAGCCAAAGCTATGCCTGCCTGGAACTGGCGCTGCGTGAACGGCTTAAGAACGAGATCGTTGCGGGGAAGCTCGGTTCGAATAGGCCCGGACTGCGTCTGCTCCTGGGGTACGCGGCCGATCGTCGGCTGATAAAGAACGAAGGATTCGCAATATGGAGAGATCGGGGGGAAATAAATAGCCGACACCGTGTGGAAATGGAAGACTTGCGCAAAATGGCGGAAGGGGATCTCGACAGGATTGCTTTAGATCACTCAAGGACTCAGGTCACCTCGGACGACTTGGACTGGGATTACGTAGGTGTAATCGTGAAGACTCTGCCGGTTCTTCGAAACGGCTACGCGCACGGCAGTACGGACCTGCATAACTGGTCATTGCAAATGATTCGGATCGTCGGCGAAATCGTTAATCAGCTCTTTGAACTCCCGAAGGGGAACTGATGGAAGAGAAGATCGTCTCGTTCGAGACAGCATTTGAGGGCGAAAAGGTCGATCCCTCCTCCGCGGAGGGACGAGAACCCCAGGTGGGGCGGGGGCCGCAACGTCGTATGGGCCGACAATGGCCTAAGAGGACTCTCTTTTCTATTTCTGCCGGATTAGGCCTGTCCCTCGTTTCTTTGCTTTTTCTCTACTTCGCAATTGTTGGACGCGCGTATGACCGATTTGAGCCAAGCCTGCTTCCGGTCACAGCCACTTTTGCAGTATTTGCCGTCAACTTCTCCTTTTTGGAATACCAACTATCTCCATACAGAGCGCTATTCCGTGGAATCGCATGGCCCCACGTTCTGAGCGCCATTGGGGTTCTAGGGCTTGCCATTATACCCGTAGCCGCCGCATTGCTCGGGTTTTGGCCTGGACGAGTCTCTGCGTTTCTTCTTCCAATCATTGCATTATCGAGTGTGTTTCTCGCGCTGGTGGCGCGGAGATGCGCTGACCCCATCAGCAGGATCAACGCGGCGCTTTCGCCAAAGCGTTTCGACAAATTTCTCGCTCAGCTCGGAACTGCAGCTAGCGCGGAGCTTGAGCAAGTCGAGAATCTCAAGCTATCCTCCGCCAAAGATATGCCTATGCACGAATGGGATCAAAGAGTGCCCCCGCGAATCAGCTTCTTTGACCCATTCGACTCAATGCTGGCCTTGGCGGGTGCGGCGGCTACCAACGGGGACGGTCAGGTCTTCGACATGGCAGTGGATGCCGCTGTCAGGCTTGTGTCCTCAGCGACCAGAGAAGAGGTGCCGGCCCTCGCAAACGGAGCAAAAGTTGATTACAAGATAAAGTCGATCATAGTGGGCCATGCTCAGGATAAATTGGTCCAGCTAGTCAGGATGACCCTGGAGATCGACAAGACAGATCGGTATTCCCGAAGCGTAGGCGATATCCTGGGAGGATACCTCAGAGTGGAGGCGGCGAACGCGAGACAAGTTGAAGAGTTTGGCCGCATCCTGACAAGCACACTCTCGTTTCTTGCCGTTGAGACGCTGAAAAGAGGTTGGCGGACAAGTGCAATGCGTGCGCTTGTTATTGCTAGGGAATGTGCAAACAAGGGCTTAGAGAAATCTCCGGCGGCCGAGCCGATGCTGTTTTTCTCTGCACTCGTCCGTTACCCGCTGCTTGCTCAATCCCTGGCGGAATGTGCAATGGACCAGAAGAATACCGATTTCCTATATCGTTGTATGGACATGCTCGGATATCTCGGCTGCGCAGCTGTCAAGGCCAACAAACTGGAACTCGGTAGGCAATGCGTACAATCATTAGTCCAGATTGCAAGAAAGAGCCGTTTTCTCAAACTTGAGTGTTTCTGGGCGCGGTGCGGCATGCTGCCCTGGCAGCATGCACGAGAACGCGTCTGGTGGATGGTGACCTGGGTAGCACGCTCACAAGTGGGCTCCCAGAATGCTTGGCTGGAGTCGTTCTCAGAGGCGTATTCGCGAATATCTGGAAGCACGATCACCATTGCGCTTAATTTGGAGGGTGACCGCCCAACTTTCACCCTCGGCGATTCCAAGACGCCGCACAAGATCACTTATTGCGATACTGACACAGTCACATACGATTTCAGCGACGAGAGCATGCTCCGCGATCTTCAGCTCTACTGATACTTAAATCTGGGGGCAAGCGAACGTCGGAGTGAGCCAACGACGGATTCGCTCGTAAAAAGCCGAGCGGGTGCGCCGTTTCGATCTTGTGGACGAGAATCTCAACTGACGACAGCTCAAAGCACGTTTCGACGCGGGGATAGCTCGATCAGTCCTGATAAACTCGGTAGGGTCCGCGGTCGCGAATGCGCCTGGAACGTCTAAGAAGACCCGAGCCGCGGAAAAGTAGTCACAGATTCTAGCTCCGCCCGTACGCATGAATGCGTAGCAGCGGTGCTTCAAATTCGCTCTTTTGCGCCTTAAACTCCTTTTAATTGTCACTTTCTATCGTGAAAAACCGCCTATTTTGAACGATTTTAGAACCTGTATCTCACTTTGATGTGCGCCTACAGACGCACGCTGGATCGGCCCTCCAGTCGCCGTAGAGGGCGTCAAATGAAGCTCAGTGGCTCATTCTTCAGGAAAAAGCCGCTGAGCACTCAGTTTGCGACTCGACGTACATTGGAGAACCGCTTTAAAGCAGCTTCATCGCCTCCGGGTCCCACTTCACAATGGCTCCACGCTCGATGCTGAGATTGCTCAGCAAAGCCGCTCCAGCCGCGCGGAAGCCGAAGACCGCGTCCTCCACTACGGGTTGACGCGAGCGCACCGACGCGAAGAAGTTTTTGAAGTGGTCGTAGTTGTCGCTATATCCCTGAGGGGCGACAAACTTCTCATATCCCACCGGCGGCTCGCCCTCGGGATGGGCCGGTGGATACTTCGCTGCATGTTCCGCAATCATCTTTTTCTGCATGGACTCGGCGAAGGTGTAGACGGTGAGGCCGGGGTCTCGCTCGCGCGGCACGCGGTTCACGCTGACGGAGTTGCCGGCGATCTCCATGGTGCCTTCGGAGCCGGTAAAGATGAGGCCTTCGCTTT
>Ga0224555_1005700_pt1 | contig 10198 bp, 7 predicted proteins | sample 714S23034metaG_FD_180687 | JGI IMG/M metagenome (GOLD analysis project Ga0224555, IMG submission 180687) | Peat soil microbial communities from Stordalen Mire, Sweden - 717 S2 30-34 | ecosystem: Environmental > Terrestrial > Soil > Wetlands > Peat | place: Sweden: Norrbotten County, Stordalen...
CGCGTCCGCCACGGCCTGGAGCAGCGGCGGGCGGAGCCGCATTCGTCGCGCTGGCAATGTCGGCGGAGATGAGTGACTCACCCTCCTGCAGCGCCGGGACCTGGATCGAAGTCGTGTTCGCCGGAACCGGGACCTCGGCCGTGCGCAGCCGGGTGGAAGCCTCGGCCAGCGTCACGGTTGGGCCGCCATACGGCCAGCCGGAGCAAAGCGTGACATCGATGCGCAGACCCAGCTTGCGGCCCTCTTCCTGCGCGTACTTCACATCGTCCAGCATCTCCGGCGACAGGAAGGGAAGGTTCTTGAGCCCCTTGGACGGATCGTCGAGCACCTGCGGGTATTCGAACGCAAGCTCGGCGCCCTGGATGCCGTCGGCCTTCATCTGCTGCAACTCGCGCAGGATCTCCGGCTTCACCACCGCCAGTCCGAACCACCACCAGCGGACCATGGGCCTGGCCGCATTCGGCGGATTGACGAAGCCAGTGCGCAGCGTCCCGACGGACGATGCAGGCGCCTGCGCAGCCAGCGCCGGTGCAACCGCGAACGGAAGCACGGCGGCGATGGCAAGTGCGGCGATTGGCAGAAGGGTGGCGACGGGCTGCAGGCGGCGATTCTGTTGCTCAGTCATGAGTTCTCCGAGAGCGATTCTGAACGATTCTGTTGCGGTGCTGCGAGTGTCCTTTGCGGCGGGATTGATGTGAATACGACTGCCGCGAGTTGCGAGTTTCGGCGCGTCCTATTATTCCTGACTGCTGATCGCAGGTGAGGAGGATTTGCTTCATCGATGGGCGCGAAGAGCCCGCCGAATCACGGTAGTTCATTGCGGAGAACGTTTCAAGGCGGAAACCCGCGCCTTCGCGCCTATCCCGCCAGCTCCCGATACAGCTTCACCGTCTGCGCCGCAATCGCCTCCCATGCAAACGTCTCTTCCACCCGCTTTCGCCCCGCCTCGCCCATGCGCTTGCAGATCAGCGGATTCGCCATCAGCTCGGAGAGACAGCCGGCCAGGTCGCGCGAGAACCTGTCCGGATGCAGCGGGAACCCAGTCAAATGGTCGGCCTTGAACGGCACCAGGTAGCCGGTCACGTCATCCACCACCACCTCCAGGATGCCGCCGGTCGCGCTGGCCACCACTGGCGCGCCGCACGCCATCGCCTCCAGGTTGATGATCCCGAACGGCTCGTAAACCGAAGGGCAGCAGAAGACGCGGCAGTTCGAGTAGAGCTGGATTGCCTCCGCCTTGGTCACCATCTTCTCGATCCACACAATGTTTCCGCCCGCGGCCCGCGCTTCTTCCACGCGCTCGCGCATCTCCGCCGCAATCTCCGGCGTGTCCGGCGCGCCCGCGCACAGCACTACCTGCATCCCTTTGGGCAGATGCTTCACTGCGTCCACCAGGTGCACCACGCCCTTCTGCCGCGTGATGCGGCCGACGAACAAAATGTACGGCGCGCTCGCGTCCACTCCGTATTTCGCCAGCGCATCGGTCGCGGAGGTCTTCTGATACTCGTGCAAATCGATCCCGTTGTAGATCACGTGCACCTTGGCCGCGTCGACCTCGGGATACGCGCGCAGGATGTCCGACTTCGTGCCGTGCGAAACCGCGATGATCGCGTCCGCGTCCAGAATCGCCGTCCGCTCCATCCACGAACTCATCGCGTAGCCCGAGCCCAGTTGCTCGGCCTTCCACGCTCGCAGCGGTTCGAGGCTGTGGGTCGTCAGCACAAACGGAATCTTATACAGCTTTTTCGCCAGGAATCCCGCCATCGATGCGTACCAGGTATGGGTGTGCACCACGTCGATCGCGCCCAGCTCCTTCATCTGGGTCAGGTTCAGCGCCAGCGCGTCCACCGCCGTCTTGAACTTGGCGTCCGATCCCGCCGTCACCTCGGGCGGCGGCACGTTCCCGCGCACGTGCAGGTTGCCCTCGTCGGAGCGCTGCGTGCCCCAGCAGTGCACCTCAACCTCGATCAGCTTCGCCAGCTCGCGGCTCAGGTACTCTACGTGCACGCCCGCGCCGCCGTACACCTCCGGCGGATACTCCCGCGTGATCAACCCAACCCGCATCCTTCACCCCCGATTGCCTCGCAACAGCATACTGCCCCGAAGACCATTAAGGTCGCCGGGGCAGAAAGTTTCTCCAAACCGCAGCCGGGCTAATTCGCCGATGGCTTGTCGAGGTGGTCGATCACCATCACGTCCGCTTTCGCCTTGGTGGCCTCCAGCTTCAGCCCCAGTTGTTCCTGCAGCGCCGTGTACAGGCTTGGCGGCGCATTCGGATCGTCGATGTTAGGCGGCGGTATTTTAGCTCCCATCGCTGCAAATTGCGACTGGTCCGGCGTCCACTTCAGGGTGAAGTCGTAGCGGGCCGTCAATCCGGTCTGGTCCACCACCGGCTTGTCCATCACCGCCTCCTGCATCCCATCGCAGAAGTCCTTCATCGTCGAGTTGGTCACATGCAGGTCGCCGAGCTTGCTGAACAGGAAGTTGCCGGGGTCGCTCGGCTTGTTCGCGGTCACGGTCATCGTCTTCGGCCCGCCCTTGGCCAGCGACAGCGCATACACCGAAAGCTCGCGCTGTTCGTTATGGAACTTCAACCCGAACCGCTGCACCAGCGCGTCGCGGATCAGAAGCCGCATCTGCTTGATGTTGGGCTGGCCTTCCACATCCGGCACGCCGTCGATGTCGTACTTTTCGTCCAGCCACGCCGGCGCATTCTCCAATTGCTTGGTCTGGATCGAGTAGCCGAAGGTGATCAGATCGCTCACAGTGGTGTTAATCGTCATCACATGACGGCCCCGGATGGTGAACAGCTTGCCCGGCCGGTTGGGATCGCTCGGCTTGATGGTCACCACGTCGAACTTCGGGTTGGCATCCGCCGGCATCGGCTTGGGCGGCTCCGGAATCGCCCACGTGTTCTCCTCGCTCACGCGCTGCAGATTCAGCACATGGGCCGCGCCGCGCTGCGTCGCATTGCCGGTAATGGTGGTCCGGTCGGAGTTGAGCATCCCGGTGTAGGTCCAGTCCATTGGCGTGATCGCAAAGTTGAAGTTCAGGCCCTGCACCGTCAGCGAAGTGACGGCGATCGGCTGCGGGCTCTGGTCGACCGAGTAAAACACCGCCTTCCACCCGCCGTTGTCAGCCTTCGAGATCTTCATCACGAGGCGCAGGCCATTGCCCTGGCCCGTCTGCAGCGTCCCCTGCCAGTTGCCGGAGATGTCCTGCGCTCGCAGCGCGCCGCACATCAGAATCAGCATCGCCACCCCAGCTACCCACGTCGTCAATCGCAACTTCCGCATCTGGATTCTCCGCTGCGCAGCTTAGGTTCGCGGCGCACGCCAATTCAAGTTTCGGCAATTCTACCAGCCGGCTGTACGCCTCCACCAACGATCCGCTATTTCAGGTTGGCCTGCGGGATTTGGGTTACGTCGCCCTGGGTTTGCGGCGGGGTGTAGGGCAGGTGGAAGTCGGCGAAGGCGTCGGGGTGGGCGGGGTCGAAGTCGGGGATGGAGGGATCGAGGAACTTCGCGATGGGGAGTTTGTCTTCGCGGATGCCGTAGACGATGCAGCGGGCGATCTCGTAGGCGCCGAAGTTATTGAAGTGGGTGGTGTCGGAGATGTCGCGCTCGACGCCGGGATAGCTGCCGGCCTTGAATTTCATAAAGAGGTGGTCAGCGCTGGCCGGGCCCATGGCTTCATACATGGTTTTGGACATGGCGTTCAGGTCGATGAGGGCGGTGTTGGTGTCTTTGGCGACTTGGCGCGAGGCCTGCGGGTAGCCGGCGAAGGAGTCGGTGATGTGGCCATCGGCGTCGAAGGTCTCGCGATTCATGGCGGTGACGATGACCGGAGTCGCTCCCTTGGCGCGAACCTCGTTGACGAAGTCGGTCATGATCTCGATGTAGCGCGGCATGCCGTTGGCGACCTTCTGGTCGTTGTGGGCGAACTGGACGAAGAACCAGTCGCCGGGCTTGATGAGGGACATGATCTCGGCGAAACGCTGCTCGCCGAGGAAGGAGATAGCGGACTCGCCGGACTCCGCGTGGTTGGCGACGACGACGCCCGGAAGCAGGAAGCGCGGGAGTTGCTGGCCCCATGAGGTCCAGGGCTCGACGTCCTGATCGACCATGGTGGAGTCGCCGGCCAGGTAGAGGGTGGGCTCGGTCTTGTCGCCGACGAGCGGCTCGATGGTGAGCGAATGGAAGGCGGGGTCGACGCCGTTGAATTCGAGCGTGAGCTTGGCGTCCCAGTCGAGATTGCCCTCCTCGCGGCCTTTCAAGCGAACGCGGCCCTGGGTTCCGTCCGGCTTGGTGAACTCGGGGATGCGGACGTTGACGTCGAAGACGCGAGTGACGGTCTTACCGGCGGCGATGGGGAGCGTCTGGACGTAGAGGCGGCGCGCTTCGGCGCGCACCGTGATGGTGGAGGCTGCGTTGCCGCCGAGCGCGAGCGTGACGCGGTAGTTGCCGGGCGGGACCGGGATGGAGAAGAAGAATGGATCAGTGGCGGCGGCGGAGCAGATGCCGTTGGCGACGGTGGGGACGGTCTTGAGGTCCCAGCCGGCGGAGGTTGGGGTGAACAGCGTGGATTGAGTGAGGGCGGTTGCGCCCTTCTTTGCGGCGCCGCAGGTGAAGGTGACGGGGCCGGCGAGTGCGGGCGGCACGACGGTGGGAACGATGGGAGGAGCCGGCGGGCGGGCGACACGCGGGGGCGCGGCGGCGAGTGGAGTGGATTGGGCCGGAGTGGATGAGTCTGGTGCCGGAGCTTGGGCCGGAGTTTGCGCGGCGGCGCTGAGGCTGAAGGCGAAGATGAGAAGCGAGATGGGAAATGCGCGCATTGGGCGGTCCTTAGAAGGGAAAACTTCAGTCGCGGAGGAATCGTAGCATCTGGGCGGAGACGCGGTCGAGGGAGGCGGGTGACGCTCAGTGAGCGGCGGCGGGAGTGCTGGTCCAGGTGGGCGGAGGCAGCGACGCGTCGGCGGCGGGCCAAGTGTAGCCGCCGGCGGTGGGAGACAGGGCGGCGGTGATGAGCGTGTAGGAGAGCAGCGTGGAGGTGGCGGGGTCGATGCTGGCGAGGGTGAAGGTGGGTAGGTTGCCGTGGTCGGGGGAGATGGACTGAACCGACTTGAGCGTGATGGGGATGGTCTGGAGGGAGTCCGGGGCCGGGAGCAGGGTGAGGTCGTCGATGTGGGTGTGGGCGAAGATGGTGAGGCGGACGGAGCCGGTGTACGGGGCGAGCAGGCCGGCGAAGTCGTACTTGAGGAACGCGACCGGGAAGCGTCTCTTGATGCTGCTGTAGAGGTCGATGCCGGGCGGAATGTGGGCCATGATCCAGACCTTCTGGTTGGGCTTGAGGGATTGGAGCTGGAGGGTGAGCCAGGCGAGTTCGGCCTTGGCGGTTGCGGGGTCGTCGGCGCCGGAGCAGGTCCTGTGGTCGGGCGCGAGGAAGACGTCGTCGAAGACGATGAGGCGCGTGTTGGGCAGGGCGGCCAGCGGGACGTTGTAGCTGCCGGTGGCTTGCCAGGATCCGTCCGCGGCGAACTGGCTGGGGAGATCGGCTGAGGTGGAGGCCGGCGGATTGCCGGCGATGGCGGCGGCGACCAGAGGCGCGGTGCGACGGAGGAATTCGTCGTTGGCATCGAGGTTGTAGTCGCCGCAGGCGGAGTCGTTGTTGCCGAGAGCGTAATAGATGGGGGTGTTGGGGAAGGCGTCGCGCAACTGAGCGGTGACGTAGGCAACGGTGTTCTGCACGAAGTCCTGATAGCGGCGGCGCTGGTCGGGGGTGAGGATAAGGTATTCGGCAGAATCGCTGGCGGCGGGCTCCGTCCTGAGGACCGAGGCGGCGAAGCAGCGGGTGAACTGGTGGGAGAGCAGGTCTCCGCTGACCGTGACGAAGCTTACCGAGGCGGCGCGGGGCCGGATGGCGGCAAGGCTGGAGAGGAAGAGGGCGTCAGGGGTGTCCGGAAGCTTGCGGCAGAAGTCCTGCACGGCGGCGAGAGCGGGCGATGGAGTGAGTTCGGGAACGGGCGCGGATGGGCCGGTGAGAGTTGCGAGGAAGGCAGGGTCGTGGAAGGGATTGAGATGGATGTCGGAGAGGAAGACGGCGGTGATGGGCTGCGGTGCGGGCGGCGGCGCAGGAGTTTGCGCGGCGAGCGGGGCTGAGATTACGGCGAGAAGGAGACGAAGGGAGGCGGTGCGGAGGTGGCGCATCGGTCGTAGCTCCTTGATGGATTGTTTTGGGGGAGCAAGCCCTTGTCAGACGGGAGGCTGTCTGACATGGGGCACCCGATTAGAGGAGAGCTTCGTAGGCGGCGATCTGGGCGAGGGTGAAGGCGTGCATGTTCGCGCCGGTCTGCCATGCGCGGTACCACTGGACCAGCCACTCGATGGCGGTTTCGAGGCGGAGATGCGGGGTCCAGCCGAGGTCGGCGCGGGCGCGGCTGGAGTCGAGCTTCAGGTAGGCGGCCTCATGGACGCCGGGGTCGGGGTCATTGATCCAGGCGGCCCCGTTGCCCCAGAAGGCGGACATTTTATTGGCGATCCAGGCCACGGGTTGGGCGTCTGCGTCGGAAGGGCCGAAGTTGTAGGCGGTCGCGTACGGGGCGGGGTTCGCGGAGAGCAGATGCTCGGCGAGCGAGATGTAGCCGTGGAGAGGTTCGACGACGTGCTGCCAGGGACGGACGGCAAGCGGGCGGCGAATGCGGACGGGCTGGCCGGCGACGAAACCGCGGACCAGGTCGGGAATGAGGCGGTCGGGCGACCAGTCGCCGCCGCCGATGACGTTGCCGGCGCGCGCGGTGGCCAGGGCAACCTTGTGCTCAGCGAGGCGGGAGACGGGGAAGTAGGACTGGCGGAAGGCTGCGGCGACGATCTCGGCGCAGGCCTTGGAACTGGAATAAGGGTCGTAGCCGCCGAGGGGGTCGGTCTCGCGGTAGGGCCAGACCCACTCGCGGTTTTCGTAGCATTTGTCGGTGGTGATGCAAACGACTGCTCTCACGGAAGGTGCCCGGCGGACGGCGTCGAGCACCTTGGCCGTGCCGATTACGTTGGTCTCGTAAGTGCCGATGGGGTCGGCGTAGGAGAGGCGGACGAGCGGCTGCGCGGCGAGGTGGAAGACGACTTCAGGCGCGAAGGACTGGATGGCGGAATCGAGCGCGGCGGCGTCGCGGATGTCGCCGCGAATGTCGTTCTCCGGGCTAATGGCTCCGATCCCACTGCCAACGCGGGCGGCGGTGAAGAGATTGGGGTCGGTGCTGGGGTCAAGCGCATAGCCGCGGACAATGGCGCCTTTGGAGGCTAGCCAGAGAGCGAGCCAGCCGCCCTTGAAGCCGGTGTGGCCGGTGAGGAACACTTTTCTATTGCGCCAGGAGATTTGAGGCTTGTCGGACATGGGAACAAGGATAAATGGTTGGTTATGGGGAATGTGGACAAAGCGAATCAGAGAGATCACGGAGGAAAGGAGAGAGCACAGAGAGGGGGCGACGGCAAAGGCAACGCAGGTCCTTCGACTTCGCGCTGCTCGCTTCGCTCAGGATGACAGCGGGTTAGTGAGTGCCGATGGCTTTGTGTATGCTTCAGGTGAGATGAATCCGCTTGCAGACGATCTGGAACACATTGCGGCAGAGACGCAGGGGCTGTGGGAGGAGATGCGCGGGCAGCGCGTGTTTCTGACCGGAGGGACGGGATTCTTCGGGTGTTGGCTGGTGGAGAGCTTCTGCCACGTGAACCGCACGCTCGGCCTGGGGGCGCGGGCGACGGTGCTGTCGCGCGACCCGGCGAAGTTCGCGGCGAAGTGTCCGCACGTTGCCAACGATCCGGCAATAACGCTGCTGGCGGGAGACGTGCGGGAGTTCGATTTCCCCGCGGGCGAATTTGGTTACGTGATCCACGCGGCGACCGAAACGACAGGGAAACAGGAGCCGCAGGAGTTGTTATCGACGATTGTGAAGGGAACCGCGCGGACGCTGGAATTTGCGCGGCAACGCGGGGCGCGGAAGTTTCTGCTGACCAGTTCGGGCGCGGTGTATGGGCGGCAGCCCGCGGAGATGACCCACGTGCCGGAGACGTACGCCCGCGCGCCGGACCCGCCGGGCACATTGGACTCTTTGGACTCCGCCAGCGCGTATGCGGAGGGCAAGCGGGCCAGCGAGCTGATGTGCGTGCAGGAGCAGCAGGCGGCTGTGGCGAAGGGCGCGGAGTTCGAGGCGAAGATTGCGCGCTGCTGGGCTTTCGTTGGGCCGCACCTTCCGCTGGACGCGCATTTTGCGATTGGCAACTTTATTGGGGACGTGCTGGCGGGGCGGCCGATCTCGATTGGCGGCGACGGCACGCCGCGGCGGTCGTATCTATATGCTGCGGACCTGGCGGTGTGGCTGTGGACGATTCTGTTGCGCGCGCCGGCCCTGGCGCCGATCAACGTGGGCTCGGGCCGGGATGTCAGCATCCTGGAACTGGCGCAGACGGTGGCCAAGACGCTGGCGCCGGGAACGCGGATCGAGGTTGCGAAGCAGGCGGTGGCGGGCGCGGCGCCGGCGCGGTATGTGCCGTCGGTAAAGCGGGCGGAGGAGTTGCTGGGGCTGCGCGAGACGGTGGGGCTGGAGGAAGCGATCCGGCGCACGGCGGCGTGGCACCGCGCGCAGTGAGATCGCAGGCTGGCTCGCGGAGTAGAGCCGGGCTGTTGTGTATCCTTAAGCGATATGGGTGATAAGGCGGAAGAGCTTCGGCGGCGGATTCTGGAGTTGACGGCGGAGTATCACGCGGCGAAGTTTGCGGCGGGCGAATTTGTGCCGGGCGCGTCGGCGGTGCCGGTGTCGGGCAAGGTGATCGACGCGGCCGACATGAGCGCGGTGGTGGATTCGGCGCTGGATGGATGGTTTACGACGGGGCGGTGGGCGAAGGAGTTCGAGCGCAGACTGGCGCAGTTTGTGGGAGTGCGGTCGGCGAGCCTGGTGAATTCAGGGTCGAGCGCGAACCTGGTGGCGCTGAGCGCGCTGACCTCGCCGAAGCTGGGGCCGCGGCAACTGAAGCCGGGCGACGAGGTGCTGACGGTGGCGGCGGGCTTCCCGACCACGGTGAACCCGATCTTCCAGAACCGGCTGGTCCCGGTGTTTGTGGATGTGACGGTGCCGACGTACGAGATCGACGTGGAGAAGCTGGAGGCCGCGTACAGCCCGAAGATGAAGGCCGTAATGATGGCGCACACGTTGGGCAACGTCTTCAACCTGGACGCGGTGTCGGCGTTTTGTCGCAAGTACAAGCTTTGGCTAATTGAAGATTGCTGTGACGCGCTGGGTTCGACGTACCGGGGGCGGAAGGTGGGGACGTTCGGCGATATTGCGACGGTGAGCTTCTACCCGGCACACCACATTACGATGGGCGAGGGCGGCGCGGTGATGACCGACAAGCCGAGCTTGCAGGTGCTGATCGACAGCTTCCGCGACTGGGGGCGGGATTGCTGGTGCGACCCGGGCAAAGAGAATACCTGCGGCAAGCGCTTCGATTGGCAACTGGGGACGCTGCCGTGCGGGTACGACCACAAGTACACCTACTCGCACATTGGGTACAACCTGAAGGCGACGGACATGCAGGCGGCGCTGGGATTGAGCCAGATTGGCAAGCTGGAGCATTTTATCGCGCGCAGGAAGGAGAACTTTGCGTATTTGAAGGCCGCGCTGAAGCCGCTGGAGGAGTTCCTGATCCTGCCGCAGGCCACCGAACATGCGGACCCGAGCTGGTTCGGGTTTCCCATCGGCGTGCGGACGGATGCGCCATTTACGCGCGACCAGCTGACCCACGCGCTGGAGACGCAGAAGATTGCCACGCGACTGCTGTTCGGCGGGAACCTGCTGCGGCAACCGGCTTATGAAGGCCGCGAATACCGCGTGGTGGGTGAGTTGCCAAATTCCGACTTCGCGATGAACCAGGTGTTCTGGATTGGGGTGTTTCCAGGGCTGACGAAGGAGATGCTGGACTTCATTGTGAAGACCGCGAAGGACTTTGTGGCAGCGAAGAAGAGTGGGCTGGTGGTGGTTTAGATTTTGCGCTTCGGCTAGCGACTCGGACTTAGTTGAAAGTGGACAGTGATTTTTGTGTCTACTCTTTGCGGCTTTCCGTTAAGAAGGTACGGCTGATATACCCACTGTTTTACGGCTTCGACGGCGGCACTCTTGAGCATCTCGGGACCGCTGATGGCTTCTAGAGCA
>Ga0224555_1005701_pt1 | contig 10198 bp, 5 predicted proteins | sample 714S23034metaG_FD_180687 | JGI IMG/M metagenome (GOLD analysis project Ga0224555, IMG submission 180687) | Peat soil microbial communities from Stordalen Mire, Sweden - 717 S2 30-34 | ecosystem: Environmental > Terrestrial > Soil > Wetlands > Peat | place: Sweden: Norrbotten County, Stordalen...
ACTGCAGGAACCATCCGACATCGCTTTCTACCTGGGTGTGCCGGAACTCGGGATCATTCCCGCGGAGTCATCGATCAGCCGGAAGCGGCGTTCGTTGCTATATGGCAGGAGCGATCCGATGCTGATCGGGAGCGGCGCGGAAGGCGAACCGCAGTTGGGCATGGTGACATACAGGCGTAAGCCAAGCCTGATGGCGGAGAGTTTTCGGGCGGCGCTCACTTCGATTCTCTTTACCGGACAGAACGGGACTCGGCCGAAAACACTCGTGGTGACGAGCCCGAGCCCTGCCGAGGGTAAGACAACTGTCGCCTGCAACCTGGCAATCGCGATGGCGGAAACAGGGCAGAGGGTACTGCTGGTGGACGCTGACACGCGCAAGCCGCGGGTGCACGAGGTGTTTGACCTATCCAATGAAACCGGGCTTACAACGGTACTGCAGAATAAGGTTCCTTTGGATGCGGCCGGCCCATGGTGGAAGGTTGCAAAGAACCACGAAGGATTGGGCGATGAGTCGGCGCAAGCGACTGCGGCTGCGCGTGCCAACCAGCCAGCGCAGACGAACGATGGAGGCGTCGGCGCCAATCCGGCTATGGAACTGCAGGGGATTCTGTGCGAGACAGAGGTGCCAAACCTGTTTGTGCTGCCGGCAGGACCGCCGGTGGCAGGGGCGACCAATTTACTCTACTCGCCGCGGCTGAAGGAATGCCTCGGACAGTTCATGGCGCAGTTTGACATGATCCTGATCGACACGCCGCCGATGTTGACGATCCCCGACGCACGCGTGATGGGCCGGTTGGCCGACGGCGTCGTGCTGGTCGTACGCGCCGCCAAGACGACGCGCGACGCAGCGCTGGCATCCCGGGCGCGACTGCGGGAGGACGGCGTGCGCGTGATCGGGACAATCATGAACGATTGGAATCCGAAAAAATCTCCGAACGGGTATTACGGCTATTACGATGGCTATCATCGCTACTACAAGAAGTACTACGGCTATCACGGGAACAGCTCCGACGAAAGAGGGTAGGGCCAAGGCAGCCGCATTTTCCCAGACTAACGGCACTCTGGGGAGAAGCCTACTCAGTTCAGTTATGAGTCCAGAATCTGCTTGATAGGCTGAAGAGTCGGCAAGCTCACAGAAGAATCAGCAATTCGATTCGCAAATCGCATTAAGATCCGGAATGATTGCGACTGAATCGAGGGCAAATGTTGAGCTTGGCCGAGGCTCTAGATACTTTGCATGAAGGGGATTGGCTGAAAGGGAGAGTGCCACTCTAGTAGGGTGGTTGGCTGCGGGGCACGGTGGGATTGGGAACTCGCTGGGGCACGAGAGCGAAGATTTTGAATCTGCCGGGCAGCAGTGCGAGATAAGAATGTATTCTTTGCTATTGCTTGCCGGTTCGGCGTTCCTAACGGCCCTGGTGCTGACTCCTCTGTTGCGCGATCTGTTCGTCCGTTTTGGCTTCGTTGATGCGCCGGACGGGAAACGCAAGGTCCACAGCAAAGCAATTCCGCGCGTCGGTGGAATTGCGATTATAGCCGCTTATCTCGTTTCGTTAGGCACGTTGATGCTAGCCGGTCTCCACGGCAGCAGTTTCGTGCGCGCGGACCTGTCGCTGATGTGGCAACTGGCGCCCGCGGCCGGGCTGATCTTTCTGGTCGGTTTGCTCGATGACCTGTTCGCTCTCAAACCCTACCAGAAGTTAGCGGTGCAATTCCTGGCCGCGGGACTGGCAGTGCTGGCGGGGTTGCGGATCCACTTCGTTCATTACCACGCTCTTGAACCCTGGCTAGAAGTGCCGGTCACCCTCTTCTGGCTGGTTTTCTGTACGAACGCCTTCAACCTGATCGACGGGATGGATGGCTTGGCAGCCGGAGTAGGGTTGTTTGCTACACTGACAGCTCTTTCGGCCGGTCTGATGAGTGAGAACCTACCCCTCGCCCTGGCCACAATGCCCCTGGCTGGAGCGCTGCTCGGTTTCCTAAGGTACAACTTCAACCCGGCCTCAGTTTTTCTGGGAGACAGCGGCAGCTACTCGATAGGATTCCTGCTCGGGTGTTTCGGCATCCTATGGAGCCAAAAATCCGCGACCTTGTTGGGCATGACTGCGCCCCTGCTTGCTTGCGCTATTCCCGTGCTAGACGTTTGTCTCTCGATCGTACGGCGCTTTCTGAGAATGCAGCCGCTCTTCAGCGCTGACCGCGGCCATATTCACCATAAACTGCTGGAGCGCGGACTTACTCCGAGGAGGGCGGTGTTGCTACTCTACGCCGTCTCGTGTTTGTACGCCGTCCTTTCACTAATCGGCAGTGCGCGCGGCAACCAGTTTGCCGGCGTCGTATTGGTTTTGTTCTGCATTGTCTCGTGGATCGGGATTCAGGGCTTGGGATACGTGGAGTTCCACGCGGCAGGACGAATGCTGTTTCAGAGTTCGTTCCGGCGCATGCTGCACGTGGAATTGGCGCTGCGCGGCGCACGAGCGCGGTTGGCGCAGGCACGCGACCCGCAGGAGCGGTGGGAAATTGTGCAGGCGATTTGCGAGGAACTGGGGTTCTGCCGCATTCAAATTGAGATTCAAGGGATGCGACTGGACAAGTGCATCGCGGCTGCGTGCGCCCGAAAAACAGCCTGCGAAAAGCCTTGCGCTGCATGCCGCAATGCTTGGACGATCTCAGCACCTTTGGACGAGTTCGGACGGGTCGAGTTGAGCCATCAATTCGAGGAGGGCAATGGGCACATGGCATTTGTGGCACCACTAGTGGAATTGTTGAGGGAAACACTCGTGGACGCGCCACCTATGCAGGAGTCGACGCCTTACCGATCGGCCGCGCGAACAGTCGAGAGTCCATAGAAAAGTGTTTGAGAGGATCTCGGAGTGACCGGGTCGCCCCGATGGAAGCGCCGGTACAATGCTGAGGTTCATCTAGGACGCGAACTGTGCCTCACCTCTATTCGAGGGCAGGTTACTGTTTCGCCGCGGGCTCGTCAATTTTCAGAAACTGGTCGGCCTTCAGGTTCTTCAGGACCTGTTGAATCCCGCTTGGCCAGCGAATCTCAATCGAGCTGATCTCCGTCTCCTGGCCCAGTCCGAAGTGGACTCGCTTGTCGCTGGACGACATGAACCCCACGCTGATTGCAACGTGGTTATACAAAGTGCGGCCAGAAGTAGTCGTGAGCTTTACCTTCGCGCCGATCGCATCGCGGGCGCTCTTGTGACCGGTCAGTGCAAGTACGATCCAATGGTTGCCGCTGTCCGCCGTGTTCATCAGAATCCGCGGGGATTCATTGAGTGACGTTACGACGATATCGAGAGAGCCGTCATTGTTAAGGTCGCCGAAGGCGGAGCCACGTTGGAACCCCTTCTTCTGGAACTCAGGGCCTAACTGATCTGAAACGTCGATGAATCTCTTGCCATCGACGTTTTCAAACATCGTATCGTGCTGGCGCGACCCCTCATTGACGTCGTCAACGTCCCCGTTGGCCGAGTAGATGTCTTTCCAGCCATCATTGTTGTAGTCTATGAAGCCGTTACTCCAACCTGAAAAAGGGGCGCTCAGCCGCTTAATTTTCGACTCGTAGGAGTAGTACTCGAACAGGTCGCCTCGGTTTCGCAACAGCGCCCAGATCTGTCCCATCAGATTGTTGTAGAAGATGTCGACCTTGCCGTCGTTGTTGAAATCCTTGGCGTCGCATCCCATCGATGATCCCGTCTGCGCATTGTCGTTATAAGCGACACCCATCTGCAGCCCAACCTCTTCGAAGGTTCCGTTTTTCTGGTTGATAAACAAGGAATTGGGCTCGGTGTCATTCGCAATGAAAACGTCCGGCCAGCCGTCGTCGTTGAAGTCGGCAATTGAAATACCCATGCCCTTCCCTGGCGCTTTGGCGAAGCCGGACTTCTCGGTCACATCCTCGAACCTTCCATGGCCCAGATTGTGGTACAGCCGATGTGGGACGCTCGGGTAACGGCGTGGATCGCAATAGTAATCTTTACTGCCCATGGAACAATGGATGTCGAGCTGAGGGGTCCAATAGGTGTAGTTCGAGACTACGAGATCAAGCAGGCCGTCATTGTCGTAGTCGAACCACGCCGCAGCCACGCTCAGTGTCTTGTCCGGCTTGCCGCCGATGCCCGATCCCGCGGTGACGTCGGTAAAAGTTCCGTTTCGATTGTTGTGGTAGAGAACGTTTCTGCCAGCGCTGCAGATGAACAGGTCCTCGTAGCCGTCGTTGTCGTAATCTCCAACCGCGACGCCGAAGTTGAAGTCGAGGTCCGCTCCGGTCAGACCGGCTTTTACGGTGACGTCCTCGAATGTTCCGTCAGGCTTCTGATGGAGCAGGCAGTTGTAGAACGACGAGTCCACCTTTTTCAATTCAGGGAGCTTCGCGCCGTTTGTGAAGAATATGTCCAGTCTGCCATCGTTGTCGAAGTCGAAAATTGCTACTCCCCCACACATTGGCTGCGGGAAGTACTTCCGACCCGTCAGGTCGTTGTTCGATTTGTAGGAGATTCTCGACTGTGGGGCTACGTTGACGAAGCCCGGGCGTTTTGTCTTCTCCGCGGTGCTGGCTGACGGGAGAGCCCAGAACAGGAATGCGGAAATTGCTGCGGATAAGAGAAGGACTGCGTGCTTCAAATAAATCCCCTATTCGCAGAATAGCCTATGCCACGCCAGTTCGCCCTGCTTGGCACTTTGGGCTCAGGTCCTGATCTGCACAGAGAGGTTTTGACCAGCGAAGGTGTTGGCTGCCTGGGGGACGATGGAGATGTCGTAGTTCAGTTTCACGCCTTCCGCAAGCCGCAGCGTGCCGGCCGGAATGAAAGGGCTCGCCTGCACACTGCCGTCCGCGACGACTAAGGTTGCGATGGGCTGTCCATCAGCATCGAGGACAATCGTCACATTGCCTCCGGAGGGACAGGAATCGACAAACGCCTGCACGTCGCGCACAACCCGTGTGCGGTCCAGAACAATCGAGTTGGCCGCGTCTCGTTCGATTGAGAGAACTCCTGCGGTCTGCAACACGAGTGTGCCCCCCTCGAACGTGTGCAACCCATTCTGTCCGTTCTGTAGGTAGCTGGTGTCTTGTCCCGGTCCCGTTCCCCTCGTGTTTTCCAGGTAGAACTCCGACCCGGCGACCCGCCGGTTGGGGAACAGGAGCCTGTACTGGAAGTCCGTATGGGTCGGATCGGAGAAGAATCCGGCTCCGAGTGGAACCACCTGCAAGCTCCTTTCGAGAATCGTGACTGACGTCCCACTTGCATGGGCTGCGGCCACCGTTCCGGCGATGTCCCGCTCGATTGCGTACGCGGATCCGTCCGCAGTCGGCGTATCGACTCGAATAATCTCACTATCCACCTGCAGGTAAGTGTTCTGCCCCAAAGCTAGACCCTGCTGCACCGGTAATGTCACGTCCGTCGGCCCAAGCGCCATTGGCAGTGCGAATGTCAAAGCAACCTCCGTTTCATCGACTGAGTAAGCAACCAGAACCGCCGCAGCCACTGTTGCCGTTCCCGTCAGAGTCTGCGTCGTGATGTGCTGCAACAGCAGCGAACCGTCTGCCGGGGCCTCGACGTCCAGTGAAGCGATTGGCGGCAACTCGCTGTCTAAGAGGCTACCAACGCCTCCCGCGATCGTGTACCTGTAAAGATATGATTGCTCGATCGGAGCTTCCATGCCACTTGCCGTGCTTGACCGGCCGCTGATCTGAATCGCCAGATCCGCCCGGTTCGGAACCTCCCATGTAATCTGGTCTGAGTAACTCCTGCCGGCCAGGCGCCAACTGGCGTCGGCAATCACCACTGAGTCGCCCGCTGCGAGAGTGTCAGGAAACGGGTCGCTCGCGGTGACTCCTGTGCTCGTATTGGTTGCGACAATGGTTTGCCAGCCTCTCGCGTTACCTGATACAGCGACCAGTGCGTTGCCATCGAATTGATCGTTCTCAAAGCTCGCACGGGCGACGGTCAGTGTGGTTCCGGACAGACTCGCTACCTCCAAGAGTGCAGTCAGTTCCGTCCGCCAATAGAAATCCGCGTGGTCGTATCTCGGATCGGGCGGCCGCATCGGCGATACGCTTCCGCCCGTGTCCGTCCACGTGGTCAGGCTTACATCAATGTCACAAAGATAGAGCAGATCGTACGCGCTATCCCCTTGATACACGCGCATTCCTGCGGCGCGTTGCGGCGCTCCGAGTCCATTTAGCGTCACTCCGAAAGCCGTCTCGACTGCTCCTGTCACTACCTGAATAACCTGTGAAATCCTGGATTCCCAGCCATTACTGTCCACCGCCGTTAAAGCGTAGTACAGGGCCTTCTTGCCGGGTTGGATTTGGCCGTTGCTCGTAATTATTCCGGTTTGTTGGATATCGGGTGAAGGTAATGACGCAACTTGCTGACGCGGCGGTCGGAATTGGACTAACAGAAGTTCGCTTGCTCCGCCGTCTGCTTGCGGTTCGGTTTGTTCCTGGACATACAGCGCTGGACCGGTACTCTCGTCGTATGTGTATCCAGCGATCGGGAACGGCGTGCCCGAATCAACCGCTGATGGCCACCCCGTCGAACTGCCGGCAGTCGCCGTTCCCGGGGTATACCAGCCGTCGTCGTGAGTCTGCGCGACGACCGCAATCGTTTCGCAGTTCAGACCCAGGCTCAACCGCAGCACTCGAAATGGCGCGCGCGCCATATCGTAATCGCTGCTCGTTATTGCGATGATGTCGCCCGGCTGCATTCCCAGTCCTTTGACGGTCGTGGAGAATTCCGCGAACAGATTACCGTCGATTCCGCGCGCCAGCTCCTTCGACAAGACTCGCTCCGCTTGGGTAAGGCTCGGAATTCCCAGACCTCTGAAGATGCCTGGCACCTCGCTCCCGGCCCGTGCCACGTCGTCCGCGTCAACCAGCGACAAACTCCCGTTCAGATAGTCGTTGCGCGAGTCCTGCAGCGCGACGCTGAGGCGGTTTGGCGTGGTGCTGGTTGGCTCGCAGAACAGGCTCAGCGCGATATCGCCGTCCTTTCCAGCCAGGATCGTACAGTCCCCGGTCGTGCCATCATTCGCCTCAAACGACGGCCAGCCGCCATCCAAGAGCGAGGTTGCGTTTGAGTGCTCAAGCTGCACCGGTTGCTGCGCCGCGATGCTCCCCTCCACCATCACGCTAATCTGGCCGTTCTCATTCAGCCGGAGCAGCAGTTCAGCGCCCTGTCGCACCCCCCGCACCACGTCGATCGCGGGCTTGCGGTCCAGCAACGCGTAGTTGAACGCTGCAAACGGCTCCTGAATTGCGTTTCCATTCGCGTCCGTCACAGGCACCAACTGCTCCAGATGAGTCGCCGCAATCCCGAAACTGCCGATGTCGATTTCGCTATCCTGCCACCCGCATCGCCTCAACATGTCGAGCAGCGCCCACACCGGGTCGTTGTCGAAGAACTGATCCAGGTAGTTCCCCTGCCCGTCGTAGCGGTCCAACAACAATCCTTGGGCGAGTACCTCGATCGTCGGTAGCCTGTTGGAACTGACCATGCTCGACGGCACATGCACGCTGACCACCGCCAGGCTCCCGTGCGGATCGCTGATCGGATTCCCCTGGCTATCGTTGAAATTCGGATCGAATGCCCCATTCCGGCCGCCCGTCGTCAGCACGTTGTACCATCCCGTCGCAGACATGTCGACGTTTGCAACGCCCAACGGCAACTCGATCCCTTCCACCCATAATCTCTGGACCCCTTGGATCGGCCCCGATCCAACGAGCACTTCGCAAATCAGGTAGTTCCCGTCGTTCCACGCCCAGATCACCGGAGCCGGGTACCGCACCGTGCCATACACCAGCGGTACTGCGTCATTGGGCCTCGCTCTGCCGTCGACCGCCTGGGACCAATATCTCTGCGCCGACCCAAAGCTCCTCACCAGCGAAGTCGCGGGCAAAAACTCGAACCCTCCGAATCTCATGGTCGTCCGGCCGGCCACGTCCGCACTCCACATGCCCCGGGCTACGCACTGCGTTTTGCTTCCGTCGCAACTCGTGTACGCTGTCCCGTCGCTCTGCAGGTTCCCGCACCCGCCCGGTTGGTCTGCGGAGTACCCGCATGGGTAAAAGCGGCTGTATAGGCCCGCCGTCCCTTCGCTGACTGCTTCGGTTCTCTGCGCCTGGCTCTGCGGAAAGGCCCACGGGCAATTCTCCTGGATTCGCACTTGCGGCAGAGCCAGACGCTGCAGGCTGAATCGGCTTGTGAAGTTCAGCTTCGCCCTGGAGGTCGTGAGCTGCTCCGGCGCATCGCCGATCCCCGTGAAGACTGCCTGCGGCGTCGCCATCACCTGCGCGCTTTCCGGATCCAAGAACGCGAACCGTACCAGCAACTGGCAACCTTTCAGATTCTCGTTCTGATGCAACTGAGTCACATGCCCGTCGGTGTTTGCCAATACGAGGGAAATCCGATTTCCCCAGTCGGCTCCGTCGTCCGCCAGTAGCCCAATCCCGAATCCCGTGTTTTCGAGGATCCGTGGGCTGTACGTCACGCCCTGGTACGTCGCGCTGTGCGTGCTCCAGTACTCGACCTGTCCATCCGTCAGCGTGCAATCGTACAGCAGTACTGGAGTCAGCAATTCCTCGACGTACTTGAGCTGGTCAATCGGGACCATCATTACTCCTTTGCGCTCGCAATGACCGTGGCCTCAGCGGAGAAAACGCCCACATCCGCGCCACTCACTACCAGTGCATCGTCCTTGAATCTCGCCTGCGTGAACAATCCCTGTCGCCCCTCGGATCTCCTGTATTCGGGTGAATCCGCGCCGAAATCAGCCTGTGCGCCGGCCAGTTCCACTTCGCCGCCCGCGGGAATGGCGATCGCAAATGTGACTTGATCGACGCTACCTCCGGGGATCGCGCTGAATTGGAACTCCTGCCACTGTGCTGTGACTGCTACGTCGCTCCGTTGTCCGCCGATCAGTAGCCCCATCGTGCTCCCGCCGTTGCTCCGTGCCGTCGCTGCGACACTGTAGGGAAACGTCGGCGCGCACCCCACGGTCTGGCTCGCGAGCCCTTCGGCCGCGCCGGCGTTGACAATTCGCACCCCTTGCGCCACCCCTGCCACCGGATTGGCAAATAGCGTCACGGCCAGGCCGCCGGAAACCGTCCACACTGCCTGCGTCAGGTCCTCGCTCCACGCCAGGAGATTTCTCAGCGGATCGCAGAATCGGAAGCTATGGTACGCGCCCATCATGTCGTGATGGAAATCCCGCAGCGTTTGCGCTTCGACCCATATCAGTCCGGCGAACTTCAGGTCCCATTCGTAGAACTCGCCCGTCGGTAGCGTGCGCAAGTACCACGTGCCCCCGGGTGTCATCAGCAATTCCTGCGCCGGCTTCCACGCGCGCTGAACTGGCAGTTGGACGCTGACTGTTGTCGCCACCAACGGGAAACTCGGACTCATTGCGGCGCCTCCGCGATCAGGAATTGGATACCCGTGCGCGCGACTCCATCGATTCGGTCAGTCACGGGTGTGATCGCGATCCTGCACGTCGGATAGACCATTCCATCCTGTGGGTCTGTGTAGGCGAACGCCGTCTGGTCTCGCAGCGCGTTCTGCGCGAATTCGAGAAACGCGTCCCTCTCCGTGTCTTCGAGCAGCCGCAGATTCACCGACCACGTCTTCCTCTGCGGCGTCATCAGGTACCGTTGCTCGGTCCCGTCAGCGAATTGGAATGTGCGCGTCAGGCCTGCGATCGCGCACACGTACGGGTATTGCTGTACCGCGCCTGTCGAAAGTAAAGGTAGTGTACTCATAGGCCATCCTGAAACTCGTTCAGCACATCCGAGAATCCTCGCGAATCACTCAAACTGCGCCGCAGTGCCGCTACCAGACTCTGCCGGTCGTTCATCAGCGACCGGCCTTCGCCGCTCGCCGCAGTCGCAATGCCGTGCGCCGCTGTTTCGATGCGAGCCGCGCTCGGCACCGTTGCGCCGGCCATCCCCGTCTCCTTCTGCGGTCCGCGCTGGCTTGTCGAACCCTCAGTGCCACCCATCCTGCTCCCCACCGCACCCGCCAGCGGCGCTGAGGACCCGACGCTTCCGGTCAATCTGCGCGCCCTATCCGTGCTTGTCGGCCCGTTAGCCCCGCCCGCGCCACTCGCGCCACCGGCGGTTGACGGCGCTGTTGGGCTGCTGCCACTGGTTACACCAAATAGTCCGCTTGCGCTTTCGTTGAGCGTA
>Ga0224555_1005702_pt1 | contig 10194 bp, 11 predicted proteins | sample 714S23034metaG_FD_180687 | JGI IMG/M metagenome (GOLD analysis project Ga0224555, IMG submission 180687) | Peat soil microbial communities from Stordalen Mire, Sweden - 717 S2 30-34 | ecosystem: Environmental > Terrestrial > Soil > Wetlands > Peat | place: Sweden: Norrbotten County, Stordalen...
CTGGCAGGGGCGCTTATAGGCGTTGTGACCGGCAAGGCGGTCTGTTTGTTCGATGACAGGGAAAGTTTCTCGTTTGACCCTTCCATAAACGGGCTTAAATTCGCGATGAGTTTTTAAAGAGGGAGAGACGGTGAAAAAAAAGATATTTTTTATTGTAATTGCCGTACTTGCATTTTTTTCCTTTTGTTTCGCGGAGGATAAAAATGACGGCGGCGACGGCGAAGTAACCACGATATATAACGAACCCACCACACTGGTATATCCTTCATTCTGGCACACGCCTTTCGGCATACACAGGGGAACGCCGTTTTATTTGAATGTTTTTCTCGGCGGGCGCACCTATTTTGACGACCCGGAGGGGCTGGCATGCACAAAACTCCTTAAGGATTACGGCGCCATAAACAAGGGGCGTGACGACTGGCAGTTGACGGTTTACGGCGTGAATTCCGGAAGGGGAGAGGTTATCTACAATGTATCCATGCACGCCCTCGCGATATTCGGAAGCAAAGGTTCCGGCGACGGCGAACTTTTAAATCCAAAGGGCATCGCGTGCAACGAATACGGCGACGTTTATGTCGCCGACACCGGCAACAACAGGGTCGTAAGGTTTTTTAACAATGACAGGCGGGTGAAATTCATCCGCAATATAGGGGGCGCGGGTTCCGAACCGGGAAAGCTGATGCGGCCGTCATACGTCGCCCTTGATTCCTCCGGGAGGATATACGTTTCCGACACCGGAAACAACAGGATAGAAATATTTTCAAGGTCCGGCGGATATCTTTCAGTCATCGGGCAGGACAGGGGGGTTTTTAACCCGCAGGGAATATGCGTCAGCGATGACGGCGAGAGGTACACCGGGCTAAAGGATAATTTTATTTACCTGATAGACGGAAATAACGACAGGCTCCAGAAATTTGACATGTCTGGCAACCTGGCCGGATCCATAAGGGTCAACGAGGTTCTCGGTAAAAATGTTTCTCTCACAACGCTGGCGCAGGATTATTACGGGAACCTTTACATCGTGGACAATCTCAATTCCATGATATACAAATTTACCCCGGATTTGAAATTTATAACTTCCTACGGCAGTTACGGGACAAAGGATTACGAGTTCGAGCGCCCGACGGGCATCGCCATATATAAGCATTACGGCCAGGTTTTTGTATCCGACAAAAATTCGGCGCAGTATTTCTGGCTTGGCAGCGACGCATCCGATTTTTCCGTGTCGCAGATAAAAAACCAGCCTTCGACAAGGCTCCAGTTTGATTTTAAGCTGACGGAAAAAAGTTTCATCACACTGCAGATGGCCGACGCGCAGGGCAATACCGTGGAGATATGCACCGGCATCGGAGCCGAGATGGGGAAAAATTCGGTTGACTGGGATGTCCCGGCAAAATACGCCGCATTGATAAAACCCGGCGGAGTCTACAGCGTTATCCTGAGGATAATGTCCACCTACTCTTCATATCCACATATTGAAAAAGTGGTAAAATCAAATATCACAATAATGACGGGAAATTAGAATAAAATGCAATAAAAATTAGGGTAATATCGGGTTGTTTTGCTTTGTGAAACCGCCATATATGGTTGAAAATTTCCTAAAATACCCTTAAATATCACATAAAAATCTTGACTTTTTAAATTAAAATATATATACTTCATGATAGTTATAGGTCTGTTAAGCTTCTTTTTTAACGTTTAATACGTTAAAAAAAGCGCTTGACAGACTGCTTTTTTATTTATGGATAAATACGTTTAAACCCCGGCGACTGCGGGATATTTTATAAAAGAAAGACGGGTGATTTTTAAATGACTGAAATTCTCATCAAAGAGAACGAGTCTCTGGATGATGCGATGAAACGCTTCAAGAAAAAAGTCCAGGACGCGGGAATTTTGCAGGAAATGAAAAAAAGGGAATTCTATGAACCGCCTTCGGTAAAACGCAAACAGAAGATGTGGGCGGCAAGCAAAAAGAGAAAAAAAATCAAAAGAAGGCCGTAAAATGACATTACTCGAAAGCATCAACAGCGATCTGAAAGAGGCGATGAAGGCCAAGCAGCAGGTTAAAATGGACTGCCTGCGCCAGATAAAAACCGAGGTCATGAAAAAAGAAGTGGCCCTTAAGAAAACTTTGTCCGACGCGGAAGTGCTCTCCGTAATATCGTCGCTGACAAAATCGCATGTTGATTCAATTGAGAGTTTTAAAAAGGGCGGCAGGGAAGACCTTGTTCCCAAGGAAGAGCAGGAGCTTGCAATATTAAAAGCCTACCTTCCCGAACAGCTGTCCGATGAAGAGCTTAAAAAAATAGTCGGGGAGGCGGTACAAACTGCCGCCGCCTCGACTGCAAAAGATATTGGAAAAGTCATGGGCGTTGTCATGCCCAAGGTGAAGGGAAAAGCCGACGGCTCAAGAATCAACGCAATATTAAAAGATATCCTGAAATAGGGGGCTTTTATCAGGCCGCTAAAATTTAAAAGGCTCACGCGGGAATTTTTTTCGGGCTCCACCATCAGGGCCGCAAGGCGGCTCCTCGGCAAATACCTGGTAAGAAATTATAACGGAAAAATCATTGCGGTAAAAATCGTCGAAACAGAGGCGTATACCGGCGCATCCGATCCCGGAAGCCACGCATACGCCGGGCGCACGCCCAGAAACGAAGTGATGTTCGGACAGCCGGGGCGCGCGTACGTTTACTTCTGTTACGGAAACCATTTCCTTTTAAATATTGTCACTGAAAAAGAAGGCTCTGCCGGGGCGGTTTTGATTCGGGCCGCAGAGCCGGTCCTGAATATTAGCGCTATGATGAAGCTGCGCGGATGCCGGGATGTTAAAAACCTCGCCAGCGGGCCGGGAAAGCTCACGCAGGCGCTCGCGGTGGATAAAAGTTTTAACAGGGCCGATATGATTAACGGCCGGGAATTATACGCGGCATCTTGCGGAAATGAAAAATTTACGGTCACAAAAGGCCCCAGGATAGGGATAAAAAAAGGGCTCGATTTGAACCGGCGGTTCTGCGTAAAAAACAGCAGATATTTATCAGCCTGAATTACACGCGGCATATGGAGGAAAAGATGAAGTTAAAAGAGCTTTATAAAACGGCTTATGAAATAGGAATGCAGGCCGACCCGCGCGGGGCGGCGGCAGTCAGGGAATACCTTGCTTTTCAGAAAAAAAATTATGAAAAATTGTCCGTCAATGAAAAAAAATATTTTGACCCCGAAATACTTGAAAACCCGTACTGCGACACCAGGATAAACCACGATTCCGGCCGGGCCATAAAAACGGTCATTGTGGGAATAGACATGGAAACCCCGGAAGTCCTGCTTGCGGAAAAACTGAATGAAAAAGGGGCCGGCATTGACGCGATTATTGCGCACCACCCGAACGGGCTGGCCTCGTCCGGTTTTACCGACGTGATGTCCATGCAGGCCGATATTTTCAATATCTTCGGCGTGACCATTTCCACGGCTGAATCCCTGCTCGGCAAAAGAATGAAGGAAGTCGGCGAGCGCTTCATGCCCGCAAACCACTTCAGGGCCTCGGACGCGGCTAAACTGCTCGACATTTCCATGATGAACATGCACACGCCCACCGACAACTGTGTGGCCGATTATCTTCAGAAAAGGTTCAACGCCGAAAAACCAAAACGGGTTTCCGATGTTATGGATATGCTTTATGAGGAGCCGGAATACGCCGCGGCGGCAAAACGCAGTTCTCCGCCGGTTATACTCACCGGCGAAAGCGGCCGCAGGGTTAATAAAATATTTGTGGACATGACCGGAGGGACGGAGGGGCCGTCGGCAATCTATAAAAGCCTGGCTGACAAAGGCGTTGACACTGTTGTGGGGATGCATTTTTCCGCCGACCATAAAAAGGCCATTGAAGAGGCGCAGATGAACGCCGTCATAGCGGGCCATATTTCCTCGGATTCGCTCGGCATAAACATCATGCTGGACGCCATGATGAAAAAACTGGGGAATTTCAGGGTTATAGAGGCGTCGGGCTTCACCCGGTTTTCAAGGACAAAGGCAAGAAAATAATAATGAAAATAATCGTGGATGCGGACTCGCAGCCGGCAAAAGAAGAAATAGCCGCGGCCGCGAAAAGGCATTCCATAAAGACGGTTTTTGTAATGTCAAACGCCCATTACTCGGAAAAAAACGGCATGGCGGACGAGGTAATACTCGTCGACAACAGGAAACAGGAAGCTGACATCAGGATAATGAACATCGCCGAAAAGGGCGATATAGCCGTGACGGGCGACACAGGCCTGGGGCTTTTTCTGGCGGCAAAGGGGCTCATTGTTATAAGCCCGCGCGGGAAAGTGCTCGGCGAGGAAGAACTTGTAGTAAAAAACGCCATGGCTGCCGTTGAGAAAAAAAGGCTCAGGGCCAAAAAGGGCAGGGTAAAGCTCCGCGGCCCTTCAAAATATACGCGGCAGGACGCGCAGAGGCTGGAAATGACCATTGAAAATGTTATTTTAAAAAGCGGGGAGGCAAAATGATTTCCCCGGATAAAATAGAGCAGGTAAAAAACGCCAGCGACATTGTAGAGGTAATAGGCGGGTACCTGACCCTGAAAAAGGCCGGCGCCAATTATAAGGCAAACTGCCCTTTTCACCAGGAAAAGACGCCTTCTTTTGTCGTGAGCCCGGAAAAACAGATATACCGCTGTTTCGGCTGCGGCGAGGGGGGAAATGTATTCACCTTCCTGCAAAGGCTGGAAAATTTTTCTTTTGTGGATTCGGTGAAATTCCTGGCCAAACGCGCGGGCATCGAGGTAGAGGACGCAAGGTTCAGCGTTAACAGCGGCGAAAAGGATAAATTAATATCGGCCAATAAAGAGGCCCTTGAATACTACAGGGAGATGTTCTTAAAAAGCGAAAAGGCGAAAGCATACGCGGCCGGCAGGCTCATTGACGATGCCACAGCGGAGGATTTTAAGGTGGGTTATTCGCCGCATGAAGGCGGCCTTGCCGCGCGCCTGAAAGAGAAGGGTTACACAGAGGACGACATGCTGAAATCGTGGCTGGCGGCTAAGGGCAATTACGGCCTTTACGACGTTTTCCGCGACAGGTTTATGTTTCCCATTTTTAATATTTACGGGGATGTAATCGCCTTCGGCGGAAGGGTCTTTGACGACTCCAACCCGAAATATATAAATTCAAGGGAAACTTCGGTCTATACAAAGGGCAGGAACCTTTACAACCTGAACAACGCCAGGAAACACGCGTCATCGGGTGAGATAATAATAGTAGAGGGCTATATGGACTGCATCACGGTTTATGCGGCCGGCATTAAAAACACCGTGGCAACGCTGGGAACCGCGATGACGCAGGACCAGGCAAAACTGCTCAAGCGTTACGCGGAGCGCGCGGTCATCATGTACGACATGGATGACGCCGGCCGGCAGGGTGCCATAAGGGCCGGGGACAACCTCTTTGCCGAGGGGGTCGACGCCTGTGTGGTGAGCTTTGACGGCGTAAAGGACCCGGATGATTATATAAAAAAGAACGGGGTTGCGGCGTTGTCCGAAAGGATAAAGGCCGCGGCGCCGTTTATGGAATACAGGATAGAATGGATGAAAAAGCAGGGGGACATCAGGAACCCCTATTATAAGGAAAAGGTCATAAAGGAACTGGCGGGGCTGGTGGAAAAATCATCGTCAGCCGTGGTGGCGGAAAGCGCGATTAAACTCATCACCGATAAACTGCAGATTTCGCGCGAAACGGCTTCGGCGTATTTCAGGGCGCAGGCGCGGGCTGTAATGCCGGATGAACCGGGGCATAATTTTGAGGACCCCCTGGCCATGAAGAACAAAGGGATTGACAGCGCCGAAAGAACCATTCTGTTAACCGCGCTCGGATACCTCGGGACAGAGGACCAGGATGTTGTGTTAAGGCACATAGCGGAACTCAGGGAAAACCTGGGGCTTAAATACGGCGATTTCAGGAACACGATATACAGCGAGGTAATGGAAAAAGTAAAGGGATATTTCAGGGCCGGCGAAAAGGAGATACTGGCTAAAATCGAGATGGATTACGTCGATAACACGGAAGTCTCGTCGATGATATCGGAAATGCTGGTCGGGAACCATGACAACAGGCCGAAAAAAGGCCACGTGGCGGACGCGATACAGATAGTTTCCGATTGTTTTTTTACGATACTGCAGGACAAGACGAACGAAAAACTGCAGGAAATAAAAGCGCAGATCATAGAGGCGGAATCTTCACGGGATACCGCAAAGCAGATGGAACTTATAAAGGAAAAAGCAAGGCTCGACAAAATTTTAGACCAAAGAGGTGGCAATATTGAGCAAGAATCTTAAGAGCCTTCCCGAGGTTCAGGAACTTATTAAAAAGGGGAAGGAAAAGGGTTTTTTAACATACGAGGAACTGAACGATTCCCTGCCGCAGGACTTTACGTCGGTCGAGGATATCGATGATATGCTCAACATCATGGACGAGATGGATATCGAGATCCGCGAGGAGGGCAAGATAGACAAGATACTCTCGGGCAAAAACGCGGAAAAGGCCTCCGAAGAGGTCGACTTTCTCGACGCCGAGGGATTCTCATCCGACCCGGTGCAGATGTACCTTCATGAAATGGGAAAGGTCCCTCTGCTCGAGCGCAGGGAGGACGAGGTAAGGATCGCAAAAAAAATAGAGACCGCCGAGATCAACATGAAAAACTCCATATTCGACACCAAGGTGGGGTTTGACGAGCTTGAAAAGCTCAACAACGACCTGAAGAACGGCACGGTAAGGATAATAGACATAATAAAGACAAAGCTCGAGGGCGACATACCGCCGTCCGTTGAGGAGCGCCTGAAGGTGCGTTTTGACAGGTACATGCGTTCCGCCGAAAAATCGGAAAAAGAGATGGAAAAGGCGCGCGTAAACCTGGCGAAAAAGACTATCAAGCCCAACGCCAAAGAAAAGAACTTAAAGATAATAGACAGGCACAGGAAGAAAAAACGCGATTACCTGCACATGCTCAAACTCAACAACGAGCAGATAAACCTCGTGGCGAAAAAGATCATCAACATGGTGGCGAAGATAAACAAGGACGAAAAAGAGCTCCTTGCCATTGAGAAACGTTTTATGATGAAAGCCGCGGACATAAAGCACCTGATGAGGAACAAAAACGAACTCAAGGAAGTGATGAAAAAACGGAAGATAAAGAACGACGAGCTCAAGGCCTCGGTGGACAAGATAAACGAGATATGCACGCTAATACACAGGGAAGAGATAGAGATAGGGATGAACTACGAGGAATTAAAGGGCCTCGCGCACATGATAAGAAAGAACATGTTCGAGGCGAGAAAGACGCGCAAGGAACTGGTAGTGGCGAATTTAAGGCTCGTTGTTTCCATAGCAAAAAAATATATCAACAAGGGGCTCTCATTCCTTGACCTGATTCAGGAGGGCAACATCGGCCTGATGAGGGCGGTTGAGAGGTTCGAATACAAAAGGGGATATAAATTTTCAACTTACGCCACATGGTGGATAAGGCAGGCCATAACAAGGGCGATTGCCGACCAGGCCAGGACCATCAGGATACCCGTTCATATGATAGAGACGATAAACAAGCTCAACAAGGTTGCCAGGATATTTGTGCAGCAGTTCGGCAGGGAGCCAAAACCCGAGGAAATAGCGAAAAAGATGGCCATGTCCGCGGACAAGGTGCGATCGGTGCTGAAAATTTCCCAGCACCCGATATCGCTGGAAACTCCCATCGGCGAGGAAAAGGATTCCCATCTGGGGGATTTCATAGAGGACAAGGACGCTGTCTCGCCGGCATCGGCGGCGGTCAACGTGCTTTTAAAGGAACAGATAGAAAAAGTGCTCCACACGCTTAAAGACCGCGAAGCAGAGGTGTTAAGGCTCAGGTTCGGCATAGGCGACGGAGTGCCTCACACCCTTGAGGAAGTCGGAAAGATATTCAAGGTCACAAGGGAGCGCGTAAGGCAGATTGAGGCCAAGGCGCTGAGAAAATTAAGGCATCCGGCAAGGGCAAAAAACCTGAAAGGGTTCCTCGATTAAAAGAGGTGGATAATGGAAAAAATTTTAAATATAGCTGTTGTAAAGACTGACGGCATAGGAGACGCGGTGCTCGCGTCTCCTTTTTTTTTGGGGCTGCGCAGCCATTTTAAAGGAGCGCGCATAACCGCGTACCTTTCACCGGCCGGGGCGCAGGTGCTTGACGGGCTTGGCTGTTTTGACGAAGTGGTGGCGTTTGACGCGCAGTGGCTCAAATACGAAAAAAAACCTTTTTATAAAAGATGGCTCTCGGCGCTTTCCCTTTTATCCATGATAAGGAAAAAAAAATACGACATGGTCATCGGAATGCGCTGGCAGGACAGGCTGACTTCATTAATCACTTCCCTTTCCGGAGCGAAACAAAGATACGGCTATGACACCGGCTCCATGGGATTTTATATAAATCACACGGTTAAATATCCGCCGATGGCCTCCCATGTTACGGAAAAAAATATGCTTCTTTTAAAGGAAATTACGGGGGCGGATTATCCCGCAAAACCCGCGCTGAAATCCGACGCCGTATCCGAAGAAAATATCCGGGCACTCATCGGCAAGGGAAGGATAAGCAAATACATAGTGATACACCCGGTTTCCGGACATCCATCCAAGGACTGGGGAATAAGCAGGTATAACGAGCTGGCGGAATACCTCTCAAGGGGGATAAAAACCATTGTTATAGGGGCCAAAAGCGACCCCGGGATAATGGAAATACGCGGCAGGCACGTTGTGAACCTCGCGGGCATGCTCACCATAAAGGAAATGAAGGCAATAATAAAAAATGCCTCGCTCGTTATCGGAAATGATTCGGCCGCCGTGCATATAGCATCCGCGTTCGGCGTAAAATCGCTCACCATATTTTCAGGTTCGGCCAGGTACCCCGAATGGGGGGCCTGGGGCGACAGGTCGTTCATAATAGACCGCCACGTGCGGTGCAGCCCGTGCGGCCTTTTAAAATGCGATAAAAAAATGGAATGCATGGACGTGGCCGTTGATTTTGTGGCCCGCGCCGCGCTTGACATTATTGAGGGAAAGCAGAAAAAGAAACTTATAAAATATAAGACAAAAGAGGAAAAAGGGGCTGAAGATATAGGCGGGTTTAAAAAGGGGGATGAAAATGGATAATGGTTTCTGGTACAGTTACGACGACGTTCCGGCGGGCGGGGATTCAAAGGCCGCTCTTGAAACATCATCGCTTGAACGCGCGGTTTTAACGGGTAAAGTCACCGCTAAATATGAATATTCCTTTATAGGCATGGGCCGCTATTTGAGCCCCGACAGAGTGAGGGCGTCATTTGACCTCGGGAAAAAGACGGGGATAAGGTTTACATGCATAGGCGGCGGGGGCGTTTACAGGGTGAAGGTTGTTTCGACGCACCCCTCCTTTATTAATAAGGACTCAGACAACCAGTTTGGATATGATTTTACGGCTCCGGCAGGCGGACGGAAATTAGAAGCTCCGTTTGCTTTATTTTCACAGCAGCCCGGCTGGGGCAGTGTTGTAAAAATAAATGACGCCTTAAAATTGATAAAGGAAATACAGTTCATGACAACCACAAGGCCGGTTGAAAATGTGAAACTTGAAATAGAAGCACTGGAAGTTTTTTAAAGCAAGGACTTACAAATAGCAGATAGGAAAAAGTAGGGCATGCATAAGGTTTGCAATGTTTTGTTCTCGTAGGGGCCGCCTTACATGGCGGCCCGCGCACGGCTGCCGTTCGGACAGGGCTTTTTTTACGTCTGTCGCCCGAAGTTTTTGCCCGAGGAGGATTACAGGGTAAGAACAGCGCTATCAAAGTTTTACCTTAGCTTGACTGACATATTAGTTATTGTTGGGCGCCTGGCCGTAAAAAAAGCCCCGTCCGTACGGCGCATAGTTTTTATGAACATAAAAATAGGGCGCACACATGAAATCGAATTATTTAGCAGAATTTAAAAAAATTTTCCCTTAAATAAAACCGCCCCTTTTATTATTGTAAAATTTATTATTTGGATGTAAACTAAAAATGGTGTTGAGGAGTCTAAATTATATGATGAAAAATGAGGATCATATAAAAAATCAAAAGGAGGAGTAAATGAAGAAGAAAATTATTTTTGTTGTTTCGGCATTGTTTTTGCTCTCGGTTTTTTTTCAGGCTGTTTTCGCTGGTTTCCA
>Ga0224555_1005703_pt1 | contig 10194 bp, 9 predicted proteins | sample 714S23034metaG_FD_180687 | JGI IMG/M metagenome (GOLD analysis project Ga0224555, IMG submission 180687) | Peat soil microbial communities from Stordalen Mire, Sweden - 717 S2 30-34 | ecosystem: Environmental > Terrestrial > Soil > Wetlands > Peat | place: Sweden: Norrbotten County, Stordalen...
GCCGCCGCGCTCGTTCGTACCTGGTCCTCGATCGAAATGGAACCGTAGGAACGATTTCCTACTGCCACCGAGACCGACGTCCCTTGAACTCCTCGAACTTCGGGAGGCGCCTCGATGCCGATGGAGAGGAGGTGGGCGCGATTCCCCACGGCGATGCGCTCGCCTTCAACCTGGGCCACAATGCCGCGGCCCACCTCATAGCGGAATTCGCTGGGCTGCGAGAGTGGGATGTTCTCCTCCTCGGCGCAGCGAACGATGGCGCGGCCGATTGGATGTTCGGAACCGTACTCGGCGCTGGCTGCTGCTTTGAGGAGAATCTGCTCGGTTATGCCAGGCACAGGCCGAATCTCCGCCACCGATGGCACGCCGAAAGTAATCGTTCCGGTCTTGTCCAGGAAAACCGTGTGCAGGCGGCCCAAGGCTTCCAGGTAAATTCCGCCCTTGATGATCGAACCTTGCCGTGCGGCGCGGCCAATTGCTCCCAATACCGCCAACGGAGTGCCGGCGGCAATTCCGCAGGCTCCCGCTACGATAATGACGGAGATAGTTGAGCGAATGTTGTGGGTCAGGATAAATGTGAGGAGCGCCGCGCCGAGCGCGAAGTATACGAGGTACCCGGCAAGTCTATCCGCAGTCTTCTGGATAGGCGCGCGCGAATGCTCCGCGCGTTCGACGGCTTCGATGATCTTGCCGAAGGCCGTGTCTTTTCCCAGGCGATCCGCGCGAACTTGTAGAACGCCAGCCTGGTTGATGGTACCGGCATAGACCTCACTTCCAACCGTCTTTTCGCTCGGCATGGGCTCGCCTGTAATCTCCGCCTGCCCCACGAACGAATGGCCGTTGACGACCTGGCCGTCCACAGGAATCCGGCTAGCGGGCCGAATGAGGACGATCTCACCTGGGAGGATTGACTGCGTTGGCACTTCGAGGGTCTGTCCCTCCCGGATCACACTCGCAGTCTGCGGAAGGAAGTCCAGCATATCCTGAATGGCGCGGCGGCCCCGGCCTACCGTCAACCCTTCCAGGATCTCGGCAGCAAGCACGAATGCGGTGATCACTAGGGCCGTGAAGAATTCGCCAATGGCAAGCGCGGACACCAGCGCGATCGTCATCGATAGTTCCATTGTCATGCGGCGTGCAACGATGTTTTCCCATGCTTCCTTGAAGATGGGATAGCCGCCGATGAGCGCCGCGGCCAGTCCGATAACGCTGACCCGGTGGAATGGCTCCCACAAATGGAACCAGACTGCCGCAGCAGCCAGGGCCACAAAGGCGACGCGCAGCACCTCGACAAGTTCAAAGGGATGGTCATGCTCTGCGTGCGCTTCGCTGTGCGCTGTTTCCCCGACAGGGTGAGGAGACTGTGTTTCGTTACCTCGGCTTAGGCTGGTGTCCGTCTTGTATGTGGTGCCCATGGAACCTCCAATTCACTAGTTGAGATATCTCTTCACCACCGCCATCAGCTCATCCGCCGCTTCCAATTGAGATGTGCGCGTTTTCTGTTCCGGGTCAAGCACATGGAATCGCAAATGGCCATCAATCAGTTCTGCCATCAGTCCATTGAGTGCTCCGCGGCAGGATGCGACGAGTTGCAGGATCTCTTCGCATTCGCCTTCTGTTTCAAGTGCCCGTTCGATGGCCTCTACCTGTCCCTTGATGCGCCGGACGCGGGAGAGGGTCTTCGTCTTGTTTTTTGTTATATGCGACAAATATCTTCCTCCAGTCAGCAATAATATACTCCCCTATAGTATATTGGGCAAGACGGTTGGAGAGGGACAATGCTGGAAACCAAACGCCGTGTGATCGGACAGATGATCGTTTGCCAGGGCTGCTGTTGCGGGGCAACCCACAAAGACCGTCCCGCTGTTCCGGCCGAGTGGTTGAAGGATGAATGGCGCAAACGCGGTCTTCTGAAGCGATTTCAGCTAACCGTGAGCGGTTGCGTCGGTCCGTGCGACGTACCGAATGTCGTGGTGGTGAACTCTGTGTCAGGTTCGCAATGGCTGGGCAACGTCACCGAATTCAACCAATACCGCTCGCTGATCGAATGGGCGGTCCGCTGCGTGGAAGCCGGAAATCTACTGGAACTGCCGCGCGAATTCAAAGACCATCGAATCGAACCTTGGCGTTGAGTTTAGTCAGGACAGGGGCTATGACGAAGAATCAACTTACTGATGCGCACGACTCCGGCAGTCCACACCGGGGGTTCGCGTTTCCAGTGGACCAGATTGGCGTCTGGACATCGACTGCGTGCGTGATCCATTGCCTATTGACCCCGATTGTACTTTCCATCTCCGCAGTCTCGGCGCATTTTCTCCCTTCGGAAGAGAAAACTCATCGGACCCTTGCAGTGGCGATCGCCGCTCTTGGAGCCATTGCACTGGTGAGGGGTTTCCACCGGGATCGCTCATCGCGCGTTCTGGTGCTTATGGCTGTTGGCCTGGCCTTCATTTTCGGCGGCGCATATTGGGGAGATCGCCTTCCATCTCATGCGGCAGAGGTCCTGGTCACCCTCGTAGGTAGCGGATTCATGATCGCCGCACACAGAACGAATCATACGTTCTGCCGCGATTGCAGTTGCAGCCGCGCAGAGTAAACACTTGTAGGTTGCGGATCCTGCGAGATCCCGAAAAGGAGTCAGAACCGTCTTCCGGATTTGCGGAGCGCACACTCATGAATGTCTTTGCGGTTACCGGTGCTGGCGCTGGCGTCGAAACAGGCAGTGGATTTCGATTTGAGGATAGTCCGTGTACTATCCTCGTGAGGATATTTTGTTGACCGGTACTTGGGCACATTCACGAAGCGATCTCCTCGCGAAGCCAAGCGCTTTCCGGGTGGCGATAGCAGTGTGCCTGGTCTTACTTTTGCTTCTGGCGGTTGTCCATGTGGCATTTGCACATTCGGTCGACACCGATGCCGATCATTGCTCGCTTTGCATCGCGATGAACTCAGTTGTGCCCTTTTTGGTGATGATGGTCGCGGTTCTGCTGTTCAGGATTGGAACCGCCGCACCGGTGTTGCTTGAGATTCGCACGATCTTTCGATACTGGCATCCTACCCTCTTTACTCGCCCTCCTCCCGCTATCAGCTAGCGCATCTTTCCGATCCCAATTTTCAGTCTGATTCCGTGTCCCCGTCGCCGTCTTTGGCCGACGAGGGAGCTACGTATCCCACGGGCTGACCCAGAAACGGATCGATCCCACCATTGCGCAAAGGATGCCGCGACCCATTCCCCAACGGACCGTTCCCGCATCCTCCGGCCATCCCATGGAGGTCATGATGTCGCGAGTGATCACTTTCGACAAAGGCAGCAAGCGGCGGATGAAACAGATCCGATGGAAGCTCCGTGAAGTCATCAGTGCCGTCATCCTTTCGCTCATAGTTTTGGGTCTTTGCGCCCTTTTTGGAATATGGGAGCTGCGCCATTATTCTACGGAGCCCAAGACTCCTCACATAGAAGCTCAGCACTAACGCAAAATTCACAGAGTTCTACAGTCAACAATCACGGTCGGCGCCAAGATTGCGCGAGGCGAAGTGAAATTTAACCGGCGCTTCCCGCAAGCGATGGTTGAAGATTTGATGGTCTTGTCTTTCGACAAATGGAAATCAAGTTCCTGAGCGCGCCGGCCGCAGCCAACTTCGAGCAGCGGACAGATGACAGGTCAGTTCCAACTCCTCCAGGCACGTAAACCATTCCTCCGATACCCCAAGGGAGGAGTCGCTGGGCAGCGATCCCGAAATATACTTCGACCGTCTCCCGACACGAAAAGTTGCCGAATCGGTCTACCTAATTCGCGAAGCTCGCGTCTAAATCGAATCCGCCGGGCTCTCGTCTTTGCAAAGGGGTCGCTAAGAGCCTGACAATTCGGGACTTCCGGTCCTCCGCAATTCCGTGTACTATTTCCCTGAGGATGCTCCGTTGAGAAGAAATCAGGCTGGCTTACGCAGCGGGTCCCATGCAAAGCAGAGTGCTTTGAGAGTGGCGACTGTCCTGTGCCTGGTTTTGCTCGCGTTTCTGGCCGTGGCCCAGGTAATGCACGTCCATGCATCCGCTAGCGATGCCGACCATTGCACGCTATGCGTCGCGATGCACTCGGTCGTGCCTCTCGTGATCATGTTGGTGACGGTGGTTCTAGTCAGAATCGGAACTCCGGCACTGGCGCTTCTTGAAGTTCGCGTGATCGTCCGATACTGGCATCCAACGCTCTTTATACGCCCTCCTCCCGCTGGCTGCTAGCGCATCTTTCCGATCTCATTTTCAGTCTGATTCCGCCCGCCCACACACGAATTGATGGGTGAGGCTCCTCTCCCATCCCCAAAGTCGGACTGAGAAACGGAACGATGCACCAATGCATAGACGACGCTGCGGCAATTTCCCCCGCGGCCTGATTTCCCCATTCTTCAGCCATTATTTGGAGGCTTCTTATGTCGCTTGCCCGCGGCACGATTTTTCGCATTCTTCCCGCCCTCGTCTTGATTTTCGTGTCACTGACCGCGTCAGCACAAAGCGGCAACGCCGGCACCGTCCGCGGCACGCTCACCGATCCTTCAGGGGCAGTCGTTCCCAACGTCGTTATTCATCTGGTCAACGACGTCAGTGGGCTTGACCGAACCGGGGCCACTGACGCGCAAGGGCAATTTGTCTTCTCCAATGTGCCCTTCAACCCCTACCGCATCAGCGCCGTGGTCAACGGCTTTGCGCCGCTGAACCAAAATGTCGAGATCCGTTCGGCAGTGGGCACCAACGTAAAGCTGACTCTGAAGGTGACTGGTGGCAGTTCCACCGTTACAGTTGAAGCAGCGGGCGACCTGGTTGAAGATGATCCAACTTTTCACACGGATGTCGATCGCGACCTGTTTATTAAGGTGCCGCTGGAAAGCCAGTCCTCCGGTCTCAGCTCTCTTGTCACGCTGTCTACACCCGGGGTCGCGGCCGACTCCAACGGCCTTTTTCACGGGCTCGGCGACCACGCTTCCAACTCGTTTTCAATCGATGGCCAGGCGATCACCGATCAGCAGAGCAAGGTCTTTTCCAATCAGTTGCCCTCCAATGCCGTTCAGTCCCTTGAAGTCATCAGCGGCGCGCCGCCTGCCGAGTACGGCGGCAAAACCAGCCTCGTTATCGTGGCGACTACACGATCGGGACAGGGAATTACAAAGCCAACCGGTGCCATCAGCGGGTCTTATGGCACCTTTGGGTCGGCAACTACGGGAGTTGACCTGTCCTATGGGGGCAAGAACTGGGGGAATTTCGTCGAGGCCGACGGGCTCAACACCGGGCGCTTCCTCGATCCCCCGGAGTTCATCGTCTTTCATGACAAGGGCAATGAGGAGAATCTCTTCGACCGTGTCGACTACGCATTCTCCCAGACAAACTCGATGCATATCGACTTCAACTACAGCCGGTCGTGGTTCCAGACTCCCAACGCATTCGACAACCTGAATGTTCAGAACATTGTCAGCGGCGGCTCTAGCGCCAATCCCGTCTTCGGCAACGTGGGCAATGCCGATCAGCGCTCGAAGATAGGCACATTCAACATCGCGCCGACCTATACGCGAGTAATGAGCACCAACTCCGTTCTCAACCTGGGGGCGTGGATCCGCAAAGATCTCTATAACTATTACCCGAGCGGAAACCCCCTCGCCGATCAGGGCCCGGCCAACCTGCAAACCTCGTCAATCTCCCAAGACCGCACCCTAACGAACGCCGCCGCCCATTCTGACTTTGACTACTCCAAGGGGATCCAAACCATCAAGGCCGGAGTAGTCTACCAGCAGACCTTCCTGCGCGAACACGACAACCTGGGCGTTGTGAATCCCACCTATAATTCTCCGTGTGTCGACGTCAACGGTGCTCCGCTGCCCGGATACTCCAGCCCATCGACTTGCGACGGTGTCGCTTCCTTTCCAAATCCAAGCTACCTCGCGGTTCTGGGGCCGTATGACCTGACTCGAGGCGGCGGTGAGTACGCCTATTTTGGCCACACCGATATCAAAGAACTGGCTCTGTATATCGAAGATCAGATTAAGGCCGGCAATTGGCTCTTCAACCTTGGACTGCGCGAGGATCTTTACAACGGCCTTACTGATGCCAATCAGGCGGAGCCACGCTTGGGGGTTGGATATCACATCAAGCCGTCAAGCACGGTGCTGAGCGCTTCTTACGCGCGCACCCTGGAAACTCCATTCAACGAGAACTTAGTGCTTTCGAGCAGCGGCTGCTCGAATGCAGTTCTGGCTCCGTTGCTCCTTTGCACGCCGGGAGTGTCGGGAACGCTCCAGCCCGGATTCCGCAACGAGTTCCACGCCAGTCTGCAACAGGGCTTCGGAAAGCATGCAGTGGTCAGCGGCGAGTACATCTGGAAATACACGCACAACGCCTTCGACTTCAGCGTCCTGGGCAATACGCCCATCACTTTCCCTATCGACTGGCACAACTCCAAAATCCCCGGGTATGCCATTCGCGCAGAGATTCCCGTGGTTCGGGGTTTCAGCGCCTACTTCGTAACCTCATCAGTTGCCGCCCGGTTCTTCCCGCCTCAGTCAGCGGGAGCGGGGGCTACGGTGGGCCAAAGCGGATTTCCCTTCCGCATCGATCACGACGAGAAGTTCAACGAGACTACGCACCTTCAGTACACGCTTTCTCACGCCAGCGTGTTGACGGGTTTATGGGGAGGGTTCAACTGGCGCTATGATTCCGGTCTTACGGCGGGCTCAGTGCCCTGCTACAACCTCACTGACCCAAATAGTCCATGCGGTGGAATCACCTTGCCGAATGGCCAACCGGGAGTCGACCTCAGCGGCCTCACTCCCGACGAACAGTTCCAGGCTGGTATCACCTGTGACGGCGTCGCGGCTACTCCTTACTCCGGCTTTACCTCGTGCGATAACGCTGGGTACAAGTCGAACCTGGTGCAAATTCCCGCGCCAGGTAAGGAAGATGACGACCATAACCCGCCCCGCATCGCTCCGCGTAGCCTTTTCGACGCGTCTCTAGGCAAGAACAACATCTTTCACAAAGAACGCTACAAAGTGGATCTCGACCTGACAGCAATCAACTTCACCAATAAGTACGCCCTGTATAACTTCTTGTCGACGTTCAGCGGAACTCACTACGTAACTCCGCGGGCGCTAACGGCGAAGATCACGCTGAATTTCTAAAGCAAACCTCTTGCGAGCCAGCGGCAAACCTGTCGCCGGCTCGCCATCGTAAACTTTTGCACTCTCTCCACCTGCATTGTAGATTCAACTTGAATGAGCCACAAAGCGACATTGCCGCTTCTCTTACTCCTGCTGCTTGCCAGGCAGGCTTCCTCTCAGGTGCCCTCTGGTCATCCGCAAAAGGCTGGCGAGGACAAAGACCCGATAGCCATTGTTGAACTCGGCGCAGCATCAAGTTGGAACTTCAGCGGCGGCGCGGCAACATTCGCGCCGAATCTTGCCGCGGAGGTCACACCAATCGAGAATTGGCTGGAACTTGAGGCCGGCGTGTCGCCTTTCTACACTCATAAGTCAACGGAATGGGACACCGACCTACTTTTCAAGAAGCCGTGGACCATTTCACGGAAGACAGAATTCATGCTGGGCGTTGGTCCTGAATGGGTTCACCTCAGACAGATTGGAAAAGTGACCAACTCTATCTCCGGGGAGGTGGCGGGAGATTTCATGTTCTGGCCGACCGGCAAGCACCGTTTCGGCTGGTTCCTCGAACCTGCTTACGACTACAGTTTTGCGGGGGGACACCAGCAATCCATCGGTATGAGCGGTGGTCTCCTCATTGGAATTCCGTAATTGTTACGGAGCATGAGCCAGTTGTTACCTGACGACAGGCCGAAGCACTCGTTGACCCCCTTTAATATCGATGTATTTCCTCGGCAAGTTGCTGTATAACCGGCTGTTCGGACAAGTCCTGGACCAGCCCAACACGCCGAAGTGCTCTTTCAAGTTTATCCATCGATCGCGTGTTGGTAGGCAGCAGTCCGAATTTTTTCCGGTGGGAGAATCCGCAGACATTGTATGCGAATTTGGGCGCGGAATCGGACCATTCGGCTTCAGGCAAGACTCGAACCTACAACCCTTCGGTTAACAGGGGAATTTTGCGGTTTGCACAGCGTTGCACCGGATTGCACTTTCGTTGATTATAAATGACTTACATGGACGCTCGTTGCACCGGGATGCACCCAAAAGCATGATTTCTCAATCCGAACAGCCACCAAAACAGCCACCACTACCCCCCTTCGGTGTCATAGTTAAATACAGCGGAACATGAGGTGGGAGATGATGGCAAACGCGACGATCAAGAAGCCGAAATCGATCAAAGGCGTCTACGAGATGCCGGCCGAGAGTGGCATCTGGTGGATCAACTATTACATAGAGGGCCGGCGATTCCGCGAAAAGGTCGGTCGGCGGTCAGACGCGATCACTCTCTATCAGCGTCGCAAGACTGATGCCCGGATGGGCGTCAAAATGCCCGAGGTCCGCGCTCGCCGTGCGGTGCTCTTCGAGGAGATCGCGGCGGATGCTCTCGTCTACTCGAAAGAGCACAAAGCCTCGTACCCCGGAGACCGTTCGACGGTCGGCAAGCTCCTGCCCGTCTTCGGCAAAGTTCCCCTCGACGACATTACGCCGCAAACGATCAAAGCCTACCTGGACACGCGGGATGATCTGACGAAGACGACGATCAACCGCTATCGCGGGACAATATCGATGATCTTTCAGGAGGCCATCCGCAACGGCAAAGCGAAGGCCAACCCTGCACGGCTGGTGCGCCTGCACCGGGAGGACAACAGCCGGGTTCGATTCATCACTTATCCAGAAGAGGCGGTCATCCGCACCGTAATTCGCGAGCGGTGCCCTATTCACGAACCCGAGTTGACCCTGGCCCTCGAAACGGGAATGCGGCGGGGAGAGCTGTACTCGCTCGATTGGGACCGCGTCGATCTGGCGCGCAGGCAGTTGCACTTGCTGAAAACCAAGAACGGCACAGCGCGCGTGGTGATTCTCACAGCCGCCGCCGTCAGCGCCCTTGAGGAACTGCTGAAGCGCCGGAATCCGGATTCGCCCAAAGTCTGCCTTACCCGCTATGGCGAGCCCATGGTCTCGCCCCGAGCCTGGTTTGAGTTGGTAATGGAGAAAGCGATAAAAAAGAACTCCTCGCTTAGGGACGTTACGTGGCACATTTTTCGGCACACGTACATCTCTCGACTCGTTATGGCCGGGGTGGATCTGAGGACAGTGCAGGAGCTCGCCGGACATAAAGATATCAAGATGACCGTGCGCTACGCTCACCTCGCACCAGCCCACAAACTCGCCGCGGTAGACAAACTGGCCGAGTACCGCCGAGAGCAAGAAAAGGCTGAACGCTCAAAGACACAAAGCATCGATACCGCGGCAGCGTAGCCGATCCCCAGCTAGCCTTTGGCGTGCACGGGACGAGTCCCGAAGATTCTCCAGACAGCGTCTGGAGAATTCCCTGCTTCCCCAATTGCCCAGACGCAGTCTGGGCAATTCCCCAACCTGGCCACAAGATGTAATTTGGCGATAGCCCATGTCGAAATCGTTCCAAGGTTGAACGATATTGACGACAAAGAACCTTCTGGTCGCAGACCGATTCTGGGGGCATACTGGCTGCGCGAGGCCCTGCCAATGTCGGCTGGGCCGCTTGTCGGCGCAGTGTCTTCCCTTGTACGAGATTGAATTCCGGTGGGACAGCGTCACCGCTCCAGCTAGTGGTCTTTCATAATAGGGGTATGGCCGATACATGGTTCACATCCGATTTTCACTTCGGGCACTTCAACATCATCCGCTATTGCAATCGTCCGTTTGCGAGCACGGAAGAGATGGATGCGCACATCGCGGATCGGATGAACGCGCACGTCAAGCCTGACGATACCCTCTATTTCCTTGGGGATTTCTGCATGGGGAACGTTGAAAAGGTGGCGGCCTATCGCAGGCGTTTGAACTGCAAGACGATCCATTTTGTTGAGGGAAACCATGACAAAGTGACGCGCAAATCACAAAGCCTTTTTGCTTCCTGGAGTTCCTTATCCGAAATCCATGTGGGTAAGCAAGGAATCGTTCTTTGCCATTACGCGATGCGTGTCTGGCCGCATCATGGACGCGGCGCTTGGCAGCTCTATGGCCACTCACACGGCAACTTGCCCGACGATCCACTGTCGCTATCGATGGACATCG
>Ga0224555_1005708_pt1 | contig 10188 bp, 7 predicted proteins | sample 714S23034metaG_FD_180687 | JGI IMG/M metagenome (GOLD analysis project Ga0224555, IMG submission 180687) | Peat soil microbial communities from Stordalen Mire, Sweden - 717 S2 30-34 | ecosystem: Environmental > Terrestrial > Soil > Wetlands > Peat | place: Sweden: Norrbotten County, Stordalen...
AAGCGAAAGCCCCTGGAAGAAGATGATTGGAAAGCCGTATTCGGGAAAACCGAACGTCCGGTTTGATGAGGGGGAGCTGGAGATAGAACCATTTGGCAACTACGCCAGCTCTCTACTCTACTGAAGTTAATAAGCACTTCATTAGTAAAAAGCAGATATTAATTCTTATTGCAACATGGCAGATATTTTGTTATTTTTAACTGCAAAAAATTATTGAAACAACAATTTCGGAAGCGAAGCTTAACGAAATTGGTAAGTTGTAATGAGACCCAAGCTTCAGAAACAAAGTGTACTGAAGCTTGCAGGTCGAATTATCCCGCAAAGCGGAGGGTCGCATACCCGTTATTAATAGAAATAAAATTTAACTTGTTTCAAGTCTATCAGTCTTTAAAAATTGCCAAAGGAAAATGATATGAAATCAAGATTCACATCAGTTGTAGTTATTATAAGTTTATTGCTCCTTTTTGCAGTTACCGGTATTTGTCAGGATAAGATCAGCGCGTCCGACTGGGTGGATAAGGTTGGTCAAGGCAACGTTAATTGGTCGGCGGGTTATATTGAGGCTGTGGGTATTGGCGCTCCACCCGAAAAATTGGCAGGCAAAATAAATGCTCGTCCGATAGCTTTGCGTGCGGCTCAAAAAGATGCCTTGCATAATTTGCTGGAAATCACCAAAGGTATGCAAGTTGATTCGTCAACCTCGGTGAAAGATTTTACCGTGGAGAGCGATGTTATTGATACGCAAGTCAATGGTCTGGTGAAAGGAGCTTTAATCGTTGATTATCAATACATGCCTGATGGTATAGCCGAAGTCAGATTGAGGTTGCCTCTTTACGGTAACTTGGCTCAGATAATTATGCCATTGGCCATGGCAAAGCCACCCGCAGCGCCAGCCCCGACTGAATCAGTACCAGCTCCGGCTGTAAAAGCTTCCGAGTCTCCATCTGCACCTGTTGTTTACACCGGCATGGTTGTTGATGCTCGCGGTATTCAAGCACGTCCGGCAATGTTCCCCAGAATCTTTGATGAAGATAGCAAGGAAGTTTACGATTCAGTAAATGTTGATCTCGAATACGCGATAAAGAATGGAATGAGCGGCTATGCGCGTGACCTTACCATGGCACAGGCAAATCAGCGCGTAATAGGCAATCCAATAACGGTAAAGGCTGTGAGAACAAGCGGCCCCGGTAAATCTGATATTATCATCAACAATGCCGATGCCCAAAAAATTAGATTATCGGCTGAAAGTGCTACCTTTTTGAAACAGTGCAAAGTAATAATTGTTTTGGATTAATATTATTTCATCTTGAATTTCAGGAAAAATTAGCAAGCACTTTTCCCTGAAAGGGATAATTGATAAATAATAAAAATTATGCAAAATTGCAAAAGTCAATAGTCAAAACAAGGAGTAGTTTCTGTCATGTCGAAATAAGGAAATGGAAAGGTAAAAGTATGAAGATAAAAGCTGCTGACCCTATCTCATCTATGAACGGTAGTGTTATACAAACCAATTGCCCACATTGCGGTCACGAAGGTACTTTTGATGTAATTGGACAAGATTTGTTTATAGATGGTCAATACATTTGTGGACAACGACGTTGTCCAGACAAAATTTGCAGGGGTCACCTTTTCATTATTCTAGGTAGAAGCGGGGAACTGTTGTTTCAATATCCTCCTCGCAATATTGCTTTCAACAAGGAGAACATTCCTGCATCGATTATAAAGACTTTTGAAGAGGCCATTACCTGTCATTCACAAAACTGTTTTGTTGCTTCGGCTATAATGATTCGACGAACCTTGGAGGAAATTTGCGAAGAACGAGGTGCTGTCGGAAATGATCTCAAAACACGTATTAAAGATCTCAAAACAAAAGTACTTCTACCACAGGAATTGTTTGACGCAATGGACGAACTCCGTTTGCTTGGTAATGATGCCGCTCATATCGAGGCCAATACTTTTGCGCAAATCAGTAGTCCAGAACTCAATGTCGCTATAGAGTTTACTATTGAGCTCCTCAAAGCCCTTTATCAATATAGCAGTCTCCTAAGCAAGATGAGAGGACTGAAAAAACCGGTGCCCTAAACATATGATAAAATTTTTAGCAAGATTTAGGATATTTCCTTTTCATACAGAATAGTCAATTCTTACATAGGTGAATTCAACAAACAATTTTAGGAGAAATGAAGGTTGTCAAAACGTATCGTAATTTTATCTTCGGAAATTGCCAATAAAATAGCTGCCGGTGAGGTGGTGGAAAGACCGGCGTCTATTGTTAAAGAATTGGTGGAGAATTCTATTGATGCCGGAGCCGGCGATATCAGGGTGGAATTGGAAAAGGGTGGCTGCCAATCGATCAAAGTAATTGATAACGGTTCGGGAATAGAACGCGAAGATGTGGCGCTGGTATTTGAAAGACATGCCACCAGTAAAATTTATAACTTTGAAGATATTTACAGTGTAGCTTCGTTTGGTTTCCGCGGAGAAGCCATGCCCAGCATCGCTTCTATTGCGCGGGTAGAGTTATTAACACGGCGCAAAGATGATTTAGCAGGAACGAGAGCCACACTGGAAGCAGGTAAAATACAGGAAGTGGCGCCCGCGGGCTGTCCCGCCGGTACGCAAATATCGGTGACCAAAATATTTGCCAACGTTCCCGCGCGCAGGAAATTTCTAAAAACAGAATCCACAGAACAGGGTTTATGTCTGGACGCGATCACCCGCCTGGCCCTGGCCCATCCGGAGATCAGCTTTCAAGTTAATGTTAATGGACGCGATGCATTTACCGCGCCCCAAGCCAGGGATGTCTCCGAACGCATTGCTATGGTCATGGGTGACGATTTTTCCAATCATCGCGTCTTAATTGCCGCGCAGAAAGAAAATTTCAGTTTGACGGGATTCATCTCTCGTCCGGAATTCACAAAATCAAATTCAAAAAGTATATATTTGTTTGTCAATAAACGCTTTGTCCGCGATAACAGTGTAACCCATGCCGTATTGTCGGCATACCGGCAGATTATTGAGCCCAGACGCTATCCTGCCGCGGTGTTGTTTCTTAATCTGCCACCTGAAGATGTTGATGTCAATGTTCATCCGGCCAAGATGGAGGTTCGCTTTAAAGATTCGCATGGCGTTTACGATCTGGTATCCAAAACAATTGCGCAGAGTCTTGCCGGCACTGAAACGTCGAAGGGTAGTCTCATTTATCGTTTGGCGCCTAAAGTGGATTTATTATCAAGGCGGAAAGATATGAATGATTATGCTTCGGACTTCGCGCCTTCGCGAGACAGAATTCCGGTTAAGCCTTTTGGTTTGTTTTCCCGGCAAAATTTACAACAGGCAATTACCAATGATCTGTCAACGCGTTCTTCAGTTGCGGAAAAAGTTGCCACTTTCAATAGCGACAACATTGGGGCAAAAGAAACAATAACTTTCTCCAGCTTAAAATATTTGGGACAATTTGCCAATACCTATCTTATTTTCGCGGGCGATGACGGCCTGCTTCTGCTTGATCAGCATGCGGCCCATGAAAGGATAATTTTGGAGCGGTTAAAAAAAACAATGGGACCGCAAATTATCAGTCAATCACTTCTTATGCCGGAAATTGTCAACTTGACTCCGGGGCAAATTACATTATTTTCCGGCTACATTAATTTTTTACAGGAAATTGGTTTGGAAATTGAAATCTTCGGCCGGGACGCAATTGTTGTCAAAACGCTTCCGGTAATCTTATCGCAAGTTCAAGCTAAAGAAATAATTTCTGATATTGCCGATCAACTGGGCGAACAAAATCAGATGCCTTCTTTACAGGAAAAGAAGGAAAAAATACTGGCTTCTTTGGCTTGCAGTGCGGCAATCAAGGCCAACACTGTTCTATCTTCGGACGAAGTAGCCGCTCTTTGCCGTGATCTGGAAGAAACACCTTTTAATCTCACCTGTCCTCATGGACGTCCAATCACTATCAATTTTTCCTTAAGCGAAATCGAAAGAATGTTTAAAAGAAAGTAGAAAAAATAAAGATGGAAAAAGTACCGCTGGTAATAATTAATGCGCCTACTGCTACAGGTAAAACTGAATTAGCCATCAACTTGGCATTAGAATTTGGCGGCGAAATTATCAGCGCTGATTCCCTGCAGGTTTACCGTTATCTGGATATCGGCACGGCAAAACCGTCACAAGAACAAAGAAACAAAGTCAAGCATCATTTGATCGATATTATTAATCCGGACGAAGAATTTAATGCCGCCATTTTTGCTGAACAGGCGCGGATCATAATTGCTGATTTGGCCAGGCACGGGAAACCCATATTTATTGTCGGGGGAACAGGGCTGTATATCCGGGCGCTTGTCCGGGGAATTATTGAGACTCCGACAGTTGATGAAAATATCAGGAATCATTATCGCCAATTGCGAGATGGCCACGGAAAAGAATATCTTTATAATTTGCTGAAACAAAGGGATGCCGATGCCGCCGGCAAAATAAACCCCAATGATTCTATTAGGGTAATTCGCGCATTGGAAGTTTTGGAACAAACCGGAGAATCAATTTCAGCCAAACAAAAAAGACATTCCTTTGCCGATTGTCCTTACAAAACCTACAAAATCGGCCTTCAGCTTGCCCGTGCTGAGTTAAAGCAAAAAATTATTTTGCGAACGGAAAAAATGATTGCCGCAGGGTTCTTGGATGAAGTTAAAAGTATTATAGATCGAGGCTACAGTTATAATCTCAAACCATTGCAATCATTAGGTTATAAGCAAATCATAGGATTCTTACGAAAAGAGTATGATTGGGAAAATGCTCTAGATTTAATCAACCGTGATATCTGGCATTATGCCAAGCGGCAATTGACCTGGTTTGCCGCCGACAAGGAAATAAATTGGTTCAAACCTGATTTATCGGGAGAAATTAAGAAAAATGTGAAGAAATTCTGGAAAGATTGTACATCTGCTTAATAACACAGAGTATGCAATATTGCTTGACTTAGGCAGGTTCTGAATATAATTATACCGGGTGGTTTTTGGGAAAAATGGAGAGATAAAATCTTTTTTAATGATACATTCAAATATTTTGAAAAAAGAGAATTATTATGGCGCGTCAAAAAATAATTAGAGCATTAATCAGTCTATTTATATTTTGTGCCGTTGTATTCTTTCTGATCTCCTGCGGGCCGAAGGTAAGGGTGGCGGTGAGCCAGCTGGATACTCCCGGACATCATACCTTCACCGGTTTAAAACTGCTTGATCAGGAAAAGTATGCCGACGCCAAGAGAGAATTTGAAATGGCGACACAGCTTGATGCCAAATATTCAAAGGCTTATACCGGTATGGCCTTAGTCAATATTTATACAAGTAATTTCAATGCCGCCTCGGATAATCTAGCTCTGGGTTTAAAAAACGCCAAGGACACTGACGAAAAACTTTTTGTTAGTGTCGGCAAAATTCGTTATTACACCTTGAGTAAATCAGATCAGAAATGGCTGGAGTCGGCGAAAAATCAATTTGATGAAGCTGTCATGATGGATCCTAAATACTCGCCTGCTTACTATTTTATGGGTTTGGCGTACAAAGAAGCATTGGAATTTAATCTGTCCGGTCAAATGTTTGCTAAGGTAATTCAGTTAAAAACCGATCATATGGCTGATGCCGATGCACAGTTGAAATTTCTCCAAAAGGTTCAGCTAGCCATGCCTGCTACAGAAACGGGAAAGAAAATAGCTCTCGTGGAACGCATTACCAGAGCGGATGCGGCGGCGATATTTATAGAAGAATTAAAAATAAAAGACCTTTATAATAAACCGGCGCCGAAGGTTTTGGACACACCTTTAAAAGAAACGGAGAAAGTTTCGACGGAGGTAAAAGAGATGGAAAAAGTTCCAATAGATGCGCCTCCTCCCGTACTTGTTAAATTGCTGGCGAAAGATATTGCAGATCATCCCTTGAAAACGGATATTGAGGGGATACTGGAAATCGGTGTTCGCGGACTGGAAAATGATCCGAAAGGTAACTTCAATCCCGGCGAAGTTTTGTCCCGCGGCGAATATGCCATAATGCTGGAAGATATATTGATAAAACTAACCGAAGAAAAGGATTTGGCCGCCAGATATGTTAATTCAAAATCATTATTTCCCGATGTGCCTGCGGACATGCCTTATTTTAATGCTATTATAGCCGTGACTTCACGTGGAATTATGGAAGCAAAAAATACAAAGACCGGTGAGTTTCTGCCGCTTAAACCCGTGACCGGTGTGGACGCGCTTTTGATTATCCGTAAACTTAAAAAAGAATTAAAATTAAACTGATTACGGTTGTGATAAGCAAAGCGCAGTCAGTTTGGTAAGTCGAACGATCCCACGTGCGAAGCTAAGAGGAACTATATCGATGAGACTCAAGCTTATCTTGAGATTCAAGTGATTTGTAGATTGGAGAATAATATTAAATGGCAACAAAAGAGTTAAGTAAAGCGTTTGAACCGGCCGATGCCGAGAAAAGATTATACGATTACTGGCTAAAAAATAAGTTTTTTCACGCTCAGGATAGCAGTGAGGCTCCCGCTTTTTCCATTGTCATCCCGCCACCCAATGTAACCGGAATGCTGCATATGGGGCATGCTTTAAATAATACACTGCAGGATATTATTATCCGCTTCAAAAGGATGCAGGGTTATAACACGCTCTGGATGCCGGGCATGGATCACGCGGGCATTGCCACACAAAATGTTGTTGAACAGCAATTGATGAAAGAAGGATTATCCCGCCATAATTTAGGGCGTGAAAAATTCATCGCCCGCGTCTGGGAATGGAAAGAAAAATATGGCGGCGTGATCATTAATCAGCTGAAACGTCTGGGCTGTTCCTGCGACTGGCAGCGAGAACGCTTCACCATGGATGAAGGATTATCTAAAGCTGTACGGGAGGTTTTTGTCAGGCTGTACAATGAGGATATGATTTACCAGGGCGACTATATTGTCAACTGGTGTCCCCGCTGTCACACCGCGATTTCAGATCTGGAAGTCGAATTCAAACAGGACCAAAGCTTCCTTTGGAATATCCGTTACCCCTTCGCCGATGGCAGTGGAGATATTGTAGTGGCAACCACCAGGCCGGAAACGATGCTGGGCGATACGGCTGTGGCCGTCAATCCCGTGGATATGCGTTACAAAGATAAAGTCGGCAAATTTGTGATTCTGCCTTTGATGAACAAAAAAATACCGATCATTGCCGATGACTATGTGACGATAGATTTCGGTTCCGGCGCGGTGAAGATCACCCCGGGTTCAGATCCCAACGACTTTGCCATGGCCCAGCGCCATCAACTGGAAATCATTTCCATCATGGACGGTAAAGGTATCATTAATGAACACGGTGGCAAATACAAAGGACAGGATCGTTATGAAGCCCGGAAAAATGTTATTACCGATCTGGAAAAGGGCGGTTATATGGTCGGCACCGAGCCTTACGCGCACAATGTCGGCCAGTGCTACCGCTGTAAAACAGACATTGAGCCGATGGTGTCTAAACAATGGTTTGTTAAAATCAAACCTTTGGCCAAGCAGGCAATCGCGGCAGTGGTGAAGGGGAAAACAAAAATTATTCCTAATACATGGGAAGCAACTTATTTTGACTGGATGAACAACATCCGCGACTGGTGCATTTCCCGGCAGTTGTGGTGGGGACACCGCATTCCCGTCTGGTATTGCGATGGCTGCGGCAAAGTGATTGTCGCCACGGTGGATCCCGATAAGTGTCCCGATTGCGGCGGCGCGTCTCTGAAGCAGGATGAAGATGTTCTGGATACCTGGTTTAGTTCCGCGCTCTGGCCTTTTTCCACTTTGGGTTGGCCCAATAAAACAAAAGCTCTTAAAACATTTTATCCGACATCAGTCTTAATTACCGGTTTCGATATACTTTTCTTCTGGGTGGCCCGGATGATGATGATGGGAATTTACGTGATGAAAGAAGTTCCCTTTAAGGATGTTTATCTCCATGCTCTGGTGCGCGACGAAAAAGGCGAGAAGATGAGCAAGTCCAAAGGCAACAGCATTGACCCGCTGATGATGATCGATCAATATGGAACAGACGCATTTCGTTTTACGCTGGCCGCCTACACCGCGCAGGGACGTGACGTGCGCTTGTCACCGGAACGCATCGAAGGCTACAAATTCTTTGTCAATAAAATATGGAACGCGTCCAAGCTGACGCTTAACAATCTGGCTGACTTCGATGAAGCAGCTCCAGTGACTGCTTCTGATTCACTGCCGGATAAGTGGATCAAGGCGAAATTAAATGAAGCAATTGGAGAAATCACCCGCAGTCTGGATGAGTATCGTTTCAACGATGCATCCGCCGCTATTTACCGCTTTATATGGCATGAGTTCTGCGATTGGTATCTGGAATTAAGCAAGCCTGTGTTTTATGGCAAAGTAACCCCGGAACAAAGACAAGCTACCCAACGAACTTTGCGCGAAGTTTTCAAAACAATGCTGCAACTGTTGCATCCCTTTATGCCTTTTGTTACCGAAGAGCTTTGGCAGGCGCAAAACGGAAGCGATAAAAATTCGATTATGGTCAGTTCCTTTCCTCAACCTGTGGAGAGTTGGAAAGATGCAGCAGCCAAAAAGGAAATGGAACTTCTGATGGAGGTTATTACCAGTATTCGCAATATCCGTGGAGAAATGCGAATACCGCCTTCGACCAAATTGCAAGTTTTGATTTCAGCGCCCGATATGCAATTAAAAAATACAATTGAAAGCGGCAAAAACTATATAGTCAACATGGCTAATTTGGAGGAGCTGACTGTGGCAGTGGATTTAGTGGAGCCCAAAGGAGTAGCCACGGGGATTGTCGGTTTAACGCGGATATTTGTCCCTGTTACCGGTGTTGTAGATATTGCCGGCGAAAAAACGCGTCTGGATAAGGAATTGGCGAAAGTTTCTAAAGATTTAGAACAGAGTTCCAGAAAGCTTGCCAATCGCGACTTTCGCGAAAAGGCTGCAGATGCAGCCATTAAAAAAGAAGAAGATAAATTAAAAGACTGCCAGGAAAAATTCACCGCCCTGGAGGCCGCTCTGAAAAAACTAAAAGAGATTGCCGTGTGATGGAAAAACAAATCAGGAACATCATTGAAGCCGCGCTGGCCGAAGATATCGGCACCGGCGACATCACCACACAGGCCATCGTCAGCCGTAAAAAGAAGGGCGAGGCGCAGGCTGTTGCCAAAGATGATTTTGTCATTGCCGGAATTGATGTCTTTGCCGAAACTTTTCAACTTCTGGATAAAGGTATCAAAGTTAAGAAATTAATGGATGATGGATGCCGGGCAAAGAAAGGCGATATCATTGCCGAAGTCTCCGGCAGTTTGTCCAATATTTTACAGGCCGAACGTGTTGCGCTGAATCTGTTTCAGCGGATGTCCGGTATTGCCACGCTGACTGCGAAATACGTGGAAGCTGTGCGCGGAACAAAAGCAAAAATTATCGATACACGCAAGACCATGCCTGGCCTGCGCGTTCTGGATAAGATGGCTGTGCGTATCGGCGGCGGCTGCAATCATCGCACCGGTCTTTATGACGGCGTGCTCATTAAAGATAATCATATCGAAGCCGCAGGCGGCATTACCGCCGCTATCAAAGCGCAAAGAAAGCGTCTGCCGCATACTTTGAAAATCGAAGTGGAAACCAAAAACATACAGGAAGTAAAAGAAGCTCTTAAATGCGGTGTTGATATCATCATGCTGGATAATATGTCCGTCCCGGCAATGAAGAAAGCTGTCGATTTTGTGGCCGGACGCGCGCTTTTGGAAGCCTCCGGCAACGTGAGCCGGCAACATGTTTCCGAAATTGCCGTCACCGGCGTCGATTTGATTTCCATAGGCGAACTTACCCACTCTGTTCGTGCCGCGGATATTTCCTTGAAAATAAAAGCGAAGCCCAGCGCATAACCTAAAGGTCATACGTGCCGGGGATGAAGGCTGATCCCATCTGGAGTGGGGCGGAAGTCGGTGCATAAAATAATGTGCCATAGCCAGAAATTTTCCGACCTTTTCTTGTCATATATTGGGCGTTATGTTGACTTCAGTAGAGTAGAGAGCTGGCGTAGTTGCCAAATGGTTCTATCTCCAGCTCCCCCTCATCAAACCGGACGTTCGGTTTTCCCGAATACGGCTTTCCAATCATCTTCTTCCAGGGGCTTTCGCT
>Ga0224555_1005709_pt1 | contig 10188 bp, 13 predicted proteins | sample 714S23034metaG_FD_180687 | JGI IMG/M metagenome (GOLD analysis project Ga0224555, IMG submission 180687) | Peat soil microbial communities from Stordalen Mire, Sweden - 717 S2 30-34 | ecosystem: Environmental > Terrestrial > Soil > Wetlands > Peat | place: Sweden: Norrbotten County, Stordalen...
CTCCACCTTGCGTCTCCTGTCCATCGCCCTCCCCGTCCGCTTCGCAGACAGGGTAGGCCGATCTTTCGGTTAGGGTGGGGCCAAATGTAATGATCGAAGTGGGGCCACTTCAGAGTAGCGAAATCAACAAGTCGCGCGGCTACTGTCTGGCAACCCGGAGATCCTGCTCAACTCAATCTCACGCTACTACAGGTTCTTGCACGGTGAACAGCAGCAAGCTTTCCTCGAAAACCTGCGTGAGAAGTCATCCTGAGAATGATTCGCCCCAGAGCCGATCGCTTGCGGCAGGACCCCTTGTCGTACGAAAGTCTACGCCAGCAAATCCTGCGTCGCGACGGCTGGACGTGTCAAATCTGTGGCACTTAACCGGCCAATCCCTACGTCAGAGACGCAAAAAGATGGGTTACAAAAAGATGGGTTATCCTTTATCCGTTTTCATGGAGAGTGTTGCAGGAGGAAGGAAGGCTCTCTTCTAGGCGGATATCCTTGCAGGGGTTCGCTCAGCGAGAGAGCCTCCAAGCAATACGATTCTGTTTATCCCACTTTCTGGGAACTATTGCAACCCAGACTTTGACTGGGCGGCGGCTGGGAGCGAACCGATCATTCGCTTCTGTCCGAAGTGTCTGTGCAATACGATCATCGGCCATGGCCGACGGCGCAAACAAGCTCATGACGAGAGTCACGACTGGATTGGGATTCGTCGCGGCCTCTGCACGCAATGCGAAGAGACTTTCACGTTCCTTCCCGTTTTCTCCCTACCCTACACGCAGTACAGTCTGGTCGCACGCAGTCAGGCGTTGCGACGATACTTTCTGGACCACGGTTCTTGGGAAAGCGCGGTGCCGCATCTCCAAGATCCGGATCGAGTCCCTGACCCTTCCACTCTGCGCCGCTGGTTCCACAGCCTGGATTCTTCGCGACCTGCGTTTTGCTTTCTGCGATCCGCCCTGGAAACCATGGGGCAATGGCTAACCCGCGGCGAGCGACTAGAGTGCGGTTTCTTACGCTTGTCCTGGCCGACCCTGTTTCCGTTTCTGCAAGTCTTCTGGCCCTTGCGCCTGTGAGAGCAACGAGATTTTCTTACTGCCCCACCATCCTTGCCTGGGAACTGGGGCCCAGAGTTCGTAGTTTGGGCTGGGGAGAACGAGGGCCGCCATGGGCGAGGATTTGGAACGGCTCAAACAGCGCATTCCATTGCTCGAGTACTTGCAACGTCACCACTGGACCGGACACCGCGCCGGCGCTCGCTCCGAGTTCGTCGGACTCTGTCCCTTGCATGAGGAAACCCAGCCTTCCTTCTACGTCAACCCTCGCAAGAATCTGTTCTACTGCCACGGCTGCGGCCGAGGCGGGGACCTGATTCGCTGGGTGGAGCTTTCGCAGCATCTCTCCTTCCGCCAGAGTGTCACCTACTTGCGGGAGGAGCTCGCACCCACATCCCAACTGCTCGAACACACCGCCGGTTTTTATCAACTCGAACTGCACCGCCATCCCGAAGGCATTCACTACCTGGCGCAGCGTGGGGTACACGATCCCGCCCTGATCGAGGAACTCGGCATTGGCTATGCGCGCGGTGGAAACTTGCGCCCTCATCTCAGCAACCTCGGCTATTCCCTGGAGCTTCTCTTGCAAGCCGGGTTGATCGGCCAGCAGGGTCAAGATGCCTTCTGCCGCCGAGTGATCTTTCCTTGCCGCCAGCACCATCGCATCGTCAACCTCTACGGCCGCAGTGTGGGCGCTGCCTTTCCCCACCGACTGCTGCCACGCTCCAAAGGCGGCTTGTTCGCCTGGGAATCGGTCCGCCTCTTCCCCCAGGTGATTCTGGTGGAAGGACTATTGGATCTGGCGGTGCTGTGGCAGGAAGGCTTTCGCAATACCACCTGTGCGATCGGTACTCATTTGACTCCCCCGCAACTGGCTCAGCTGTGCGAGAACCGTGACCGCTCGGTCTACCTTGCCTTTGATCAGGACGACAACCAGGCCGGACAACGCGCGGCTCAGGTGCTTGCTCAACGCCTGCAGGAGAATCGCCTGCGCGTTCGCATCGTCCACTTACCCGCCGGTCATGACCCCAACAGTTACTTTGCGGCGGGCGCGACCAAGAGCAACTTTATCCGCTGCCTCGATCAGGCTCAATCCCTATGACCCTGCGACTGGTTGTGCAGAAGGCTGCGCCCCCCAGCGCCTCCCCTTATCGGCTCCTCGACGAGCACGATCGGGAAATCGCCTGGGCCAACGATTTCCTCGATGCTCAAAGGCTTCGCCAACTCTCGCCGCGCTCCTTGCGCGCGTACGGATATGACTTGCTGCATTTCGCTCGCTGGCTGCAGCCTACGCGCCGTCCTCTGGCCCAGCTCCAGCAATCTTGCTTGCTCGACTATGTCCGCAGCCAGCTCGATCGTGAACCCAAACCTACTCCCTCCACCATCAATCACCGCTTGGGCGTGGTGCGCTGTCTGTATCGCTTCCATTACGGACAGGAGATTCCGGCAGGCAAGTCCCACTTCCGGCACACCTATACGGCACGATCCTCTCTGGGCTATGGCCGGCCACAACCTAAACTCGCTACGGGTCTGCGACTACGGCAGCCCCGCCGCGTGGTCGTCCCCCTTTCGGCCGAGGAAGTCGCCCGTTTCTGGAAAGGCTTTCGCACCTTTCGCGATCTCGCCCTCCTCGCCCTCATGCTGCTGGATGGCCTGCGCTCCTGTGAGCTTCTCCACCTCCAGCTCGAAGATCTCCGCTTCTCCGAAGCCCAACTCCGCGTCCTCGGCAAAGGCAACAAGCAGCGCGTCCTGCCCCTGCCCGCAGAAACCATCGAGGTCCTGCAAAATTATCTGCGCTTAGAAAGACCTCTGACCAACTCGCCTGCCCTGTTCGTTTCCCTCAAGGGCCGCCAGCGCGGACGTCCCATGACTGCAGCCGGACTACGCTCCCTGTTCCGCCATCACCGACGAGCTAGCAAGGTTCCCCAAGCCAATCCCCATCGCTTCCGCCACACTTTCGGAACTGACATGGTGCGCGCCGGTATCTCCTTGCCGGCCTTGATGCACCTGATGGGACACGCTCACATTCATACCACCATGCTCTACGTGGAACTGGCTCCTCAAGACGTCTGGCGCGAGTATGCCCGCGCGGTCGCCCAGCGCATCCGCTTGTCCGCGACGGAGATTTCATGAAACCTCCGCCCCCGACTCTCGAGCAGATCTTCGATGATCACATCCGTATCCTGGCCACCGTTCTGCGGCCGGGAACGGTGAAGCACTATCGCTGCAGTGTCCGCCGATTCCTCACCTATCTCCACGCTGCTTTTCCTCAGGTACGCAAGCTCGGTCAGTTGCGCCGCGACCCCCATCTGCTGGGCTGGCTCCGCTTCCTGGGTGAACAAGATCCTCCCTTGGGCAATTCCGTCCGTGACCAGTACCTAATCAAGCTCCGCCGTCTGTTTCACGACTTGGCCGACAACGGCCATGCCCTACCCCCCGATCTCATCCGGCGAGAGGATTTTCCTCCCCCAGACCACTATCTGCCCAAACCGCTTTCCCCAGAGGACGATCGCCGCTTGGAGCAAGAACTCCGCCACACCGACGACCTGGTGTCCAACGCCCTGCTGCTCCTCCGCGCGACCGGACTCCGCATCGGCGAGGGTATCGATCTCCCGCTGGATTGCCTGCGCCAGATCAGTGCGACGCAGTGGGCGCTTCATGTCCCGCTCGGTAAGCTGCATACCGAACGTTGGGTGCCGGTCCAGGACGACACCCGGCGCATCCTGGCTCGCATACTGGAGTTGCGTACCCTAGCTCCTCCGCACGGCTTACTGCATTCCCAAGATTTCTTACTGCCTCGCTATCGTCAGCCTGAGGCCTGGTATGCCGTCCTCCGCCGCACCTTAGCCCAGGTTGCCCAACGCGCCGGTTGCACCAGCCCGGTCACCCCGCACCGCCTGCGACACTCCTTCGCTAGCGAAATGCTGCGTTTGGGCGTCAGTTTACCTGCTCTCATGCAACTGCTGGGTCACAACGATATCCGTATGACCCTGCGCTATGTGCAGGTCACACAGCAGGACCTGCAACGCGAATTTCACCGCGCGCGCCTCAACACCACCACCCCGTTGCACCCCATTCCTAAACTCCCTCTTCCCGCAACCACCACCCCCGTTCAAGCCGACATCCCCGCCATTCACGACGCCATCGCCGCTACCCAGCATCTTCTGCAGCTGTTTCGCCGTCAGCTGCACGATGACAAGTCCCGCTGCAAACTCCGACGCCTTTCGCAGCGCCTGCTCAAACTCCGTCACGAACTCGACTCCCTCGCCGACGCCGAAAAATGAGCGCACATTGGCCGGTCAAGTGGCACGATGTCGAATCTTGAGGTGCACCACAGAGAGTTCCGCCGCCATTCGGGATCCGACTCGGAGGAGAACTTGATCAGCTCTACGCAGCATGCCACGCCAGAGTGCATCGCCGCTAAGGTCGCTATGCAAACTCAACAGTCCTGGTGTTACCACACCTTGCGGAGACCTTCGAGTCCTTGGAGATAATCCTCCTCTTGGATCCTGCTTTCCACTCCGTATTCCGTCAGGATCGTCATCATCTTTCCCACGGGGACTCCGGCAAGCTCAGCGGCTCTGCCGAGAGATGCCTCCCCCTTCTTGTACCGTTCCACCGCGAGTAAGATTCTGCCGCGGGTAACCATGTCCCGCACCGACTTCGAAAGATCACTCCGCTGTTCCTTCGTGAGTTCGTTCAGGAATTCGAAGTTCTCACGATCCATCCGGATGCTCATGGTCTTGCTCATGGTCTTGTCTCCAATTTCCGTCTGGCATCTTCCAGAATTGATTCTTTATAACGCCCGTGTTTTGCCAGTGTCGCAAGTTTGGACAGGGCCTCGCTGCCCGTAAGCAAACCCTTTTCGCGGCTTCGAACCAAGATGCCGATAGCTGTGGTGAACGCAATACCGAGCAACTTGCAGGCATTGATTCCGTTCTTCTCATCAATGCCCAGAACGTCATCCGAACCAAGAGAACTTCGACATCGTTGCAGCGCTGGGCTGCGTTCACGAGGTCCATGGGTTGAATACTGAGACTCCCGTAATCGCCACGTCCCGGGTGTTGCGGGTGACCAGAGTAAGGTTGTGCTGCAGGGCGGTAGCAGCAAGAAGGCCGTCAATTACGGGGAGGGGAGACTTCGCGGCGAGTGCCTTCGCGGTGATCCCACCCCAGCGATCGGCGACCGCTTGATCAATAGCCAGAATGCGGCCTGCAAAGCGCAGAGCGAGCTCGTGGTCTAGCCAAGATTCGAGCGAGACACGGCGAGAAGACACATCAGGCAGGGAAGCAATGCCCTTGCGAATTTCGCCGAAGGTGAGGACGCTCAGGTAGAGGAGGTTTTCATCAGTGGCATCGATCCACTTCGTAACTGCGGGCTCAGGCCTGGGCTTCACGAGCTCGGAAACAACGTTGGTGTCAAGCAGGAATCCACTCACAAGTCAACCAGGCGGCCGTAATCCGGCGTCCTCTCCAGATCGATTGGCACCTTTGCCAGAGGTGATTCGGCAAAGAACTTGGCGAGGCTCCGTGGCTGTTTGTCACGTCCAGTGAGGCGTTCGAATTCTTCCGCGGGTAGCATGACAACCGCCTCTCGGTCCTGGCGCGTGATCCACTGCGGGCCCTCGGAACGAGCACGGCGGAAGACTTCGCTGAAGCGGGCTTTTGCGGTTTGCAGTTGCCAACGCGGTGCCGGTGGCTTATCTGCCGTCTTCCCGCGGCGCGGTTTCTTCGGCGTTGTTCTCTGTTTCGACATCGTTCCAGTCCTGGCACTAGTCTGACTAGTCAGAATATAGTATAGTTCGTAAAGAACTGCAAGCACCATCGCCAACGGTGATGTTGAACGATTCATCCGGGAGCTTGGTCGCTCCACATAGCAGGACCCGCACAGCCGGACCCCGAACTGTGGCCCGGCGACCGGCATTCATCGGGGTTGTACAGGCAGATTCCGGTCACCGCAATCCCGAGGGCGACCTCTTTACACCGCCCAGTCAGGAGTCTTGGACCCTGGCCTTCTGTTTGGCTACTAGGCGCTGCATGAACTTGGGCCTTTCCTTCTTGTAGGCCTCGATTGCCTAAAGGGCCGTACTTGACAAGTGTTAAGCTACAGGCTACACTCTCATCGGTGAAGGTACGGAACTTCGTTCATAAGGGCCTGAAGAGGCTCTACACGGAAGACAGCGCAAAAGGCGTTCCGCCCAATGCGGTGGACAAACTCCGCAAGATGCTAGCCTTCCTCGATGACATGCAAGACCCCGAGGAATTACACTCGCTCCCCGCGTGGAAGGTGCACACACTGACCGGTGACCGCAAGGGCACTTGGAGCCTCAGCGTCACCCGTAACCGCCGTTTGACGTTCCGTATCGACATCGCAGAGCGCGAAATCTGCGACCTGAACTTGGAAGACTACCACTAGGACCAAAGGAGTAAAACGCCATGCCTATGAAGAACCCGCCCCATCCTGGAGATTTCATTTGGTCGGAGATTATCGAGCCCGCGGGCCTGTCGGTAACGGCGGCGGCGGCCGCGCTTCGGGTTTCCCGGCCCGCGCTGTCCAGCCTACTTAACGGCAAGGCTGACCTTTCCGGGGATATGGCGCTCCGCATTGAGAAAGCTTTTGGCGTGAAGATGGACACGCTCATGCGGATGCAAGCCTCCTACGACATCGCCCAAACCCGCAAGCGTGAAAAGCAAATCCATGTGCGGCGGATTCACCAGCTAGCCGCCGTTCACGCGTGAGGAAATCAGCACGCGCGGAGGCGACCGACGTGATCTTGCCGCGCCTTGTTGATGCTGGACTGTTTGGTCCAGCCATTCGCCCGCCAGTTCTTAGATGATCCACGTCTGACCCGAGGCCGTTCCAAGTCAATCCTGGCAAGAATCTCGCGGCGATCAGGTTTTGTCTTGCAGGTTCTTCCGCTGGGTTTTTTCCCTGGCCTTGGCCCACCTGGCGGAAAATGGCGAGAATCGGATCCTCATGTAGCCGTTTACCAGCGCGCTCTTCCAGCTTCACACACTCAATTAATTTGAAGGCTTCTTCTTTTTTTTTGCCTTCGCCCAACGGGCACGAATCGCTTTCTGGGCAATCTCTCGCCGCTGTTCCGGGGTCAGCTTGTTCGGTCGCGCGTGTCACGAGTCCTTGACCCTGGCCTTCTGCTTAGCGACCAGGCGCTGCATGAACTTGGGCCCGTCCTTCTTGTAGGCCTCGACCCCTTCGTGTAGCAGCATCTCGCAGACTCGGATTCGGTTGGTCGTCACTGTGCAACCGGGTTGCACAAACTTGGGGCTCGGTACCTTGTTCCACTCAAAAACTAATGCCAACGATGAAAGTCGCATTGCGCGGCTGGACCCGGGTAACGGCCGAATACAAATGGAGAGTGGAAAGCGTTGCGCACACACTGATACTAGGCGAACACAAGACGAATATCAATGTCCTAGTTAAGCCGCGATTTTTTGGGATCGGGAATGCCGTTGAAAACGGCAAATGGCCAATGTCGCGATTTCGACGGCCCCCTGAGACCCCTGTAGTGGGAGAATTTATTCCTCAGTCTTCCGGCGGTCGAGATAGCGCTGCAGAAATCTAGCTCCTTCCTTTTTGTATTGCTCAGCACCAATCCGCAGAATTATTTCGCAGATCTGGGACATGCTTCGAGCCTCTTTGTCTGCAATCTGCAGCAGTTCCTGCTTGAGTTCAGCCGGAATTCTGAAAGCTAGCGGGGCATCTTTTCGGTCAGCCATCGCAGATATTGTATGACGAACTCTTTGTTTTGCCTCATAAATGCATTGACACGCATACAAATGCTAATGTATGCTTATGTATGAGATAGTCATACATGAAGACGCCATTCAACGTTCCCAAATTGATTCGCTCAAACCTGAGGCAAGCTCGTCTGCATTGGCCCTCTTTCCTCACGCCCCACGTGATCCAAATGCTCAAAGGCTACACAGACGAATTTCATTTCTCCATCTCTGCGGGCGATCTAGTCCTCTTGGATCGACGCTGGTACGTCACGCACACTGGCCTCCTCGGGCTGGCACGTCGCAAGAGATGCAGTGGCATCCATGTTGAAGCTGTCGATTCGCTGTGTGATTCTGCGGCGAATCGGTTTGTCCTCAAGGCAACGGCCTATCCCTCGAAGAGCTCCTCCGGCTTTGTCGGCTACGGTGACGCCGATCCGTCCAATGTTTCCTCGATCGTCCGCGGGGCAGAGATGCGAGTCGCGGAAACTCGGGCGGTCAATCGTGCTCTGCGCAAGGCCTATGGCATCGGCATCTGCTCGGTCGAGGAGATCGGGACGATCTCGAATCCGGTTGAAAAGCTTCCTCCCCAAAATGCGAATGGTAACGGGAATGGCGGTGGCCCCAAGGTCCGGGACCGTCTCTGCCAGATCATCCGCCAGCACAAGCTCGATCCCGAACTGGTGAAGGCCTATGCCGTCGACTTCTGCGGCACCAAGACGCTCCGAGAGGCCAGCAGGGAACAGGTCGAGAACTTCGTCCTGCAATTGGCCGATTGGGCCGAAAAGGACCGAAACGCTCTGCTCTGCCAGCTCAACAGCTACGCACAACCGAAGCAGGAGGTGGTCGCATGAAACGCCAAGTTCCCGGCCTTGCCGAAACGGCCCGCGATTCTCGTCCGGAGATTCCCGACGGTGTCTTCCTCGTGCGCGTCGATGGCGCCCAGTTCCGCTGGCACGCCCACAAACCGTTCTACGTCCTCCGGCTCTCCGTTCTCGAGCCCAGCATGTTGGCCGGGCAGCCCATCGTGGGTCGTCTCTATTGCACGCAAAAGGCGATGTGGAAGCTGGGCTGGTTCCTGCGGGATTTTCTCTATGACCCGGAACTTCTAGCCCACGAACAGGTAGATGAGAAGGCTCTGCCCGGACTCCGCGGCGTGGTCAAGATCAGCCACACTGTGATCAACGGCATTTCGCTCATCAACCTTGATGGTTTCGCTCCAGCCAGCCAGTGGGAAGAACTGTCCGCCGCTCCGGTATCCAGTGCTTCTCGCTCCAATACTGCGGAGGCAACCCGATGACCTATTCCTACACCCAGATCAGCCAGTACCTAAACTGCCCGCGCCGTTACCGGCACCGCTACCTCGACGGATGGCAGGAGAAAGACACTCGTGCTGCCATGCTCTTCGGCCGAGCCTTCGAGCAGGCCGTCGCCGCCCTTTTTCGCCGTGAAGACCCGGCGGCTGTGCTGTTCGAGCAGTGGAGCGTGTGCAAGGACATAGGCTTGGCCTACTCGGGCAACGACACTTGGGACCGGATGCTACAACAAGGCATTCAGTTGCTTGAGCGCTTCGCCCAGGACGGCCGCGTTCGCATTCGCCGTCCTCGTTCCACCCAGCAGATTCAGTTCAATCGGACACTCGATTCTGGCAACAACTTCGTCGCCTACGTCGACGCCATTGGTGAACTCGATGGCGCGTCATGCGTTCTAGAGTGGAAGACTACCTCTGCACGATATCCGGAAGAGCCAGCCGGTATTTCAGCGCTTGACCCGCAACTCGTCTGCTATTCATGGATGACCGGGATCAACGAAGTTGCCCAAGTTGTTTTCGTGCGCAAGCGCCTGGTCGAAGTTCAGTATTTGCGTGCGACGATTACTGAGCAACAGCGCCAGGAGTTCGCCACCCTGGTTGAGGATACCGTCCGACGGATCGAGTCTGGGCTGTTCCTGCCGCATAGCGGCATCCGCTTCCCACAGAATCCGTGTACAACATGTCCTTTCATTGGGCTCTGCCTCGACAAGCGTGAGATGGTCGAGGCCGCGCTCGTGCGCAAGCCGGGAGTCGATCTTGGTCTGTTTGACGAACTTGTTTACTAGGTATCCGCCGATGCCGCCTAAACTCAATCGCAAGCGCGCTCTCTTTGTGCTGACCAAGATCGACGAGATCCTGGCGTGGGAAAAGCAAAGGGAGATGGAGCGCGACATCCGCTTTGTCGAACTGGGCAGGTATCTGTGCGAGGTGCGGGCGGGTCAGTACTGGCGGGTGGAGAAACTGGCGTCCTTCGACGACTTCCTGGAAAGACGATTTCCGGAATCGCGAAGGACCGCCTACTATCTGATGTCCATTCACGAACACTTGCCGCCACAGATCCGGCGGGAGTTGAAACAGGTGGGCTGGACGAAGGCAG
>Ga0224555_1005710_pt1 | contig 10188 bp, 12 predicted proteins | sample 714S23034metaG_FD_180687 | JGI IMG/M metagenome (GOLD analysis project Ga0224555, IMG submission 180687) | Peat soil microbial communities from Stordalen Mire, Sweden - 717 S2 30-34 | ecosystem: Environmental > Terrestrial > Soil > Wetlands > Peat | place: Sweden: Norrbotten County, Stordalen...
CTCGTCGTGCAGATCGCGCCAGCGTTCCAGCTCGGTGACGCAGTAGGGACACCACCGCCCGCGAAAGAACTTGACCACCAGCGGCCCCAGCGCCAGCAGGTCGGCGGAGCAGACGGGCTTTCCGGTCAGCGCGTCGGGCAGCGTGAACTCCGGCATCGCGGAGCCCACGCGCAGGATGCGGTCTTCAATCCCCGATTCAAAAAGTTCTTCGCTTGCATGCTCGGAGACGGCCAGCCGCTCGGCCTGCACCAGCGCGCGCGTGTTCTCGGTGATGCGGTCGAGCGCGTCCTGTAGCGGCGGCAACGGCGGCTTGGGTGCGGTCTTCACACCTCTATTATTGCAGCCATCCCTCATCTTTTTCCCAATTTCACCCGCGCGAATCGCCGTCAGCGCGCAGGCTCAGGCGAGAATCTCCGCCTCATCCTTGTCCGACGCAACCGCATCGGGCAATCCGTGGATGGAAACCAGCAGGTCTTCCTTGCGCATCACCAGCGAAGTCGCGTTCAGCGAAGCCAGCTCGAAGCCGTGCCCATGCGTGATCGCGTCGGTCGGGCATGCCTCCACGCAGTAGCCGCAGAAGATGCACCGGTTGTAGTCGATGTTGTACACCTTCGCGTATCTCTCGGACGACGAGATGCGCTCGGTCTCGGTGTTCTCCGCCGCCTCGATGTAGATGCAGTTGGCCGGGCACGCAGCCGCGCACAGGAAGCACGCAACGCACTTCTCCAGGCCGTTCTCGTCGCGCTGCAACTGGTGCTTGCCGCGGAAGCGCTCCTCAAACTGCGCGCCACGCATCGGCCCCTTGCCGTCGGGATAGTTCTCCACCTCGGTCGGCTGGAAGATCTGCCCCAGGGTGATGCTCATCCCCTTGGCAATCGCAGCGGCATTTTTCACGACAGACATGGCTTGAGTATACGACGCAAGCGCCGCATGCTGAAATCCACGCGGCAAGCGAAGTCGAGAGCAAATCGCGTGTCTGTGGAGGGCAAAAGGCGATGCCTCTTGGCAGAGCAGGCCCTACTCAATCCCCAGCTTCTTCCAGATGGAGTCGATCCGAGCAACCACGCTCGGCTCCATTTTGAGCATCTGCGGCCACGCCCGCGTAAATCCCTCCGCCGCCCACTTGCGCGTGGCGTCGATGCCCATCTTCGATCCGTAGTTCGGCAACCGGCTCGCGTGGTCGAGCGTGTCCACCGGCCCCAGCGTGAACTGGATGTCGCGCTCCGGATCTATGTTATTCGCCACGCGCAGCGTCACCTCGGCCAGGTCCTGCACGTCGCAGTCCTCATCCACCACGATCACGCACTTGGTGAACATCGCCTGCCCCATCGCCCATATCCCGTGCATCACCTTGCGCGCGTGCCCCGCGTACGACTTCTTGATCGACACAATCATCAGGTTGTGAAACACCGCCTCGGGCGGCAGGCACACGTCCACGATCTCCGGCAGCGTCAGTTGCATCAGCGGCAGAAAGATGCGTTCCACGGCCTTGCCCATCCAGGCGTCCTCCATCGGCGGCTTGCCCACCACCGTCGCCGCGTAGATCGGCTCCCGGCGATGCGTGATGCATGTGACGTGGAAGACCGGGTACTCGTCCGCCATGGTGTAGAAGCCCGTGTGATCGCCAAACGGCCCTTCCGTCCGCAACTCGCCGAGGTTCACATAGCCCTCGAGAATGTACTCCGCGTGCGCAGGCACCTCGAGATCGACCGTCTCGCACTTCACCAGCTCCACCGGCTTGCCGCGCAAAAATCCCGCAATCAGGTACTCCTCGACATCGGGCGGCGCGGGCACAATCGCCGCAAACGTCGTCGCCGGATCGGTCCCAATCGCCACAGCGACCTCCATCCGCCCAGCATTAATTTTGCTCAGCGTCGTCGCCGGAATCGTCGAAGGGCCCGCCGCCGCAGTCGTACCGCCAGCGGTCTGCGCCATCAACTCCACGCGCGCAGCCAGATCGTTCGCATCACTCGCACCCGTGCCAGTCTGAGCAGCCGCGCGCAGGCGGTCGCGCAGGTGTTCCGCCGCGTTCTTCTGCCGCTGCCAGTGCATCCCCGTCGTCTGCCCGTCGTACACCTGCATGCGGTACATGCCCACGTTGCGCTTGCCAGACTTCGCATCGCGCGTGACGACACACGGCAGCGTAATGAACGGCCCGCCGTCCTCCGGCCATGTCGTCAGCACCGGCAGCTTCCGTAGGTCGATCCCCTCCCCGCCATCCTCAACCGTGCGATGTACAACCTGCTTGCACGCCGCGTCTTTCGCCGCGATCACCTTAGGAAAGAAGCTCCCAACCTCGGCCAGTTTCGGCAGCAGCTTCAGCTTGTCCATCAGCGTGGTCGGCGTCTCGGGATGAATCAGCGAACGAATCCGCTCTGCAATCGCATCCAGCGAATCGACCTCCAGCGCCAGCTTCATGCGCCGCTGGGAGCCGAACTGGTTCATCAGCACCTTCGCGCCGGGAAACCCCGCGACGTTCTCGAACAGCAGCGCCGGCCCGCCTGCCTTTGCGGTGCCCTTGCCCAGCTTGGCCGCGCGGTCGGCGATCTCCGCCATCTCCAGACGCGGGCTCACCACCTCAGGTATCCGCTTCAGTTCGCCTGCCTTGTCCAGTTGCTTGATCCAGTCGCGTAGATCGGTATAGGCCATGTGCGCGCTCCTGCCTCGGACCAGCCGAGGCGTCTTCCATGGTAACGGGTCGAGCTTAGAGCATTTTAGGAATTGCTATAAACCAATTTGTTTGTCATTCCGCAGCGAAGCGGAGGAATCTGCTTTTGCTCGCCGTGCAACGGTCTACATCATTCCCTAAATGCTCTAAGTTTGGGTCGAACTTAAATCGTCAAATCCTCAAAAAAATCTTCCTGCGCCACAACATCCAGTTGGGAACGAAGCACAGAGCCGTGAACGCCAGCGCAAACGCAAGCGAAGTCACCTCCGTGGATTGCCCGTGCGCGAACCCATGCTGATACACCCACAGCCACGCGCTGATGGGGCCGGCTGGCGCGTCCGGGTTGACCACCCCTCCCGCCGGGACCTTGATCCACAGCATCGTCTCCACCAGAAAGTTCGACAGCACAAACGCCGTAATCGCGTTCGACCCGAAGACAAGCCAGGGCCACAGCACTGCTCTCCCCGCCGGCCTCTCGTTCATCCGCCGAACGTCGACCAGCCAGGTGCAAAGCGCAAGCAGCACCAGCGACCAGCCGGCCGCAAATAAAACATACGAGCTGGTCCACAGGTTCTTATTGATCGGGAACCAGGGACTCCAAGCCAGCCCCGCGGTCAGGCTCGCAATCCCCGCCAGGAACAGGCCAACCATGCAGTGCGCGCGGCTGATGCACCCCAGGCTGCGGTTCTCCTTCGCGCCTCCAACCCGCCGTATCCACAGCCCAGCCGCCGCGCCGATCAGCGTGGTCGCAATCGCGGGCAGCGTACTCAGCAGACCTTCGGGGTCGCGCGTGTGGTCGTACATTGTCCCCGTGTGGACCGTCCGCTGCGTGAACGCCGTAAACCCTCGGTCGATCCACGCCGCAAGGTTGCGCTCCGGATCGAGAATCGCCATCGCATGCGTCGGCACGCCAAAGCCCGGCACAGGCATAAAGCGCATCAGCGCCCAGTAGCCGGCCAGCAGCCCGGCGGCAATCGCAAACAGCGCGCCGGCCCGCCGCGTCGCCAGGCAGATCAGCCCCACCGCCAGATAGCAGACCGCAATCCGCGTCAGCACGCCAAACAGACGCAGGTGAGTCCAGTGAAAGTGCGGAAACGCGCTGAGAGCCATCTTGATCGCAAACAGCGTGGCCGCCCGCCGCACCATGTGTCCCGCCAGTGCGCTCCGCGGTTCGCCCCGCGCAATGCGTCCCTCCAGCGAAAAAATGATCGCCGCCCCAACCAGAAACAGAAAGTTCGGAAACACCAGGTCGGTCAGCGTAAACCCGTTCCACGCCGCGTGGTCCAGTTGCGTGTACACACGGTCCCAGTCGCCCGGATCGTTCACCAGGATCATCAACGCGATGGTCAGTCCGCGCAGCACGTCCACTGACAGAACTCGCTGCGAGGCCGGCTTGGCGACGGATTCCATGACTCATCCATCATCGCTCATCCGGCGCCGCTCGTGCGCGGTACCTTTGCGGAGCCCTATTCATGCACTCTCATCGCATGAGCGTGGCTGTCCCCTGCATGTTGCCTGTGCTAACCTTTCCAGTAATTCTGCGAGGCAACAATTGCGATGCCTGGTTTGAGCCTTTCCTCGAAGGTCGGCGTCTTTCCGTGCCCCAACTGCAAAGAGACGATCAACACCTCGATGCAGTCCTGCTCTTTCTGTTGCGCCCCCATCGACCCTGCCGCCGCGGCCGCCTCCGCTGCCCAGTTCGCCCGCGTGAACCAGGCATGCAGCGACGCCAGCTATCTCAAGATCATGGCCGGCTCCTCCTTCATCTTCCTCTTCCTCAGGTTGTTTCCCTTTCTCAGTCTCATGGGCGCCATCGGCTTCTGGTTCCTCGAACTCGCCGTCCCCCTGATGACGATTCACTGGTGGCTCTGCTACGGCGCAATCCGCATCGACGACCCTGGCTTTGCCCGCGCCCGGCGCACCGCCTTGGTTGTCGGTTTAGGCGTCGGACTCTTCCTCATCTTTGTCGCAACCGGCTTTCACCACTTCTAGTCCAGCCCGGCGCCCCATCCTTCGCGCGAACCGCGCTCCACTGCGAGCGGGCTGCAGCTTGACTTCGACAGAGATAAGTCAAGACAAACGCAGAGGCCCGGCAAACCGCCGGGCCTCTTTCGCTCAACCTGCATCCATCTCAGGACTGAAACCTCTACCTACTTCTTCTTGCCGCCCTTGCCGCCGGTGACGTTGCCGCGCCCATCGCGCTCTTCGTTGCCCTTGAAGGCGCGCGCTTTGGCCGGAGGGGTAGCTTTATCGCCGATATTCGGCATTGCGCCCTTGTACCCATGATGCGGGTCGAAACGGTTGTTCACGGTTCCATGGAAGTCGTTCGAGCCATGGAACCACGGCCCCACACCGATGAACACGCCGCTATTGAAGTACTGCGGCCCATAGTAGCCGTAAGGACTGCAGCTGTACGGCGCGTAGTCGTAGTAGCCATAGGGACAGGCGGGCTCGACTCCAACGCTGACGCTGATCTGGGCCTGGGCCATGGGAGCCGCCGCCATAGCGATTCCCGCAACCGCGGCCAACGCAAACGATGTGATAGTACGCATAAAATTGATACCTCTCACTGGTTTGATCCATCTGCCATAAAAATCGTTGTACCGGGCCTTCGCAAATCGCGGAGAACCGCCCCACAACTTCTCCTCTGCGCCATCATAACTTTCCTCCCTGTATCCCCGTCATAATCAGGAGCAGTTCCAAGAAGATACGAAAACGATGAAGAAGCAAATCCTCACCGCCGCCTGCGCTCTCTTTCTCACCGTCGGCGCGGCCAACGCCCAGATCGTCATCCGCATCGGCCCGCCGCCTCCCCGCCCCGTCGAAGTCATCCCCGTAGTCCCGCCCGCGCACCACGACTGGGTCTGGGTCCCCGGCTACCACCGCTGGGACGGCCATGGCTACGTCTGGGTCCCCGGCAGCTACATGCGCCCGCCCCATCGCGGTGCCGTCTGGGTCCCCGGAGAGTGGCGTGCCGAGCGCGGCGGCCACGTCTGGCACCCCGGCCGCTGGCGCTAACCAATTCCGCTTGATCGGAAGGGCAAGGATCGGCGAGTGTATTTCAGATGGATCGGAACGGTAAGGTTCAGCTCGAAATTTCAGATGGATCGGAAGGGCATGGCTTCAGCGCGTGAATTCCAGATTGATCGGAAGGGCATGGCTTCAGCCATGCCGAATGGCGCACTCACTTTAACGACTCGCATCCCTCGATCGCATCGCGATTGAGGGATGCGAGTGCGTTGAGCCGCAAATCTGACCCCCTCCCGCAGACCAGCCGCATGGAACTCCGCCAGCCCGTCAAGGTATCATCGTTCTCATGACCTTATCCGCGGAAGAACGCGCCCGCCGCATCCAAGTCCTGCTCTTCGACGTCGATGGTGTCCTCACCGACGGACAGCTCTTCTTCCTTCCCCAAACCGGACTCGACGGCCATCAGCACGGCCTCGAATTCAAGGGATTCACCGCCCACGACGGCCTCGGCATCACGCTTGCCCGTCTGGGCGGTCTGCGCGTCGGCCTCATCACCAAGCGCGAGTCCGCCACGGTCGCCCTGCGCGCCCGCGACCTCAAGCTCGAGTTCATATACCAGGGCCAGTCGCATAAGCTCGCCGCCGCACAGGAGATCGTCGCCAAGGCCGGATGCACCCTCGCCGAGCTGGCCTTCGTCGGCGACGACGTCGTCGATCTGCCCGTCATGCGCGCCTGCGGCCTGGCCATCGCCACCGCCAACGCACGCCCCCAGGCCAAGGCCGAGGCTCACTACATCACCCCAAACCCCGGCGGCCAGGGCGCCGGTCGCGACGCCATCGAGTTCATCCTCGCCGCCCAGGGCAAGCTCGACTCCGCCATCGCTACCTTCCTCGACGCCGACAACCCGGCCGCCAAGGCCGCCGACATCGGCTCCGGCAAGATGTAGCCTACGCATCCTCACCCGAAGAATCGAATCCAATCCTTATGCCCAACACAACAACCCGCGACACCGTCATCCTCGGCTCCGGATGCGCCGGCCTCACCGCCGCCATCTACGCCGCCCGCGCCAACCTCAAGCCGCTCGTCCTCGAGGGCCACGAACCCGGCGGCCAGCTCTCCATCACCACGCTGGTGGAGAACTTTCCCGGCTGGCCCGAGGGCGTCCAGGGCCCTGAGCTGATCGAGCGAATGAAGCAGCAGGCCGTCCGCTTCGGCGCCGAACTCAAGATGGCCCAGCTCGTCTCCGCCGACCTCAGCAAGCACCCATATGAGTTGAACCTCGGCGCGGGCAAAGATCCCATCCACACCCGCACGCTCATCATCGCCAGCGGAGCCAGCGCCCGCTGGCTTGGTCTTCCCAGTGAGCAGGCGCTCATCGGCCACGGTGTCAGCTCCTGCGCCACCTGCGACGGCTTCTTCGCCTCCGGCAAGGAGATCGCAGTCATCGGCGGCGGCGACTCCGCCATGGAGGAGGCCCTCTTTCTCACCCGTTTTGCCACCAAGGTCACGCTCATCAACCGCACCGACCACTTCCGCGCCAGCCGCATCATGATGGAGCGCGCCACGGCCCACGCCAGCATCCAACTCCTGTCGAGCACGGTCGTCGAAGAGGTCCTCGGCGTCGAAGAGAAAGAGGTCCGCTGCCTCCGCCTGCGCAACGTCAAGACCGGCGAGCGCACGGAGCTGCCCGTCTCCTTCATGTTCCTCGGCATCGGCCACACGCCCAACGCCAAGCCCTTCCACGGCCAGCTCGACCTCGACGCCGACGGCTACATCCTCACCCACGGCAACGTCTTCGTTACACACAACGGAAAAGACGTCCCCGGCATCTTCGCCTGCGGAGACATCCAGGACCGCCGCTACCGCCAGGCCATCACCGCCGCCGCCACCGGCTGCATGGCCGCCCTCGAAGCCGAAAAATTCCTCGAAGACCACGGACGATAATCTGTTTTCGGTATACTCCAGTCACGGAGGTGCTTATGGCCACCATTCAAATCCCCGATAAACTCGCGAGCCAGATCGAGCAGGGAGCGCAGCGTGCCGGAGAGACCTCCGCCGCATTTCTCAGCGAAGCCGTTCTCTCTCGCCTCGAAGACCTGGAAGACATTGCTATCGCGACTGAGCGACTGAAGAATCCGGGCAGACGTATCCCGCTCGAGGAAGTGGTACGCGACCTTGGCCTGGACGATTGAGTTCGATGAGCGGGCCAAGCGTGATCTGTCAAAACTGGACAAGCCCATCCAGAAGCGAATCCGGCGATTCCTTCAGGACCGAATTGCGACGGCAAACGATCCCAGGTCCTTCGGCCATGGTCTCACCCACAACCTCTCAAGCCTCTGGCGATTCCGGGTTGGCGACTATCGCATCCTATGCAATATCGAAGACGATCGCCTCATTGTTCTTGTAGTTGCGGTTGGCCATCGCAGCGTCGTCTACGATTGAGCGTTGTGATCGACAATCCACCAACTCCCGTGACCACCTCCCTCGCAATTCGCGATAGCTCCAACGGCTGCACCCTCCCCGTCCGTGTGCATCCCGGAGCGCGGCGCAACGCCATCACCGGCGTCCACGATGGCGCGCTCAAAGTCTCGCTCACCACGCCGCCCACCGATGGCCGCGCCAACCAGGCTCTCATCGCCTTCCTCGCCGGCGAACTTCACATCCCGCGCGCTCGCGTCACTCTGCTCACCGGCGCAACCAGCCGCACCAAATCCCTGCGCATCGCCGGCCTCACCGCCGCCCAACTCCGTGCCGCCCTCAGCGACAATCGCGCCACCCTCGCCCCGCCCGCCACGGAATAATTCGCCGCAGTCACCACAGATTGATTCGCCCGCCGGACGCAAAAATGCCCAAGCCTCGCAATCGAGACCTGGGCATTCCTGTGAATCAAATCTGAATCGATACCTTGCGATTATTCCTCGCTCTTTGCTTCTGCCTTCGCCTCGCCAGCCTCCGCCGGGGGATTCTGCTCTTCCATCTGCTTGGCGATCTCTTCGCGCTTCTTTTCGCGTGCTTCGGAGCGCTTCTGGCGCTTGGCGTCGAGTTCCTGTTCCGCGCCCAGCAGCTCGATATACGCCATCTCGGCCGCATCGCCCTGGCGAACATAGCTGCGCGTGATGCGCGTGTAACCGCCGTTGCGGTCGCCGTAGCGCGGCGCCACCACGCTGAACAGCCGATCCACACTCTCCGGCGTCATCAGGTAGCTCAGCGCCTGCCGCCGTGCGTGTACCGTGCCCAGCTTGCCCAGCGTAATCATCTTCTCCACCAGCGGCTGGGTGGCCTTGCACTTGGTGATTGTGGTCTCCACGCGGTCCATCAGGATGATCGACGTGACGAGGTTGCGCAGAAGCGCGCGGCGGTGGCTGGGGTTGCGGCCAAGTTTGAATCCTGCATTGCGGTGACGCATGGGGAAGTCTCCTTCGACCCGGCTTCTGCCGTCGGTCGGTACTGCGGTTGTTCGCCTGTCAGCGAGGTTGAGATGGCGCGCTCACATCGGGCCGCCCAGGCATCGGGCGCGGCCCATCGGCAAGGAACGATACGCGAAGCCAACTTTTATGGATTGGCGTTGCCGGCGATGAGGAACACACTGAGGCCAGATGAATCACCCGGCCACTGGAACCCCTTAAGTGTAGCGAATCTCCCGCCGCGCTGTAAACCCGACCTTTAGAAAAATCATTCCTATGAGATGGTGTTGCATCGACCGGTTGAGCCGGCACCGTATTTCGGGAAGTTGGTTTCCCAGTGCTCACAAAGGACCGTTTCTCAGGATGCTCCACACACGGCAAACCCGCCCAAGTTTGCGCAGTGAAAAAAAGTCTTGCATTGTTTGTTGTTTGTTGGTATACAACAAACAATGAATCGAACGGTCACACTTCAGATTGATCTGTCGGCTGCTACGCCGGCTTACCGGCAGATCGTAGACGGGCTGCGGTTGCTGCTGGTAAGCGGTGAGCTAAAGCCCGGCGATACGCTGCCGACGGTGCGTAGCCTGGCGCTGGATTTGGGGATTCATTTCAGCACGGTCGCAGAGGCCTATCGCACGTTGAGCGGCGAGGGCTGGCTTGAACTCAGGCGGCACCATGGAGCGTTCGTGGCTGAGCGGCCCAATCCCGCTCCCGCGCCGGAGACGCATGCAGAGTTTGGAACCAAATTACGACAGCTGATTGCGCAGGTGCGGGCAGAGGGTCTGTCCACAAGCGTCATCAGCCGTGAGCTGGAGTTGTTGGCACGGGAGCTGCCACCAAGTCCGTAGGAAAACTTCACGAATTTTCAAGCAAGGCAATTTCAAGGAGAACAGAATGAATTCCGCAATCTCAATTGGCTTTACAGTGGCGTTGGGACTTTTCTATTGCTGGACTAGTCGCCTCAACGGCATGTTTTTCTTCGGACGAACGGCGGATGCGACGCTTCGGGCAAGTGAGGAAGCGCGCGCGATCACACGGCGGTATCTGACTCGCATTGCACTGGTGACCGCCGTCTCGGCGGGGATCGCGTGGGAAGGTGGACCTCTTGGCCACCGATCGTTGGGAGCAGGAGCGCTGCTGCTGGAG
>Ga0224555_1005713_pt1 | contig 10181 bp, 9 predicted proteins | sample 714S23034metaG_FD_180687 | JGI IMG/M metagenome (GOLD analysis project Ga0224555, IMG submission 180687) | Peat soil microbial communities from Stordalen Mire, Sweden - 717 S2 30-34 | ecosystem: Environmental > Terrestrial > Soil > Wetlands > Peat | place: Sweden: Norrbotten County, Stordalen...
GGCCACCCGGGTGAGCAGGCCCCACCCACCCCGGCCACCAGGATCACAGCCGCAGCGGGTGCCTGGCGGGCCGCCCTTTTCGCCGCCAGCTGGCCGACCCCCGTCTCCCAGACCTCCACCCCGGGTCGCTGGCCGCTGACCCACCGGGAGCAGGTCGTGGCCGAAACCTGTCGCCAGCCTGGACCCAGCGCCCGCCGGGCCGCGACCGCCTCCGAGCGCAGGGCGCAGGCGACCACCAGTTTCGGGGCCGGGGATGCCACCGGCGGGGCGTCCGCCAGCGGCGCGAGGAGCGCCAGGACCAGAAGCAGCGCCAGCGCCACCACGGCGCTGGCGCCGATCCCGAGGCCCACGGCCAGCACCGTGCTCTGGACCATCACCCCAGCCACCAGCACCGCCCCGGTGCCGACCGCCAGCCGGGAGGAGGGCCCCTCCTGGCCCAGACAGAGCCGCAGCCAGAGCTGGAGAGCCAGGGCCACCACGAACCAGCCGATGAAGTTGAGTGCGGACACCCCGAACCAGACCCCCGTACCAGCCGGATAGGAGTAGATCGATCCCAGCCACCAGTGCGCGCCCCGGAGGGCGACCGGGTCCACCACGGCGTCGATGGCAACCATCGCCAGGGCGCCCAGAAGCAGCCGGAGGTACCCCCGCGCCCCCAACCAACCGGCCAGGAGATACGTGCAGGCCGCCAGCCAGGTGAAGCTCAGGCTGTCAAACAGGGGAACCCCCAGCAGGCGCCAGTCGTGAGCCAGCCCCACCGCCCGGTAGGAGTAGCTCCCGAAGGGGATCCCCGGACCGGAGGTCGACGACCACTCCGCCGCGAAGGCGATCAGCCAGCCTCCCAGAGCCAGGGGGAGGGCCCGACGCCAGCCATACTCGCGCCAGATCACCCCGACCATGAGGAGCCAGGGGCCGAAGGCGTACCACCGGGAGAGCAGCGGCAGCAAGCTCATGCCACCCGCCCCCAGGCCGTGGGACCCAGCTCCGAGACCGCCCGCCTCAGGGCTAGGTCCAGGTCGCCAGGATCCCAGCCGAGCTCATCTCGGGCCCGGCGGGCATCCACGTACATGGGGTGGGCGGCCATCCGCACCGAGGTCATCGAGATCCCGGGCGGCTCCCGCCGCAACCTTCCGGCGGCCTCGCTGGCGCCGGCGACGGCGAATGCCAGCGCCAGGGGCACACGCCAGCGGGGCGGCTCGACCCCGGCGATCTGGGCGATCCGGCCCAGCATTTGCGCCAGACTGAGATTGCGATCTCCCAGGATGTAGGAGCGACCGGCCAGCCCCCGCTCCAGCGCCAGCAGGTGACCCCTGCCCACCGCTTCCACGTCCACCCAGTTGAGCCCCGTGTCAACCACCGCCGGGATCCGCCCTCCCAGAAAGTCCCGGATGGTGGCCCCGGTCGGGGTGGGGCGTTGGTCACCGCCGCCCACCGGGGTGCTGGGCTGGACCACCACCACCTCCAAGCCGGGGCAGTGCGCCTCCAGGACAAGCCGCTCGGCGGCCCACTTGGTCCGCTTGTAGGGGCCGGGCAAATGCACCGACGAAGTGGCCACGTCGAGCTCGGTGCAGACCCGGCCGGTGCGCTGGAAATCCAGCGTCCCCACGGTGCTGCAGTGGACCAGGCGGCGCACCCCGGCCTCGGCGCAGGCCCGGAGCAGGTTGGCGGTGCCTCCGACGTTGACCGCGATCATCCGGCTGGCATCGCCCGGCCCTAGGGCGAGCCGGTAGTCGGCAGCGCAATGGATGGCCCACCGGCATCCGCGGGCCGCCGCCAGAACCGAGGCAAAGTCGGTGACGTCACCCTGGCGCGTCTCCACCCGCCCGGCGGGCCGGAAGAGCGGGGGCCTTCTGACCAGTGCCCGGACCGGGTAGCCGGCCGCCACCAAGGCTCGCATCACCGCCGCCCCCACGAAGCCGCTGGCGCCGGTGAGCAGCACCGGGCCGGGGCCGCGCCCACTCACGCCGAGTCAGGGGCGGGCAGGAGCGGCGTCGCCAGCATGTAGCCGTCGCTGCGCTTGGTTCGGAGCAGCCGGGGGTGGCCGGGATCCGCCTCCAGCTTGAGCCGGAGCCGGTGCACGCACATGGTCACGGACGCCGCGGTGGCGCTGGGGTCACCGCCCCAGGCTCCATCGATGATCTTGCGGCGGCTCATCACCACCCCGGGGTTCAGCGCCAGGTACTCCAGAAGGTCTGCCTCGCGGGGACTGAGAAGGTGGCGCCGGCCCTCGATCCGGGCGCTGCGTCGGGCGGGCTCCACCACCAGCCCCCCAACCTCCAGCATCCGTCCGGCGGAGCGCCTCTCCACCTGGCGCCGGCGGAGGATGGCCCGCATTGTGGCCCGCAGCATCGCCGGGGGGTAGGGTTTGGCCAGCACGTAGTCGGCCCCCGCCTCCATCAGGGGCACCGTCTCCAGGGGATCGGAGGACAGGACCACCAGGGGGGCGGTGGTGATGCTGCGGATCGCCTCCACCCCGCGCACCCCCTGGAGCAGGGCGGAGTCGGCCACGATCGCCGCTGGCTGCTCCCGGCGGATCAGCTGGGAGAGCTGCTCCATCCCCCCCACCACCCTGGGTTCCAGGTTGGCCGCCTGGGCGACGATGTGAGCGCCGACGTCGGCGTAATCCTGATCGTCCTCTAGGATGGGAACCAGCATCTGACCATTCTCAGGGACCGGGGCCGCGACCCCTGGTTTCCGGTGCCCTCCAGGAGCTCCTGAGCACGACCTCTGCTGCTGCCCTTGACCGGATCGGTCATCCCCACCCCGGGAGGGCACCCCTGGGCGAGGCGGCACAGGACCAGCTGAGCCGGGTGACCCTTCTCGGTGGCGTGGTAGCCACCTTGGCCGGCGCCCCTGCAGGCGGGGACCTGGCCCCTGGGCCCAGCTCCCCAGGCAACCGCGGTGCCTTCACCGAGCGCCCCTGCACCCGGCGAGAGGCGGTCGGAGCTGAACACCGCGCCCGCGGTGCTTACGGGCAGGGGGCTGGGACAAAGCCCAGACGCGAGGCCCGTTGACCGAGCGGAATCTGCCGGTCGGCGGAGAGAGGGCGCCGGGCCCGGTCGCCGGTCGGCGTCCCGGGGCGTCCCGGTCGGAGGTGGCCAGCTGGATCCGAGCGGCGGGCTGCGTCTGCGTCCTCACCGGGGCCGGCATCTCGACCGAGTCAGGCATCCCCGACTTCCGCGGGCCGCAGGGGGTCTGGACCAAGGATCCCGCGGCGGCACGCCGGAGCACGCTCGCCCACTACCTCAGCAGCTCCGCGGTGAGGGCGGACGCGTGGCGCTCGCGGCTGGAGCACCCTGCCCACCGCGCGCAGCCCAACCGGGCCCATCTGGCCCTGGCGGAGCTGGAGCGATTTGGTCGGCTGGACACCCTGGTAACCCAGAACATCGACGGCCTCCACCTCCAAGCGGGCAACTCCCCGCAGCGGGTCGTTGAGATCCACGGCTCCCTCCGCGAAGTGGTGTGCCTCAACTGCGGGGCCCGCCGCCCGATGGCTGAAGCCCTGGAGCGGGTCCGCCAGGGGGAGGCCGACCCGGCCTGCCGGACCTGTGGGGGCATCTTGAAGTCGGCAGCCATCTCCTTCGGGCAGCCCCTCAGCGCCGAGGACATGGCCCGGGCCCGGGATGCTGCCCAGCGCTGCGATCTCTTCCTGGCGCTGGGGACCAGGCTCCAGGTCTTCCCGGTTGCCGAGCTACCGGCCCTGGCGCTCCAGTCCGGGGCCCGGCTGGTGATCGCCAACGCCCAACCCACCGCCTACGACGCCCTGGCCGACGCGGTGTTCCGCGACCCCCTCGGCGAGCTCATCCCCGCACTGGTGGAGGCCGCAGGGGCTCTTCCCTGAAGGATCAGCGGCGGGCGCACTCCGCGGCCAGCGCCCCGGGTGCCGCACCCAATCCTCTGCGGTCGCCCCGGCCGAGGCCCTGGGGGAGATCCTCGTTCACGACGGCAGTGCGCGACGGTCATCTTCACACTGCCGCGGCCGCCAGATAGTCGACAACGACTTGCCCGTACCCCAGGGTGAAATCGTGAACTATGACCTCCGAGTACACAACCTCCTGGACAGGGATCTTGGCCAGGAATGAATCGAACGGCGAATCCCCGAATTCCAAGGTCCCCCTGCCCACCCGCAGATCCTTGATGACATCGGGCTCGATGACCGTGGAGTTGAGTTTCAGAACATCGGGCGGGGCGTCCCGCTGCACCGATGGGATCAACTTCAAGAAGTAGATGGGGCTCGCCGAGCGCTCGGGGATGGGGTCAACCTGCAGCTGCACCTCAAGGCTCAGCTGGATGATCTTCCTACCGTACCTCGTCACCTGGGCGCTGATCTTCCCGTCCTCCTCGTCGAAGAGGATTCGGTCGGCATCCTTCTTGGGCCAGCCATAAAGCTCCCGGCCGCCAACGATCGGGTTGGCCTGGTCCAAGTACAGGACGACCGCGAAGGACCCGGCGGGCCTGCCTGCGCACCTCACCGGCACGAGCAGCCCTGCTTCGTTGTAGGGCAGATCCCAGTCGACGAATTGGAAATGGCCGATGTACAGCACAGATGGCTGATGGGGATCCACCTCCAGCGGAGCCGGGACCAATTCCTCCAAGGCCTTGGGATCGGTCCTGAACAGGATGTTCACGGCCTGGCAGTCCTGGTAGCGATAGGGTGGCCGGTCGCTGATCGGCGATACCACCGGCATGGTGAACGCGCCTGCCAGGTCGAAGGGGGCGACTCTCTCCCACGGCGTTCCTGCGCTGACGACCGGGCTCATGGCTCCTCCCGTGGCTTGAGTTGATGGTGTCCTGAGCTTCGCAGTCGCGGCCGGGCCCAGGCAACTGGTGAACGAAGAGCCCCCGGGACATCGCTGCCCATCGACCGGGCCGTGTCAGCCAGGGCGCAGCCACGGTGGGGGTCGGTGAGGATGGTGATGGTCAGTTCGAGGCCGTGGCGGGGTCGACCAATCGCTCCCCAGCTCACCGGCTTCGAGCCAGGCCCCCTGGTGGCGCCCACTCCGAGCTCCGCCCGGCCTCACGCCCCTGCGAGCAGCGGGCGCCGGGCGCTGGCCCCCTGACCGATTGGCGATCTCGACGACGGGGCATGGTGGGGACCAGACCGGCGCGGTCGAGCGGCGTGCCTCAGGTCCCAAGTGATGTCGCCGGGGAGCTGGGTGAGGACGGCGCACCGGCCAGGCTGAGGGCGCAGAGCCGGACCGCCTCCGGCATCTGCTCCAAGTCGTAGCCGCCCTCGAGCAGCCACACCATGGGGGCGGCTCCAAGCTCCGCAGCCACGTCGGCCAGCACCACCGCGGCGGAGCCGTAGGCGGCGGGATCCAGGGCCAGCTGAGCGAGGGGGTCGGTGCCGAGGGCGTCGAAGCCGGCACTCACCAGGATCAGCTGGGGCCGGTGCCGGCGCAGGGCTGGCAGGACCTGCTCCCGGAGCGCTGCCAACCAGGGCTCTGGGCCCGTGCCCGGAGGCAGTGGCACGTTGACGGTGGTCCCGCTTCCCCTCCCCTCTCCCCGCTCCTCCGCACGCCCGGAGCCGGGATAGAGGGGGAACTGGTGCAGAGAGCAGTAGAGGACGTCCCCGTCGTCGTAGAAGACCTCCTGGGTGCCGTTGCCGTGGTGGACGTCCAGGTCGACAACCGCCACCCGCTCCAGCCCATGAGCCCGTTGGGCCTGGCGGACGGCGATGGCCGCGTTGTTGAAGAGGCAGAATCCCATGGCCCGCTCGGGAGTGGCGTGATGCCCGGGTGGACGCACCAGGGCGAAGGCAGGCCGCGCCGGGCAGGTCAGCGCCAGCCGGACAGCCTCCAGGGAGGCTCCCACCGCGCCCAGGGCGACCCGGTAGGAGGACGCGACGCAGTAGGTGTCGGAGTCGATCCAGCCACCGCCCCTTCGGCAGAGCTCCCTTATCCGCTCCAGGTGCCGGGGCCGGTGGACCAGGAGCAGGTGCTCGTCCTCGGCGGGCAGGGCGGTCCCCCAGCACTCCGGGCCCAGCTGGGGCTCGCCCCGCAGGCGGGACGTGATCGCGGTCAGCCGGGCCGCGGACTCCGGGTGCCCCCAGCTGTCGTGGGCGAGGAAGAGGTCGTCGTAGAGGAGCGCTACCGGGCCTGTCGGGGCCGGGGACAGCCCCAATTACTGGTCCAGAGAGAGGACCAGCTGCGGGGCTGCGATCCGGTGGTCCGCCTTGGTCGGCTTGACCGCGGTGCCGACGGCGAAGAACTCGATCACGTGGCTGCCCCAGCCGTGGTTGTTCTCGTGGATCTGGGCCCCCACTATCCCCTCGGCCTGAACCTGCTGAGCCTCGGTCTGCATCCTCTCCATGGCCAGCTCCCGGGCGTCGTAGAGGGCCTGGGTGAAGTTCGGCATCTCCTGGTTCTGACCCACGCGACGCATCCACTGGCCCAGCCCCTGGTGGGCGACGTGGTAGACGCAGCAGCCCATCACCAGCGCCAACGGCGCGTAGCCGGCCTGCAGCAGGGTCCAGAAATCCTGGCCGGATAGGTCGGAGGTGAAGGGCTTGCCCAGGGGGGTGCGCATGGTCCCCTGCTGGCTGCGCACGGCGGTGCCCACCGCCATGAACTCGGCCAGCCCCTGACCCCACTCGTAGCGATTGATGTCCAGCCGTACCCCCACGATCCCGTCCGCCCCCAGGGCGTCCGCCTCCTCCTCCATCCGGCTCATGGCCAGCTCGCGGGCCTGGTACATGGCCTGGCTCAGGAGCTGGAGCTCCTGGTTCTGGCGGTAGTTGGCCAACTGGACCCCGATGTGGTAGATCGAGCTGCCCACCACCAGCCCCACCGGGTCGAAGCCGGCCTCCTTGACCAGGAGGAACTCGGAGATCGAGAGGTCGCTGGTGAACAGCCCGCGATGGCCTTCCCCTCCCCGCATCTCGCGCAGGCGGCGGATCGCGTCCTCGGGCAGGTCAGACGGGGGGTTGGGCTGGTCCGTCATCGGAACTTCTCCTATCGTTTAGCGGCACCACCATGGTGGGGCGCGGGATGGCCTCCGGACGCGCCTGGGGCACCACCGCGGTCCCCAGTATCACCCACTCCACGATCCGGCCCAGGACTGACTCGGAGCCGGTCGGGTACTCGACGATCTTGGAACTGAAGCTCACCCCCACGACACCTGAGGCGCCAGCCTCCCGGGCATCCAGGCCGAGCCGCTGCTGGGCGAGCGTCTGAGCCTGGTGCATGGCCCGGCTGAAGGGAGTCACCTCCGTGTTGGCCCAGGCGTTGTAGCCGCCCATGCGCATGCCGAAGAGGGCTACCGCCTGCTGGGCACTGGCCCCCATCACGAGTTGCACCGGGAAATGGCCGGTGCTGATGAGCCGGGCCATGTCCTGCCCGGAAAGGGTGGAGGTGAAGGGTTGGGGCGGTGGAGCAGATCCAGTTCGGCGCACCGCGGTCCCCAGGACTGTGAACTCAGACATCCCCTGCGCCCAGTCCCAGTGCTGGATGGTGAGCCGCACCCCGACCACTCCGTCCGCCCTGAGTCCTTTGGCCTCCAGCACTAGGCGGCGCACCGCCCTGGCCCTGGCCTCGAACAGGGCAGCGGTCAGGGGCCGGTTCTCCTCGGGCTCTATCGCCCCCCATCCGTACATGCCCCCCAGGCCCAGCCCCATCCCCCCAAACCCCGCGCCCAAGCCGGTGTTGATCCAGCTCATCTGGTACAGGGAGCTGCCCAGCACCTGGGCCACCGGCTCGTAGCCGATCCCCCGGAGAGCGGCCAGTTCGTCAACCGAGAGGTCCGAGGTCCAGACCCCGCCCTCCGCCGCTTGACGGCGAATCCTCTCCTCGGCCTCGAGCGGGATTCCCCCCGCCTCCACCAGTTCGCGGCTCTGTTCGGCGCGCTGGAGGCGGAGCGCCTGCTGCTCGGGCGACTCGCCCTGGGTCCCGCCGCCGCCCAGGAGGCGCATCAGGCCAGCAACCTTTGCAGCGCCGACCGCGCCTGGGCGCTGGCCTGAGCCTCCGCGGAAAGAGCTCGGGCCAGCTCCAGCAGCCATTGCTCCAAGGTCAGCCGCTCGGTCTTGAGCGCGATCCCTCGCACCACGCGGGTACGCTGGCCGACCACGTCGCCACGGTAGCGATCCAGCTCGAAGCGCAGCTCGCCCAGCTCCACGCTCACCCGCCGCACCTGGCGGTTCCGGCGCAGCCGACCCCCCTCCCGCTGCACTCGGGTGCGCCCTGGGAGCGCCGCCTCGAACTTGTCCGCCACCACTTCCAGGAACGTGGTGAGGTCGCGGGAGTCGGCCTGGAGCGCGGCCGCGAGCCGGTCGAAGTCCTCGTCGGACCCCTCGAGCGAAACCAGTTCATCCATGACCTTGATGGCGAATATAGCGGCAGCGCCGGGGCGGTGATCGTAACGGCGGTTGCCGGCGGCTATATTCCAGGCGCATGCCACCGGACCCAGCGCTCCCGGGACAGCCCCCGATCCCGCCTCCGGCGGGTTGGCGCCGGGCCCTGGTCGAGCCCCGGCGACCGGTTTGGCTGCGCACCCATCCTCAGGCCCACTGGTTCGTGGTGGGCACGGTCTGCATCGGAGCCCTGATGGGCCAGCTCGACGCCACCATCGTCCTCACCGCCTTCCCCACGCTCCAGCGTGACCTCCACAGCAATCTCGGCGGGGTGGAGTGGGTCTCCCTCGCCTACCTGCTGGCCCTGGTCGGATTGGTGACGGCACTGGGGCACCTGGCGGACATGGTGGGACGAAAGCTCCTCTACATCTACGGTTTCGCGCTCTTCATCGTGGCCACCGGCCTCTGCGGGGTGGCTCCCAACCTGGCCGCCCTGATCGTCTTCCGGGCCCTCCAGGGGGTGGGAGCGGCGATGCTCCAGGCCAACAGCGTCGCCCTGATCGTCCAGGCCATGCCCCGCCAGGCCCTGGGCCGGGGCATCGGCATCCAGGGGACCTTCCAGGCGCTGGGGCTGGCGGTGGGGCCGGCCCTGGGAGGGCTGCTGCTGGCCGCCGGAGGCTGGCGCCTCATCTTCTTCGTAAACATCCCCTTCGGGCTGGTGGGGATCGCCCTGGCCTGGTTCTTCCTCCCCCGCAGCCGCGACCTATTGCCGCGCCAGCCGGTGGACTGGCTGGGCATGGCCCTCTTCCTGGCCGCCGCCGCCGGGGTTCTGGTGGGGCTCGCCTTTGGCGATGAGGCCGGATGGGGCTCACCTCAGATCGTCGCCACGCTGGCCGGAGCCGCCGTCTGCCTGGGGGCTCTTCTGTGGTGGGAGCGGAGGAGCCCGGCCCCGATGCTGGCTCTCGGGCTCTTTCGCAACCGGGCGCTGGCGGTCGGGGTGGGCGGCGGGCTGCTGGCTTCGACCCTGCTGTTCGGGATCCTATTCGCCGCCACCTACTACCTCCAGGGAGCGGCTCACCTGGGCCTGGCCCGCTCCGGGCTTGAGCTCATGGTCCTCCCCGTGGCCCTGGGCCTGGCGGCTCCGGTCGCGGGCAGGATGGCGGACCGGCTGGGAGCGCGTCCGCTCACCGTGGGGGGGATGACGCTAGTGGCGGCGGCGATGCTGGCCGTGACGCTGGCGCGCCCGGGCGGCTTCGGACTCGGGCTCGAGCTGGCGGTCGCCGGAGTCGGTTTGGGCGCCTTCACGCCGCCCAACAGCGCCTCGATCATGGCCTCGGTCCCCCGCACCAGGTCCGGCATGGCCAGCGGGATCCTCAACACCACCCGCGGCCTCGGTACCTCGCTCGGGGTCGCCCTGACCGGAGTTGTCTTCGGGCTGGCGGCGGGGACCGCCGCGGCCCATGCCTCCAGCCCGAGCCTGGTGACCCGGGGTTTCTCGGCAGCCAGCCTGTTTCTGCTGGCGGTGGCCCTCCTGGCAGCGCTGCTCGCGCTCCTCGCCGGCCCCAGGCCGGTCAACCTCGACCGGGTGCCGAACGTCTAGGCAGAACTCCCGGAGCTCTGAGATGAGCGGCGACTCCGGTCGGTCTGGCAGCATGGGGCGGTGATTGCACCCCGACCGACCCTGAGCTCGGAGCGTCGCGGGTCCTGGGTCACCGCCGCGGTGGCAGTGCTGCTGCTGGCGGCCCTGATGGCGGTCCGGCCGCAGTTGCTCTCGCTGGCCGCATCTCGGTACCGAATCGGGGTGCAGCTGGGGATCCTCCTGCTGGCGGTGATCTTTGGGGGGATCGCGATCCGCTCCCTAGTGGCGCGCATCTTCTACCGACTCGGTGGCACC